>Ga0123357_10000691_pt1 | contig 33780 bp, 26 predicted proteins | sample TergutEmb28metaG_FD_89873 | JGI IMG/M metagenome (GOLD analysis project Ga0123357, IMG submission 89873) | Embiratermes neotenicus P4 segment gut microbial communities from Petit-Saut dam, French Guiana - Emb289 P4 | ecosystem: Host-associated > Arthropoda: Insects > Digestive system > Gut ... | reverse complement strand
TAATCCAAAGCTCCCCGCCGTCCACCCCCGCCGCCAAATCATGCCCGCTCTCATCCACCGTCTTGACCGCCACGTGCGGGATCACTTTTCCCACGCTGCCCGCCTTGTACGCCCAGGGCATGTTGATCGCCACGATCGGCGACGTCTCCGTCAATCCAAACCCCTCCATCAGCGTAATGCCGAACTTCGCTTTGACCTGTTCGATCAATGTCACCGGCAACGGCTCTCCGCCGCTGATCGCGATCTGCACGCTCTTGAACGTCTCGGCGCCCCCGTTCTTCGCGCCTGCCATTACCGCATACATCGTCGGCACCATCACCAGCACCTCGACGGCATGCTTCTTCACCGCCTCAAAAACGCTCATCGGACTGAACCGCGACTGGAACACCACCTTGCTCCCCAGCAGCAGCGGAATATGCACGCTCGCCATCAGTCCGAACGCGTGAAACATCGGCAAATTCCCGAGAAACACCGTCTTCCTGGTAAAATGTGCATGCTCGCACGAATCGTAGGCGTTCGACTCGAGATTTTCGTTCGTCAGCATCACGCCCTTGGGCGTTCCGCTGGTTCCGGACGTGTACAGAAGCACCGCGACATCGTCGGGAGCCCGCTGTGGCAGCGGCTTTAAGTATTTCCGCAAGTTCGCCGGATTCACCGCAATCTTCGCCATCGCCATCGCACTGGGCTTTTCAAATTTCAGCGATTCTATATCTACCACTTTCACGCCACCTCCCGCTCCCGCCGTTACCGTCTCTGCCAATTTCCGGAAAAACGCGATCGTAATGATCACTTTCACCCCCGAATCCTTCACGATCCCCACCAATTCTTCAGGCTTGAGCAGATAATTCAGCGGCATCGCAATCCGATCCGCCCATCGCGTTCCCCCATACGCCACCACGAACGCGCTGGAAGGCGGAATCAAAAGTCCGACCTTGTCTCCGAACTCCGCCACCGGCGCCAGTTCGTTCAAGTGATCGACAAACAAATTGGCCGCGTAGACCAGTTCCCGGTACGTCAGCGTTCGTTTGTCGTCCACGATGGCCACATGGTTTGGGGTTTCCACGCCGTGCAGGATCACTTTCTCAAGAATCATCTGTACTCCATTCTTGTTCGACGATCCCACTCTTTTTTTATTTTAACATGGCGAATAACATCCGCCCAATCGCTTTAGTCTTACGCCGTGGCCCGGTAGTATAGCCATTTTCCCCATTCCTCAAGTGTGAGCGACATGCCGACCCATCCGTCACTCCTTCCCCTGACGTTTCGCGTTTTGTGTTTGGTGTTTTGTGTTTTCGGCGTGGTCGGCTGTGTTGCAAGCGAATCCGCCCGCTCCGATCGCCAAACGCTCGAGACCGGCTTCACCCAATACTCCGCCCGTCAATTCGACAAATCTTACTCCGCCGCCGATGAGTACATTCGGAAAAACCCCAACGCCGCCAACATTGACGAAGCGTATTACCTTCGCGGCCTCTCCCGTATGTCCCGTAACAGTCCCACCGAGAAAACCGCCGCCGCTCAGGACCTTCAAACCGCTATCGCCAAAACCAAACGCTCCGACCTGAAAGCGAAGGCCAATCGCGCTCTGGGCGATATCGCCTACGATGCCTCTCGCTGGCCGGACGCTGCCACCTACTACCAGAAATCCCTCGCCACCGCTCCTGCTTCCTCTCTCTCTCCCGCCGCGACCGTTCACATCAACTACCGCCTGGGCACCTGTCACCAAAACCTCGGGCAATGGACCGGCGCCAAGCCCTACTTCCAAAAAGTTATCACCTCGAACGCCGATCCCGCCTACACTCGTTCCGCCCTCGCCCGCATCGACGTGAAATCTTTTTCCCTGCAATTCGGAGCCTTTCGCGACCAGCCCAACGCCGCCGCACTCGTCAAACAGCTCAAGTCGTCCATCCTTGCCACTGTTATCACCGAAATGCGTGACGGCCAACTCCTCTACTTCGTCCGCTTCGGCTCTTATCCCACCTTCGCCGAAGCCCAATCCGCCCGCACCCGTTTCCTCCCCAAATACCCCAAAATCACCATTTCACCATAATTTCAAAAGATTCGTAAAATTCGTTCAATTCGTAAAACTCGTGGAGAGAGCCTTTTCATACGATAATGGGGCTCGTAAACCTTGCCCCCCTCTCCGCGAATTTTACGAATTGAACGAATTGAGCGAATGTTACGCGTGGAAAGGCATCGCTCAGAAAAACAGGCACATCCGTTATTTTCCGATTTGGTTTTCACCGCCTTTGAGGGGTTTTGTGATTCCGCCGAAGACGTATTCGCCATCGACTCCTTCGGGCAGGCGGATGACGCCTTGGCCGGCGTCGCCGGGAGCGAAAGTGAGGTCGACTTCTACCGTGCCACGCGGGTGTGGCATTCGGGCCTTCATCCACGGCAATGCGCCTGGCGCGGGCGCTATGCGCATCCGGCTGAATCCTGGTGCCGCCGGACGGATGCCGGCCAGGGAAGCGTAATAATGGAACAGCGGATGGCTGGACCAGGCGTGGCAGTCCGAGCGTGAGGGTTCGGGGTGTTCCATGGGGGTTTTGAAACCGTTGCGGGCCATGTCTTGCCAGAAGTGCAGGCGGTCGAGGATTAGGTCGCCCCGTCCGCGTGCGGCGAAGGTTTCGAAAAGGTAATAGCTGAAATAGACCGTCGTTGGTGCGAGGTCGGTTGCGGTTAACAGACCGTTCCACGCCCGGTCCGCTTTTTCTGCGAGCAGCATGCCGGAGAGCAGCATCAGGCACTGAGCATGCTCGCTGAAAGTGGATTGTGCGCGGTCGTCGGCCACGAGACCTCGCGTTTCGTTCCAGAAATTTTTCTCAATGCGAGCGGCGAGCTGCGCGGCTTTGTTTCGCCAACGATGCGCCAAGTTCGCGTCGCCGACCGCGTCTTCGAGGTCGGCGCCGGCTTGGAGCGACAGCAGTAGGTGCAGGTTGACCAGGCTGCTCATATCGCCGTTCGGCGGTACGCCGTGGCGCCAGCCTGGGACCCAATCGACGAAACTCCAGCCTGGCACAGGACCCAGCAAGCCGTCGTTGGCCAGCAGCGCCAATCCGCCTTCCAGGGTGGAACGCATCGCTGGGAGGCGGGCTTGTACCCAGGTTTTGTCGTCTCGCCACCAGGCGAAGTCGCGGAGGCAGCAGGGCCAGAGCAGGCCGTAGGTTGTCGATTCCTGCGGCGTGCGTGACGGATAACGCTCGGCCGACATCCCGTGCTCGAACTGGGCACGCGACCACATGAACAAATCCAGCGCCCGGCGAGCCAGGCGGTCGTCGTTGCTCAGCGCGTACGTCAGCAACATGGTGATTCGTGTGTCGCCGACGTATTGGAGTTGCTCGTAGTGCGGGCAGTCGAAGAAGGTTTCATGGGAGCAGCATTGCAGGCCGCGGGTCATCAGGGGGATCGGTTCCATGACCGCGGCAGAGGGGGCCGAAAATTCCGCCCGCAGCGTCAGTGGATAACGCGTCGCTCGGGGAGTCATCGCCACCACTGTCGCGTCGCCTTCGGAGGGTGCCCGGACCGTCAAAACCGTGTAACGGCCTGATCGCCACATTTCCGTTTCGTAGCGGCGCGGGCCTGGATGATCGGGATCGGGGCTATGAATGAAGTGGTCGCGAAGCAGGCCGTTGTTGCGTTTGTCCAGTAGTTCGCTGCGATGGCCTTTGAAGCGGGCTTTTGGGTGGCCCTGCGGATAGGCGAACGCCTCCGCCCAGGTCACACTGGCTTCGCTGCCTACTTCGCCGTCCAGAGTGATGGAGGAGTGGACAAGATGATATTCCTCCCAATCCACGATAACCGAAACGGTGCTTCCGGCAGGTACGGAAACGGGGGCATCGCCTGGCCGGTTGAGCATGGCTTGCCAGCGGGCGATGTCCGGGTGGGTGGTCATTTCTGCGGTGACGGGCTGTTTGTCGTCCAGGCCGCCAGGAATGACTGCACGTACCCGTCCGCCGGAGATGGGCTCGTCAAGCATGTCCGGCAGCGGGCTGGGCCATAGGTACCAACCGGGCAGCCGTTGGCCGAAGCGGAAATCGCTCGGCTGGGGCTTGCGGATGACCACGGGCTTCGTCGGTAGGCCCGGCAATGGGCGGCCGTCGTAGATCAGTTGCCCGCCGATATAGGTCCAGGCGATGCTCGTGTAGGCGTAGCCGGGCAGATGGCGGACGGACCATCCCCCCCCTTCCTTCCCCCCCTGTTCCCCTCCTTCGCCCTTGCCCGTGTCCAAGATGGACTCCAACGGCCCCTCTGCGGCAAACAGGAATCCCGGGCGCCACGTCAGTTGCGCGCAGGGAGCGTAGTCGCCCATCCAGACGACGTCGGCCTCCAGAACATGCTCACCTGCCGAGAGAGAGAGTTCGTAGCTCAGGAACGCCCAGTGAGCGAGATCGCCCCGATGCGGGCCGCGAGAGATCACTTCGCCGTCGAGCGAAAGACGGTAACGCTGATCCGCACTGACATGGACGACGACGCGGACCGGCTCGTCCAGGTGGAAGCGGTTGGTGAATCGTGCGGCGACGGGCTTGTCAGGTGGTGCATCGTCCAGCCATATCCACGCCGCCTTGCCGGCGGCGAAAACGCCGGGACGTTCGCCATGAATCACGGCAGGCGGATGGATATAAACACGTTTGCAAGAATGCATAAATAGTCTCCTGGCAAGTGGATGGACTGTATTAGCCCCCGGCTCCGCCGGGGGAGGCGAGCCAGTGATGTTCTCGCGGAATGAGCATCACCGGTATGCCCCCCGGCAGAGCCGGGGGCTAAATCAGCCCCAGAACCGCAATCGTCAGAGTCGCAATCGTAAGATTGCGTTATCGTAACCGCAATCTTACGATTGCGGCTCTGATTTCAGCCCCTTCTCTTATCCCGCGAGGTCCCGATGTCCCTCTCCTACGAAAAAGCTGGCGTTTCCATTGATACTGCCGATGCGGCCAAGCAGCAGATGGCCAGTACCATGGCGACAAAAGATCCGCGTGTGCTTCATCGTCCGGGCGCTTTTGCGGCGCTCTTTGAGGCGTCTTTTCCCGGCATCCCAAAACCGGTTCTCGTGATGAAGACCGAAGAGCCGGGGTCGAAACAGAAAATGGTGATGCAGTATCCCGGGCCGGGACGGCCGGCTTCTGTCGCTTACGATATGATCCATCATTTGATCAACGATATTATCGTCGTCGGGGCACAGCCGCTGATTGTGCAGGATTGCATCGTTTGCGGGAAACTGCAGAAGGATGTTGTTTTAGCGATTGTGGGTGCGGTGAATGACGCGTGCCGGCGGAACGACTGCCTCCTCATCGGCGGCGAAACCTCCGAACAGCCCGGCGTCCTCGACGCCGGGACTTACATTCTCTCCTCCTCCATCGTCGGCGTCGTTGACAAAGAGAACATCATCGACGGTCGCCATATTCAGCTCGGAGACACCGTTCTCGCTATCCCCTCCAACGGCCTCCACACCAACGGCTACTCGCTCGTCCGCGCTCTGCTCGCTCAACACCCCAACCTCCCCAACCAACTCTTCACCAACGAGCACGGTCAGCAGGAAACATTCATCGACGCCATTCTTAAACCGCACACCTGCTATTATCAGCCGTTGAAAAAGGTCTTTGCTGATCAGGCCGGTAGGGGGGAGGGCAACAATCCGAGCCGCGACCGTAAGGGAGCGACAGTCCCGCCTCTTCGCGGTCTGGCTCACATCACCGGTGGCGGCATCGCAGGCAATCTCAATCGCATTCTCCCTCCGTCCATGGACGCGCTCATCGACGCCGCCGCTTTACGCGTGCTTCCGCTCTTCAAACTCATTCAACAACTGGGGAATGTTCCCGAGGCCGACATGCTCAAGACCTTCAATATGGGTGTCGGCATGACTCTCGTCTGCGCTCCAGACGCTACAGCTTCCATCATTTCCCATCTTGCCGCGTTTAATCTCGCCGCCTATCCCATCGGCAGCATCACCCAGGGCAGCGCCACCGTCCGCTACCAGGGGCAGGTTCAGTGGTAGTTCAATTGCATTGTGGAGTTCCACGTCCGTTAGCCCTGGGTTCAGTGGTCGTGTAATTTGGGCAACTTTGTATTTTCTCGGACATGTCTCATAATTGCCGATTTTTGGCCTTTTGAACATCGATTTTAGTGGGCTTAGAAAAAAAAAACGTATTTTTGACTTGACACTTTCGCTCGAGGCGTTAAGCTCAGCCGTTAAGCATTAAGGCTCAGCGGAGAGAGAGACGGTAGTGAGAGAGAGAGTTACTTCATGGTGTGTTTTCCCCCCTCTTCCCTCGTTTCTTTCCTCGAAAGTTGGCTGCTGTAATTGCAGGGTAGGCGTGCCTATTCTGCGGTGTCGCAATTGAGGGTCTATTCCGCGTCCGTGTGTGGCGCAGTTGTACATTTTAGTTCAATGTCCTTTTTTAGGGAGAGAGAGTCATGAAATCCATCCGTACGTTCGCACTGTCCGCCTGCTTGGGAGTGTCAGCCATCGCCGCGTCCGCAGGCACCGCAAGCGCCGCTTTCATCGGCTACGAGATCGCGGCCGATAACTCCGCTCGCGATACCCTTGTCAATCAACCCCCCCTCCAATACTTCCATAGCGACCTGGGTCCCCTTTACACCGCCAAAGGTTCCCCCGTTGTGGTCGACAGCAATGGTGTGATTACCTTCAACTTCAACGCCTGCATTTCCGCGGCCTTCAGCGCCGGCGCCCCCGGCTCGATTATCCAGCAAACTACCGATGGTCACCTCGTGCTCAATATCCACTTCGATGAACCGACGTCCATCAGCGCCATCATCAACGAAGGCGGCGTTTTCAGGACCTCCGGCGACGGCACCGTCAACGTCGACGGCGGCATGATCGTCGTTGAAGCCGTCAGTCCCATTGGCACCGAATCCAGTACCAGTGTCCTGGACGTGAACATCGACGATAACACGGGCAAGTGGGACGCTTCCGCTACCACAACCCCTCTCAACGGACTCTACACCGATTACCAGATCATCATCGACAACAGCTTGTTCGCTGACGCCTCCAACGGCAGCGCCTCCATCTGGAAACGCACCTTTACCATTGAAATCATCCCCGGCGGCGGCAATCCGCCTTACGTTCCGGAGCCCGCGTCGCTCTCGCTGTTGGGGATCGGCGCCGGCGCCTTGTTCTATCGTCGTCGGCGGGGCTGATTTTCTCCATCTTCACATATAAGCCGTTTTTTCGTGAGCTCCGCATGAGTGTGGGGCTTTTCTTTTTTCGGCTGTATCCAATAATCACTTGTTTCAGGACTCCGGAATGCCGATTTTAGGGGCCTTGGAGAAAAAAAACTATTTTGGCATTTGGTATTTGACTACCGCTTTTTCTGGGGTAAATTCCTTCTGAATGGTTTATAGCGGAGAGAGAGACTAACGAGCGAGAGAGAGAGAGTCACTTCACGGTATTCACTTCACGGTGTGATTTTCCCATCCCCCTTTCTTTCCTTTGAGAGTCGCCGCTGCGATCAAGGCACGTCTGTTCTGCGTTGCCACAATCAGGAACTTATGCTCTGCGTCCGCGTGTGTCGCAGGGTATGAAGTGTTGTATAGATGTCGCGCATTTGTTCGGCGCGGTGTCTTTTTAGGGAGAGAACTATGAGCAAATCCATTCGTTCGTTCGCCTTGGCAGCCTGTGTCGGAGCGGCTGCCATCGTCGCGTCAGCGGGCTCCGCAAGGGCAGCCTACACCTACGGGCTTACCGGCAACTCCGAGATTTATCGCACCGACGGTGTCGATCCCAACAACGACCAGATGTTCGATGGGGGCAACCTTTACACCACGAGGGGTTCCCCCGTTGTGACCGACAGCACCGGCATGATTACCTTCGACTTCAGCAATGCTCTTTCTTTGAACTTCAGTGCCGTGATCGGTGGCGGCGGCAGCGCGTACGTCATGCAAACGACCGACGGCCACCTGGTCCTCGATATCCACTTCGATGAACCCACCTCCATCACCGTGATGCTCAACGAAGGCGGCTTTTATTCCACCACCGGCTCCGGCACGGTCGATGTCATGGGTGGCCTGACCGTCACGGGAGACGGCAATGCCTTCAACTCTTCCGAGGACAGTTTGGTCTCCACTTTCAACAGGCGTACGTGGACCGCTACCGCCACCTCTTCCCTCACCGGGTCTTACAGCGATTATGACATTGCCATCGACAACAGTTTGTATGCTTCTGCTCCCCTCGGCGACAGCGCCTCGATTTACAAGAGAGAATTCAGCATCATCATCATCGTCAACCCCAACAATCCGCCCGTCCCCGAACCCGCCTCCCTCTCGCTGCTGGGACTCGGCGCCGGCGCCCTGCTCTACCGTCGCCGCCGTAACTAAACGACTGCTCCATACGTTCGCTTCTCCACGAGCCCCGCATCCGTGCGGGGCTTTCTTTTTAAGGACCGCACTCTTACGATTGTGGCTCTGTTCGTGGAGGTTGACATGGCGATGACTGTTGCGGAATTGGCGAAAGCGGTGGGCGGCGTAGTCGTGGGAGATGGAACAAAAGTGGTGGAGTCGTGCAATACGCTGATGGAGGCGACGGCGGAGCAGGTGTCGCTGCTGCACAATGCGAAATATGCCAGGGAACTCGATACGACGCGGGCGGGGTGCGTGATTGTGGCCCCGGGCACCGTGAAGGGTGGTGGGGAGGCGGGATTAACGCTAATTGAGGCGAAGAACGCGTATTATGCGTGGCAGCAGACGATGGTGATGCTCCACGGGCAGCGGCGGCATGAGAGCGTCGGAATTAGCCAACAGGCGGCAATTCATCCGACGGCAAAGCTGGGCAAGAATGTCAGCGTGCATCCGTTCGCGGTCATCGGAGAGAACGTTGAGATCGGAGACGCCACGACGGTCTATTCGCACGTGACGCTGCAACGCGGCGTGAAGATCGGCAAAGAAACGGTCCTTTATCCGAGCGTGACGGTGTACGAGGAGTGCGTGATCGGGGATCGGTGTCTGATTAATGCGGGGACGGTGATTGGGTCGGACGGGTTTTCGTATGCCCAGGAGGGCGGGGTGCACCACAAGATGCCGCAGCGGGGGAATGTGCGGATCGAGGATGACGTGGAGATCGGCTGCAACGCGGTGGTGGAGCGGGCGGCGTTGGGCAGTACGGTGGTGGGACGAGGGACGAAGATCGGGAACCTGGTGGTGGTGGGTCACAATTGCCGGATCGGGCAGGGGAATCTGCTGATCTCGCAGGTCGGCATCGCCGGCTCGACGAACACCGGCAAATACGTGGTCATGGCGGGACAGGCGGGCGTGAACGGACACTTGGATATTCCTGATTTTGTGAAAGTCGGCGCACAAGCGGGCGTGATGACGAACCCGGAGCCGAATGCGGAGATCGTCGGCACACCGGCGATGGCGGCAACCGAAGTGAAACGGATTTTCCTCAACACGCTGAGACTGCCGGAACTGGCCAAGCGGGTGAAGGAACTGGAAAAGAAGCTGGGAGAGAAGCCAGAAGCCAGAAGCCAGAAGCCAGAAGAAAACTCGAAACTCGAAACTCGAAACTCGAGGTGATAAGTCATGTTTATTGTTTACTATTGGAGGACCTTTACCGCGACGGTGCCTGGCAGTGTGATGCGCCCGGTTGTCTGTGAGAAGTGTTCGACGGAGTTTCACTACGAACTGGTGCGAGCGGGGACAGGGGCAGGGGCGGCTCTCTATGGACTCGGACAAAAATCCGCGAAAGCACGGGCGGAGAAGGCGGCGCGGAAAAACTTGGCCAAGCGGCTTTCACGTGATGTGGAGATGGTTCCGTGTCCCAAGTGCCGCTGGGTGAACGCCGCGGCGATCAAGGCGTTCCGAAAACAATGTTACACGGTTTGGACGAAGATCGCGGTGTTTACCCTCTTCGTGGCGGCGGTCGTCGGCGTGATTGTGCTGTTAACGGATATCTATGGCCTCAATGGCCTGGGAAAACCGCGGGGCTTTGCGAATCCTGTCTTGTGGTACGTTCTTTTGAGCGGCGTTGCGGTAGCGTTGATAGCCCTGATGATTCGCCATGCGTTGCGTTGGCGGATCGATCCGAACCGGTTGGTGAACGGTCAGCCGGTGGTGCCGCCGGGTACGCCGCCGGCGTTGGTGCAGCAGCAGACCAATGATGGTCACACGATTGTTGTGCCGGTGGCAAGCGTGGAAGTGGATCTGGAGAGGGGTGCAAATTGGGCGGTGTTTCGGCCGGGGCAGTTGCATTTTGATGCGATGTGTTGTGTCTGTCTGGGAGCGTCGGAGCGGTGGTACGTTGCGCCTCTGAGGATGGCGAAAACGCCGTTGAATGTGCCGATTTGCAAAGCTTGTCAATGGCAGATCACGAAACGGTTTCTCCTCCGGGTGGCAGCGGGCTTACTGCTGGCCTTCCTGGCGGCGTACGTGGTTTCGAGGCTGATCGCCAGGGAGACGCGGCCGGATGCGGCCCAGTTCTGGATCATGACGGGCTTCTTCACGTTTTTCGTGGTCCTTGTGATTGCCGTCACGTTGATTCAGTTGGCGCCTCCTTACAGAGTGCGGATGGTGGATCGAGCCCGCAGCATCTGGAAAATCAAATTCAAAAATCCGGTATATACGGCGATCATGATTCGTAAGATCGGGCAGGCCGACGGAGCGTTCCAGGCACAGAGATAGTCGGCATTTGACGATCAGAGCCGCGACCGTCAGGAGCGACCGTGCGGCAATGCATCAATAACACGGGTCGCTCCCTGACGGTCGCGGCTCTGATTTTCAAATGTTAGAATGTCGGTTCTTCAGTGTGCTTTTTCGGAATGAAGAGATATGGCGATTATTCGGTCGAATGTTGCGGCGGCGGCGGGATATGTGCCGGGGGAGCAGCCGATGGGTGGGGATGTTATTAAGTTGAATACGAACGAGAATCCGTATTCGCCGAGCCCGCGGGTGATGGAAGCGATTCGAGCGGTCACGGCGGAACAGTTGCGGCGGTATCCTTCGCCCAGTGGAGAGGCATTTCGAAAGGCGGCGGCGGGGGTGCATGGGGTGGGGGCGGACTGGATTTTGCCGTTCAATGGGGGGGATGAGTTGCTGAGCGTGGCGATACGGGCGGCGGCGGGGGAGACGGATGCGGTGGCGTTTCTGGAACCGTCGTATTCGCTCTATCCGGTGCTTGCGGAGATGAATGGATCGCGGAAGGTGGTTTTGTCGTATGAGATTGAGGGGGTGGAGTGGCGGTTGCCGCGAGGGGTGGAGGAGGTGAAGGCGAGTGTGTTGCTGGTGGTGAATCCCAATGCGCCATCGGGACATTTGGATCCGGTGGGGCGGCTGATGGAGATCGCCGAGCGTTTCAAAGGCTTGCTGGTGATTGATGAGGCGTATGTGGATTTCGCACCGGTCAACGCACTGGAGGTGGTGAAGCGATTTTCAAACGTAGTGATTTTGCGGACGATGTCGAAGGGCTATTCGCTGGCGGGGCTGCGGTTTGGCTACGCCATCGGGCAGCCGACGCTGCTGCGGGAATTGGCGAAGGTGCGTGACAGTTATCCGGTGGACGCAGTGGCGACCGCGGCGGCGACGGCGGGGATTTCGGATCAGGCGTATGCGAGGGAGACTTGGGAGAAGGTCAAGCGTGAGCGTGCGAGATTGAGTGGGGAATTGCAGAAGATGGGGTTTGTGATGCCGGAGAGTGCATCGAATTTTTTGCTGGCGACGGTGCCGGGTGGGGGGGGGATGACGGGGCGGGGAGTGTATGAGGCGATGAAGTCGAAAGGGATTTTGATACGGTGGTGGGACTTGCCGCGGATTTCCGATAAAGTGCGTATCACGGTCGGAACGCCGGAGCAGAACGATCGGCTGATCGCGGAGTTGCGACGGGAATTAGCCACAGACAGACACTGACAGATTCTGGATAAGGATAGAAAAATGGCAGGACGGACGGCGAAGGTTTCACGGAAGACCAAGGAGACGGAGATTTCGCTTGCGCTGGAGGTGGATGGATCGGGGCAGGCGGTGATTGAGACGGGTGTGGGATTCTTCGATCATATGCTGACGCATTTGGCGAGACATTCGCTGATGGATCTGACGGTGAAGGCGAAGGGGGATTTGCATGTTGACGATCATCACACAGTGGAGGATATTTCGCTGGTGCTGGGGGCGGCGCTGGACAAGGCGCTCGGAGATAAGGCCGGTATATTTAGATATGGATGGTCGACGGTTCCGATGGAGGAGACGTTGGCGCATGTATCGCTCGATCTGTCCGGTCGGCCGGCGTTCGTGTTCAACGTGACGTTTCCGTCGAAAAAAATTGGGATGTTTGATGTGGAACTGGTGCATGAGGCGTTGCGGTCGTTGGCCAACGCGGCGAAGATGAATCTGCACGTGAATGTGCCGTATGGCGGGAATTCACATCACATCGCGGAGGCGATATTCAAGGCGTTGGCGAAAGCATTGCGGCAGGCGGTGGCGTATGATGAGCGGGCGGCGGGGATTGTGCCGTCGACGAAGGGAACGTTGGTGGAATGACCTTAGAAGGAGAATTTTCCATGCGCAAAGTTGTTTTGGTTGTCGTATCGTTTTTTGTCATTGCCGCGGGTTTTGCCGCGGCTGCCGTTGACGTGCTTCCCAATCAGATCAGCGAAAATCGGAACATCGCATTCGCCAGGAATAGCGACTATCGTTCGTTGTCCGTCACCCTGGAACTTCGCGGCCCCGAGACGCTCACGGCGGTCCGATATGGCGATATCCAACTCGACGAAGCCGTTGACGATAAGGGAACGGATCTCCTTCCACCCGAGAGGAAGGAGGGTTCCGTCAATAATTGGGCCACGACGTTTCAGTGGTTCGTGAATGATTACGATCGCAAGGAGGCTCAGAAACAGAACCGCCCCATTCCCGATCCCCAGGTTTGTGTCCGACTCGTCGGCACGCCGCGTGCCGCCACGAAGATCGCCCGTCTCCGCGGTAGCCTCACCATCACCGATCCAGGTACCCTCCAGACTGCTGAACTCACGGACCTCAAGCCCGGCGACAAAAAGAAAATGGACTTCCCCGAAAACGTCGGCATCGCCCTTACCGTCAATGTCAAGGACGGCAGCGACGTCAAGGATATCACCATCGCAATTGCCGGTCCCGAGGATCTTATCGACACTCTGGAAGTCCAGGACTCCGAAGGGAAAGCCGTCTCCTACAACGAGGGCGGTTCGTACCAGAACAAACCCAACAGCCCGATTCTCCGCCGTCTCCGCCTCAACAAACCGCTCGACGCATCCATGAAGCTCGTAGCGAAAGTCAGCGTGGATCGTACCCTCACCAAGATTCCCTTCGACCTCAAAGACATCGATTTGCCGTAATTTCGGAGGTATAATGGCTCGAGTGAGGAAACAAGTATGACGTACATTGGACATGTTGAGAAAGGCGTTGTGGTGTTCGAGGGCGAAGAGCGTCCATCCGACGGCACGAAGGTTACCGTTGCAATTGCGTCGACGCCAAACAAAGCCGTTGGCGAAGCGCTTGATCGTCTGGCGGGTCAAGCCAGGGATTTACCTTCGGACCTTGCTGAAAAGCACGATCAATACAGGCGGGAGCGTCGTATCGCGTGACGCCTTGTTTTGCTGACACTTTCTTTTTTCTGGCCCTGCTCAATGCCAACGACTGCTTGTATCACGATCAGGCGAGGCAGGCGAACCGCGTTGATCGTCCCATACTTGTGAGTTCATGGATTTTTCTGGAGTTGGGCGATCATCTCTGCGATGAGAAGAATCGTCCGCTTTTTGAGCAGGTTTTGGAGGCAGTGCGGGGGGATCATCGATTCGAGATCGCTCCCGCGGACCAAAGCGTGCTCGACGCGGCCATCGAACTTTACAACAATCGTCCTGATAAAAGCTGGTCCCTGACGGACTGTACGTCTTTTATTCTGATGCGATTACGTGGAATCACGGAAGCACTGACCGCCGACCGTTATTTCGAACAAGCAGGCTTCACGGCATTGCTTAAATAAGATATTAGGATGCGGTTGGCATAACGAGGTATTTGACGAGGAGGCGGTATGGCGGTGCGGAAGGTTGTGAAGGTGAAGCGGTATCCGGGGGCGGAGCCGTTGATCGAGCTTGATCCGTGGCTGAAGCCTTATGCGGCGCATCTGCAGAATCGGTTTGATCATTATCGCAAATTCAGGGCGGTGCTCGATGAGCATGGCGGGCCGCTGGGGGAGATGACGACGGGACATTTGTATTTTGGGTTGAATCGCGGGGAGTGTGACGGGAAGCTGGGAGTGTGGTATCGGGAGTGGGCGCCGGGAGCGAAGGGGTTGAGTTTGGTGGGGGATTTTAATGGGTGGGATCGGCGGAGGAATCTGCTGGTGAAGGATCGCTGGGGAGTGTGGTCGGTGTTTTTGCCGGATGAGCAGTATGCGGGGCGGTTGCGGCATGGGGCGAAAATTAAGGTGCACGTGGTCGGGGCGGATGGGAAGGAAATGTTCCGTATACCTGCGTATATTCGTCGTGTGGTGCAGGAGGAATCGAAGGCGTTTATCGGGGAGTATTGGGAGCCGCCGGTGTTTAAGTTTAAGCATAAAGGACCGGTGAGAAATTCGAAATTCGAAATTCGAAATTCGAAAGAAGCTCAAAGTTCGAATGTTCAAAACGTGTCGCTCCCTTACGGTCGCGGCTCTGATGGGCGTGGTGGGCTGCGGGTGTATGAGGCGCATGTGGGGATGGCGACGCAGGAGGAGAAGGTCGGGACGTTTAAGGAGTTCACGGCCAATGTGCTGCCGCGGATCGCGAAACTGCATTACAACGCTGTGCAGTTGATGGCGGTCCAGGAGCATCCGTATTACGGATCGTTTGGGTATCACGTGTCGAGTTTTTTTGCAGTCTCGTCACGGTTCGGGACGCCGGAGGACTTGAAGGAGTTGATTGATACGGCACACGGGCTGGGGCTGGCGGTGATTATGGATCTGGTGCATTCGCATGCGGTGAAGAATGTCGAGGAAGGGCTGAATCGGTTTGATGGGACGGATCATCAGTATTTTCATGCGGGGGTGCGTGGGCAGCACGTGGCTTGGGATTCGCTGGTGTTTGATTATTCGAAGTTTGAGGTGCAGCGGTTTTTGCTCTCGAACGTGCGATATTGGTTGGAGGAGTTTCGGTTTGATGGGTTCCGCTTCGATGGCGTGACGTCGATGTTGTACCTGGATCACGGGCTGGGGAAGAATTTCACGTCATATGACGATTATTTCACGCTGAATACAGATGGGGACGCAGTAGCATATTTACAATTGGCCAATGATGTGGCGCATGCGGTGCGGAAGGGGGTTGTGGTGGTAGCGGAGGATATGTCGGGGATGCCGGGGTTGGCGAGGCCGACGAAGGAAGGGGGATTGGGGTTCGATTATCGGCTGGCGATGGGGGTGCCGGATTATTGGATCAAGACGCTCAAGGAGAAGGGGGACGAGCAGTGGAATCTCAATGAGATTTACGGGATGCTGCTGAATCGGCGGCGGCATGAGAAGCACCTGGGATATGCGGAGTCGCACGATCAGGCGCTGGTAGGCGACAAGACGCTGGCGTTCTGGCTCATGGACAAGGAGATGTATTTCTCCATGTCGAAACTTACGCCGTCGTTGGTCGTGGATCGCGGCATTGCACTGCACAAAATGATCCGGCTGATCACCTTTGCGCTCGGCGGCGAGGGATACTTGAATTTCATGGGCAACGAGTTCGGGCATCCTGAATGGATCGATTTTCCGCGGCAGGGGAACAACTGGTCCTACAAACATGCAAGGCGATTGTGGAATTTGGTAGACGATCCGCTGCTGAAGTATGGCGGGCTCAATGCGTTTGATCGGGCGATGCAGATGATGGATGAGACGTACAATCTGCTGGAGGATTCGTTTGTCGAGCAGTTGGCGTGTCATGAGGATACGAAGCAGTTGGTGTTCCGGCGTGGGCCGTTGGTGTTTGTGTTTAATTTTCATGTGATTGCGTCGTACGTTGGGCTGCGGATACCGGTGCCGGATGCGAAGGATTATCGGGTGATTTTGAATACGGATTCGGAATGTTTTGGCGGGCAGGGGCGTGTGCCGGAGGATGCGTTGTATCCGTGCCAGGCGGTGCCGATGTATGGACGCGGGCAGTCGGTGCAGGTCTATTTGCCGACGCGAACGGCACAGGTGCTCGCGCCGGTGAAGTGAGTTTCGAGTTTCAAGATGGGCAACTCGAAACTTGAAACTTGAAATTCGAAACTACGGGAAGTGGTCAATGACGTTTGCGGTGAAGGTTACTGAACTCAAAAAGACATACCGGCAGGGTGATCGGGTGGTCGAGGCGCTGCGTGGTGTGAATCTTGAAATCAAGAATGGTGAATTCGTTGCGATCATGGGAGCGTCGGGGTCGGGGAAGTCGACGCTGCTGCATCTGTGCGCGGCACTGGACCGCTTTGATTCCGGCTCCATCGAACTTGCAGGGGAACGTTTACAGGATATGTCGGAATCGCAGCTTACCCTTTTCCGCCGGCGGAAGATCGGCGTGGTGTTTCAGCAGTTCAACCTCATCCCAACGCTCTCTGCGTATGAAAATGTGGCGTTGCCGTTGCAACTGGATGGGTCGTGGAAGCCTGACAGTATCGGCCGTATTCGGGAGTTGCTGGCGATGCTGAAGATCGATCATCGCGCGGATCATCGGCCTGATGCGCTCTCGGGTGGTGAGCAGCAGCGAGTGGCGATAGCCAGGGCGCTGGTGATGGAGCCGCCGGTGCTGTTTGCGGATGAGCCGACGGGGAATCTGGATTCGGCGTCGGCGGAGCAGTTCTGGTCGCTGCTGGATCAGGCGGTCGAGGCGTTTCATACGACGATCGTGATGGTAACGCACGAGCCGACGGCGGCGAGGCATGCGGGTCGTGTCGTGGTGCTGCGAGATGGGCAGGTTGCAGGCGAATTCGCCTGCAGTGATTTCGAAGATTCGGGCGCCCTGGCGGCGCAATACCAAGCCATGGCTCGCTGAGGATAGTTATTAGTTAATTAGGTATTAGATTGTATGTTTTCGTTGCCTATTGCATTTCGGCTTGCTGTTCGCCAGTGGCGTGCGAAGCCGTTGCGTCCGATTCTTTGTTCGCTGGCGATCGCGGCGGCGGTGGCGCTGATCGTCGGCGTGGGCGCAGGTTTCGAGTCGCTCCGCTATTCCATGCGAACGACGATCGGGCAGATGCTGGGCGTGGCGGACCTGCACGTGCGGCCTGCGCAGAGGAACACCGGGCAGCGGCTGCCGGGCACGATGTTGGAGGAGATTCGGGCAAGGAAAGATGTCGATATGGCGGCGGGTCGCATGGAAGCGCATGTGGCCCTGACATCGCAGGGGAGTGGGGGCTCGAAGCTGCGATGGTTTGAAGCTGTTGGCGTTGATCCTGTATACGATCCGCTTTTACGGCCTCGGATGTACATTGCCGGGCGGGCCGTCAGTGGGAAGCTCGACGAGATTGCCGTGGGAGCCGACGTTGCCGAGGTGATGAACGTGAAGGTCGGCGATAGCGTCTCCGTTTCCGGCGACGGCCAGACGGAGCGGCAAGCGGTGGTTGTGGGGATCGTGAAGAAGCCGGCCATCGAGTTGCTTTCGAAGCCGACGGTGTACATGCCGATCGCGGCGTTGGCGGGCGATCTGCGAATGACGCCGCAGTTTAATGTGATTGATGTAAAGCTCAGCGACGCGGCGAACATGACGGATTACGACGCTTATGCCGTGAAGATGTCGCAGGAACTCGGGCCGTCGGTGCTTGTTTCCGCGGGCACCAATTCCAAGGCGAGACTCGCCAATGAAACGCGAATCGTCAACATCATCCTGATGCTCATCGGGATCATCGCGGCGATTTGTGCTGCGTTGATCATCGGGACGACGCTGTCTGTGGGCGTGCAGGAACGCGTGCGGCAATTCGGACAGTTACGCTGCATCGGCGCGTCACGCTCGCAGCTCACCACGTTTCTGCTGGGCGATGCGGCCGTCATGTTGGCGATCGGCGAAGTGCTGGGCGTCATCTTCGGATTCGTTTTCTCGTGGCTGCTGGTGTGGCACTTTTCGCAGTATTTTCTGAAGTATCAGATCGCGGCCTCTTCGGTTGTGATCGCTGCGATTGTTGGTTGCGCTGCGACGTTGTTGGGGGCAATGATTCCGATCTGGCAGGTAACGCGTGTGTCACCGATGGCGGCGGTGGTGGTGGTCGCCAGGACGAGGCGTCCGCGCCTGATCTGGGGTGCTGCCGTTGTGGGGCTGTTATGCCTGGCCACCCAATTACTGCTCTGGTTCGGCGTTTTCTCTAATAATGTTCGATTCTTTTTGTATGTATGTCTCGGTGTACCGCTGATTTTCGTGGGATGGACGCTACTGGGGCCGGCGGTTTTGATGGTCTGCGAATCCTTCGGCTCAACGCTGATCGGGCGGATACTGGCGGTGCGGCCGGCGCTGCTGCGGCATGCCTGGTCGAGTACGCCTTGGCGTGCCGGTGGCATGATCGCGGCGCTCATGATCGGCGTGACGCTTTTCACGACGGTCCGCGCTCGCGGACAATCGCTGCACGCGTCGTGGGTTTCACCGGCACGACTTCCAGACTTGTTGTTGTATTCGGTTGTCGATGCGTTGCCGATCGGGCCGATCAGTTCGTTGCTGCCGGATATCGCGGTGCGTGCCAAAGACATCAAAGCCCGGCACACGGAAATCGCGGACATTACGCCCATCATTTCTTTCTCCGTCAAAATTCAGACCAACTTCGCCCGGGGGGGCGAGGTGCTGGGTGTGGATGGTCCGCATTTTGTGGGGGTGGATCCCGAGTCATTCACGCGGCTCGTTGCGATGGAGTATTACCAGCCGGAGGGAAGCCCGCGTTACGATCCCGCGATTGCGGTCAGGCAGCTCATAGAAGGCAGGCACATATTTGTAAGCAAGGAGTTTTACGAACTGCGTGGGCTGGGGGTTGGCGACAAGATCACGTTTATCGCGGCCAATGGCAGGCCGGTGGATTTCACCATCGCCGCGATCGTGACTTCCACCGGCATCGAGCTGGTCAAGAATTATTTCGACATGCGTTCGATATTCGCCGACCACGCAGTGACGGCCGTGCTGGGAAACATGACCGATGCGAAGACATACTTTCGAGCCCGAGCCGGGAGCATGATGCTGGTCAACATCAAGCCGGGCGTTTCGATGGCGGCCGTTGCCAGGATGCGACAGAAACTGCAACAGGAAGGCTTCCCGAGCGTCTCGTCGTTCGAACTCAAGGCCGGCATCGGCAAGATCATCGATCACGTCGTCGATACGCTGACGATCATCGCTCTGGGAGCGCTGGTGATGGCGTCGCTGGGCGTGGCGAACATGGTCATCGCATCGGTGCATGCACGTCGTTTTGAGTTTGGGGTGCTGCGCGCGATCGGGTCGGGGCGGGGGCAGCTCATTCGACTTGTGCTGGCGGAAGTGACGCTGATCGGTCTGGTGGCCGGAGCCTTGGGCGCCGGCGCCGGTCTTTATTTCGCGGCAATGGCCGGCGCTGTTGAAAAACTGCTCGTCGGCATTCCCAATCAATACCTTGCGAGCAATGTTGCGACCATGTTCGGGCTCATCGGTTCGCATCTACTTATCGCCATTTGCCTGACGACGCTGCTTGCCTGGCTGGCCGCCGTTGTTCCGGCGATTCGCGGAGCGTTCTCCGCCCAACGCACCTTGCTCGCCGCCGGACGAGGATGATCGGAGTTCACGCTTTAGCGTGTCAACGTGTGATGCCACATGACACGCTAAAGCGTGAATTCCGTGGACAATTTCCTTCTCCGCTCCGATCCATTATCTTAGCCCCAATACGGTTCAGTTAGGACCATATAGCTCCGGCTTTAGCCGGGATAAGCTCTGATGAATCACGACACGACTCATTTTCCCGTTGTGTCGTGGTTCCTCCGAGCTTCCAATGGCGAATCGCAGGTCGATCCCGGCTAAAGCCGGGGCTATATGGCTGAACTGAACCGTATTGATCTTAGCCCTCGTTTCGTATTTTGAAGGTTATACACGTGAGCACACAGGATATTGCCGCTACTCCGCCCCGGTCGCATGTCAGGCCGGAGCCTTTTCCGCAGGTCGCCGAGCTTGAGGCTGAGCTTCGCAAGACGATTCGTGGGGAGGTGCGTTTCGATGCGGGCAGCCGGGCGCTTTATGCCACGGACGCGTCGAATTATCGACAGATTCCGATCGGGCTGGTGATTCCCAAAGATGCCGATGACGTGATCGCAGCGGTGGCGGCGGCTCGGAAATTCGGGGCTCCGATCCTTGCACGGGGCGGCGGCACGAGCCTGGCAGGGCAGTGCTGCAACGTCGCGGTGGTGATCGATTTTTCGAAATATATGAATCGGATTTTGGAGTTGAACTGGCGGGAGCGTTATGCCGTGGTGGAGCCGGGCGTGGTGCTTGACCAGCTGCGGGATGCCGCGGAGGAGCACGAGCTTACCTTCGCGCCCGATCCGGCCACGCACAACCGCTGCACCCTCGGCGGCATGATCGGCAATAACGCCTGCGGCACCCACTCGATCATGGGCGGAAAAACCGGCGAAAACGTCCTGGAGTTGGAGGTTCTCCTTTACGACGGCACACGCTTGACCGTCGGCGCCACTACACCTGAAGAGTTCGACGCCATTGTCCGCGCGGGTGGACGGCGTGCGGAGATATACAAATCATTGCAACAGATCGCCGACACGGCTGCTGAACATGTGCGAAAACAATTTCCCGACATTCCTCGTCGGGTCTCGGGGTACAACCTCGATCAATTGCTGCCGGAGAATCATTTCAACGTGGCCCGTGCGCTGGTCGGGACGGAGGGCACCTGTGCCATCGTCCTGTCCGCGAAGCTCAAGCTGATGGAAAGTCCGCAGCATCGCGTTCTGGTCGCTTTGAATTATCCTGACATTTATCTTGCTGCAGACGATACGCCTCGCCTGCTTGGCTTTCCTGGCATTATCGCGCTGGAAGGCGTACAGGGTGAGACGATCGACATTCTCCGCGGGAAGAATTTTGCGGGCGTCGATCTTGTGCCTCCGGGCGGTGGACTGCTCCTGGCGGAGTTCGGCGCCGATTCGCCTGAAGCGGCTACGGCGATGGCGCAGACTATGATTGATGCGACGCGTCCATTGCCTTTATCGCCCAACATCCGCATGTACACCACCGCCGCCGAAATCAAGCAAATCTGGTACGTGCGTGAAGGCGGCCCGCGAGCTTCCAATCACACGCACGACGCCCCGCTGATGTGGGAGGGCTGGGAGGACGCCGCGGTCGCTCCGGAAAAGCTCGGAGGCTACCTGCGGGACCTGCGGAAACTCCTGGACGAATTCCACTACCAGTCCCGCTACTACGGCCATTTCGGACATGGCTGCATCCACATGCAAGTCAGCTTCGATCTGCTCTCCGAAGCGGGCATCCGGAAATTCCAGAGTTTTATCGAACGGGCGGCGGAACTCGTCGTCTCCTACGGCGGCTCGCTCTCCGGCGAACACGGCGACGGACAGTCCCGCGCTTCGCTGTTCCCGAAAATGTTCTCGCCTGATCTGATCCACGCATTCAAACAATTCAAAACGACGTTCGATTCGACGAACAAAATGAATCCCGGCAAACTGATCGATCCGTATCTTCCGACCGAAAATCTCCGGCTCGGCGTGGATTACCATCCGATGCAGGTGAACACGCGATTCGGTTATCCGGACGATCATCACGATTTTCATCGCTCCGTGCTTCGCTGCGAGGGGCTCGGAAAATGCCGGCAATCAGAAGGCGGCGGCATGTGTCCGAGCTACCGGGCTACGCGAGAGGAGAAGCACTCCACCCGCGGTCGGGCGCGCATGCTCTTCGAAATGCTCCAGCAGGAAATCGTCACCGGCGGCTGGAACGATCAACACGTCAGAGAGTCCCTGGAACTCTGCCTGTCGTGCAAAGCGTGCAAATCCGAATGTCCGCTCAACGTCGACATGGCCACCTACAAGGCGGAATTTCTTTCGCATTATTACCAGCGGAAGTGGCGTCCGTTGAGTTCATACGCATTCGGACGTGTCGACCTATGGCTTCGCCTCGCTTCGCTCGCGCCGCGGATTGCTAACTTCTTTGCAAACATTCCCGTGATTAATTTGCTGGTCAAGAAAATCCTTTACATCCATTCCGCCAGAAAACTACCACAATTGGCCAAGCAAACGTTCCGGCAATGGGCTCGCGGCAAGTTGAATACCATGCCCCAGAGTCCCAAGCCTCGAGTGCTTTTGTGGACGGATACGTTCACGAACCATCTGGCACCTGAGATCGGTAAGGCGGCTGTGGAGGTGCTTCGCAATGCCGGTTTTGAGCCTGCGATTTTGCCGAAGCAGGTTTGCTGCGGACGGCCGCTGTATGACTTTGGCATGCTCGATGTTGCCAGGCGGTATTTGCAGAAAGTGCTCACGGCGTTGGATGCTGAGATCACGGCAGGCACGCCGATCGTGGTTTTGGAGCCGAGCTGCGTTTCGGTCTTCCGCGACGAACTTTGCAATTTCATGCCCGAGAATCAGCAGGCGCAAAAGCTCAGCAAGCAAACATTCCTGCTGGCGGAATTTCTTGCGAAGTATGCACCTGATTACACGCCGCCGCAGTTGCCACGGCAGGCGATGCTACACAATCACTGCCACCAGAAGTCGCTGATGAAGTCGGCCGATGCGGCGAAATTGCTGCGAAAAATGGGATTGGAACTATCAACGCCTGACACTGGCTGCTGCGGAATGGCCGGGCCTTTTGGCTTCGAAAAAGACAAGTATGAGGTTTCTCTTGCGATCGCTAACGATAGTTTGCTTCCCGCGGTCAGGGCGATGCCGAAGAATGCTCTTGTGATTACCGACGGTTTTTCGTGCCGCGAACAGATCAGCCAACAGACCGATACCCGAGCTTTGCATACGGCGGAAGTGCTGCTGATGGCGTTGGACGATTCGCGCGCGGACTCCAAATAGCGAAATGCGATTGCTTCCCCGATTCACACCGACGGTTGCTGCTGGGTGATGCAGTGCAGGGCGCCCAGGCCCAGGACCAGGTCGCGGGAATAGATCGGAATGATGGGGCGGTCGGTGAAAAGTTGTTCGAAGATTTTCAGGGCGATCATATCGGCAGGGTCGTTGAAGACCGGGACCAGGACGCCGACGTTGGCGATGGTGAAGTTGGCGTAACTGGCGGGGAGACGCTGCTTGTTGAAGTGGACCGGTTCGGGCATTGGGATCTCGGCGATGGTGAACGGTTTGCCGCGGGTGTCTCGCATTTGCTTGAGACGCTTGAGATTTTCACGCAATGGGGCGTGGTTGGCGTCGGAACGGTTGGGTTCGGCGCAAGCGACGATGGTGGTAGGATTGACGAAGCGAGCGGTGTCGTCGACATGTCCGTGAGTGTCGATGTCACCGGCGATGCCGCGGTTGAGCCAGAGAATTTTTGTGACGCCGAGGTAGTCGCGGAGGGTTTGTTCGATGCGATCACGCGAAAAGCCGGGGTTACGCTGCTGGATTTTCGAGAGCAGGCATTCTTCGGTCGTCAGGAGGCAGCCCCCCCCCGGTCCTTTACCGTTGACGTCAATGGAGCCGCCTTCGAGGACGAAGCGTTGGTATTCGCCGGCATCGTTTTCACCGAAGACGACAAAATGCGGAAGACGAAGCTGGTCGGCGATCACGGTCGGCAGTTGGTCATCGAGTGAGGAGTTATCGTACTTGGCCCATGCGTTGAATTTGAAATCGGCGACGGCGAGTTTGGCATTCAGAGCCGCGACCGTTAGGGAGCGACTGGCACCGTTTTCGTATTGCCGCACGGTCGCTCCCTGACGGTCGCGGCTCTGATGGTCACATGCGATTTTGTTTTTCTTGAGGAAGATTGGCCCTGAATCGCGGGTCCAGACGCGGTCCGTCGGCTGGGTGTGCAAAGTCACGTGAGCGAGATTGACATTCGCCTGTCGAAGAATGGACGTGACTTCACGAGCAAAATGACGCTGTTTGGAAGGCTGAACGAAAATATGCACTCGCTGTCCGTAAGCGAGATGGCGAACAAGCTCCGCATAAACCCACGGAATAACCTCCGTTTTCTCCGGCCAATCCTCCAGCCCGTGCGGCCATGCAATCCACGTCGCATCCTGCGGCTCCCACTCCGCGGGCATGGAGTAGCCGAGGGATGCGGGAGTGGGGAGAGGGGGATTTTCGATTTTCGATTTTTGATTTTTGATTTTTTGTTGGCGAGGCATGATAAATCCTTGTGGTTATTGGCGACGGCGGATGTGCCAGACGTCGATGGCGATTCGGCGGAGGCAGAAGATCACGAAGCCGAAGCCCATCGTGATCAATCCGCCGATGGTACCCAGGAGCAAGGGACCATCCTCCGTTTTTGTCACAATCAGTATCGGGACGATGATCTGGATAATGCCGGCGATGATGATGAGGGTGCCCATGATTTGCAGGAGGATATGTTGGGGGGGCTGCTGGAGCGTGGAGGGATTCGGAGTTGGGGTGGCATCGGCGGAGGTGTTTTGGATCGTTTTGCAGTTCAGGCAGCGGAGGGGTTTGTCGCGGTCGGCTTCGTTGATGGTGTTCGTAATGCCGCAGTGTCGACATGTGAATGTAGGCATGTGGGGTTTCCTTGCGTTTGTGTGGAGTATACATTGTTGGGGTTGTTGCGTCGAAGTGATGTGGATGGTTCGCGACGCCGCAAGCGGGGCGGTGGTCTTTTACGAGATTAACGACATATGCATTGGGAACGTCAACCACCGCGTTACCACGCGGTGCTCCATTGTTGTATTGTTATTTGCCGAAGCGTTGCGTGATTGCACTGTAGGCGTCGATGCGTCTGTCGCGGAGGAACGGCCAGAGGCGGCGGGTTTGTTCCTGCACGGTCGGGTCGATATCGGAAATCAGGATTTCTTCCTTGTCGTTTGAACCGGTGGCGAGCAGGCGGCCGAAGGGGTCGATGATGAGGGAATACTACTATCGCGGCATGACCTACGAGAAGAAAGGCGATTTTAACACGGCGATTGCCGATTATACGGAGGCCATCCGGCTTGATCCGAAATACGTCACAGCGTATTACAACCGTGGCGTGAACTACGGGAAGAAGGGCGATTTTGACAAGGCGATTGTTGATGATACGGAAGCTATTCGCCTCGATCCGAAAGACACCAAGGCATACAACAACCGCGGCGTGGCCTACAAAGCCAAAGGCGAGACGACGAAAGCGGAAGCGGACTTTAACCGGGCGAAGGAACTCGGGTTGAAGCCCTGACGTGAGAGATTGTCAAGTACGGATTGGCCCCGGTAGGGGCCGGAGCTTTTAGCCCACGGCAAGCAGCTATAGCCGCTTGCCGTGGGCTAAAGGCTCAGGCCCCTGCCGGGGCCAATGACATTAGTAAGATTCCAATGCCACAACATCGGCGGGACGCCGATGCCACGTTAGTTGAGACGGTCGGCGCCCAGTGTGCCTTCAAGGGACTTGAGATACGCGGGGTTGTTCGTGCGGGTGAGTTCACGCTGTGCCAGGGCCAGGCGCGATGGGATGTTCAGTTGATTCGCCAGACGCGTATCGGTTTCGTGCGAGGACCAATCGGTCAGGTAATGGACGAAACGCTGCCAGCGGGCTTGGTCGAGTTGCTGAACGTTGCGGAGGCGATTGGCGTACCAGTCGCTGGCCAGCAGCGATTCGCGGGTGAAAAGCTGGCGGAGTTCGGGATGGTGCACGTCGTGGCCTTGATAGTTGCCTTGGGTCATGATGTGGAGGATCGCGGCCAGCGGCGGGCAGGCTTGCGAGATGCTGCCGTCTTCGAAGTATTGACGAGCGACGCGTTCTTGTGCCTCCGTGATATTACGAATGCCGTCGACGTATGCTTCCATATCTTGGGTTTCTGGTCTGAGCAGGGTGTCGTCGAAGACACGGGCGGGGTTGTCGAAAATGCGGCCGAAGAAGGCGCGGACGAATTTGTAATTGATGCGGTAGCCGAGTCTGCTCGCTGGAATATTTTGGCCGTTGTGCGTGAAGTCGTTGATCTTCTCGAGATAACCATTGGTGATCAGGAAGGCGGGGTCGCGTTCCTGCGCGGAGAGTCGGCACCACAGTTCCGGTACAAGCAGACTGATGTCGTGATCTACACGTACATTTGGGCCGATGTGTCCCGCTGCCGTGGAGAAGCCGTGCAGGCCGGTGAGGATCATGCTGACGATCGCGGCGTTGAGATCGGCAGTGGTGAGCAGCGCGTTGAATGGCCCTTTGGTGAGCGCCCCTTCGGAACCGGCGCCGGTGGTCGAGGGACTTTTGCCCGTGAGCGAGCAGATCACGTCCATCAGAAACTCCGGCAATTCCTGATAGTGGATCGGATTGTAAACCGCGAGGTTCCGAATCTTCGCCTTGGGCTCCGGCGGATTGTTTCGCCGCCCGATGAGAATCGCGTCGACGGGAAATGCCAACGGCGCATTCAATGGGATGTTCCGTGACAGGCGGACGCCGGTCTCCGCGATGTGCCGTTCGAACGGGCGGGCCAAGTCGGGACGCAACTGGAGGTATCGTGGATTTTTGGAAGGCTTGCCGTCGACCAGTCGCGGATTTGCCGAGCAGGCGACGTAGCCGCGTGTATCGTCGGTCGCCGAGTGGAGAAACTGCTGCATCGGAGCGCTGAACTCGTCGAATTTGGAGACGTGATTGACCATGTCCCGCACCATCGCCGGCGTCAGAGGTTCATAGTTTGAGAAAAAGTTATCCATCCGTGTGAAGTCCGATTCCGTCTGGTGATCGAGGCCGGGATGGATCGCGTCGTCCGGTCGCTGGAAGAGCTGGCTTTCGCAGTTGATCACCAGTTTAGCCGAGTTTTTGACCTCGTGCGCTGCCGACGGATTGATGACGTTTGCCGGTGTTACCACCGACGCGGTGATGTCGTCTTCCATCGAGATTTTGGCTGCGGGATAGAAGTCCTGGCGGACTTTGAAGGTGCGCCAGCCGGCATTGGGCAGAAGTCCGACGCGAAGGTACGTGCCGCCCGCCTTGCGATCGTCGGCTTTCAGTTCGTGGCCCGGTTCGCCGTTGACGATGTCGACAGTGAAATGCTTTCGCCACTGATTGCCCCATTCCGGTTTGTATAGTCGCTTGATGAGGAAAATCAGCGAAAGAATATCCGACGGAATCGCAGTTAGCCAGTGATTATATTCATCGGTGTAATCCGGCGAGGGCGTCATCAGCTTGATCACGCTTCCCAGCGACCGGCGGACATCGAGAATCGGACGACTCGGACTCTTGGAATAATCGAACGGCGCATGCCCCGGCTTCCAGCGGATCGCGTGATCCTTCTGGAAAATCACTTCCACCTGGTCGAGGTCTTTTTCCAGGTCGGAGACGTAGATCGGTCCGTAGATCATGTAATCGATCAGCGATTTGCTGATTTCGCTTTTGCCGCCGCCGCTGACGGTGCAGGGTTTGTGGCAGAAGGTGCCTTGGGCCATCGTCATAATGATGCGGAAGCGTCCCGAGCCGGGATGTCGGTTCAGGAAGAAACGCACGCCGGTGGGAGCCATGTAAATATGATCTAAAAGCAGCGGGATCGTCCGCGGCTCGCCGTTCTGACGCCAGTGAACCGTGCCGGTACGCAAGTCCATCCCGGCATCCGCGGGAATGTAAATCAACTGCGGGAAGCGGCGGTCCACGGCGTGGCCTTCCGCATGCAGTTCCAGCAGGTCGGGAAACTTCGCCGCCAGTTCCGCCAGCGTCGGCGTCCCGTCCGGCGCCGACGAGGGCTCGTATTCCATGCCCAGGCTGTAACTCGCAAATGCCAGCGCGCCGCCGGAGTGCTCCTCTTCGCATTGCCCCATCAAATTAGCTGCAAATGAAATCTGCGTTTTCACTTCCTTCTTGCAGTATCCGTAGTAGTTGTCCGCGATGAGCGTGACCATGATTCCGTCGGCGGAGCGGCAGGTGATTTTGAATGCCTGCCCATTGTTGTAACGCTCGTCTTCATGTTTCCAGCAGGCGCCGTCGCGGCGTTGCCGTTCGGTCGCCTGATCGTAATGCGGCAGGCCCAGTTCCTTTTTCGTTAAATTCACCAGATGCGGCGCAAGTATCACACAACCTGTATGTCCGGTCCAGTGCTCGACATCCAGCCGAGCGTCATTTTCCGGCAAAACCGGATCGCCGGCATTGCCGAAAATCGACTCAATAAAATCCAGATTGCTCACCAGGCTGCCCGGCGCAAAGAAGCGGATTTCCATACTTTGCGCAGGTCGGACGTTCGGAATCTCCGGACAGACGATCGGTCGCAGCAGCAGCGAGCAGAACAGGCCGGTCGGCTTCGTATCCAACGCCGTGAACGGCAGCATCAACAAGTCCTGCGGCGCGTTAAGCGCATGACGGAACAGCTCGACAAACACCGAAAACGGCATCGCCACCTTATCGCCCGGCACAGGCAGCCCCACCTCCGCCACATGAAACGTTCCCTTGGTGGTTCGCCGATCCGACCGCGGATTATGCAGCACCCCGTTCTGCAGCCGGTACGACTTCAGCCACGCATTTTCAAATGTCTCCCCATCCATCGGTAGCGAAAGCTCCCGTGCGAGTCCCGCCGCGGAGAGGTTGAACACTTCGCGTGGCAGCCGCAGGTCTGCCGGAAGATGATTCTCGCGGCAGAGCTGATTCAGAAATTCCTCAATACTCGCATCCGCCGGGCAGGGCACGTTCTTCAGCAGACGCGTCTTCTGCCGATAGTTCGCCATCAGGCTGCGAAGCAATTGCGTATCGGTGGTATCCGCCGCGTCGATCGCCGTATCGACCCCCAGGGCCAGCAGTTGATGGCGAATGTAACGCTGCAGCGGAATACGCGGATCGATGTCATCCTTATCGCCGGCGAGTGATTCCGCACTTGAGGCGGCTAAAGCATTCATGCTCGTCTCCTGTAAAACAAAAAGCGTTCCATGTTACCGCGTGGGCAGACGGCCCCATCTGGCAAATTGAGTCGTGGCAATTCCGATACCGTCCACCCACGTTATTGTAATGGAAACTCCGCCGATCGTCTCTGCGCCCTTACGGTCGCGGTACCCAATTTTAAATTCCCAGCACCTTGCAGTGAAACGCGATTGCATCTCGGATATGGACATCCCAATACGCCCAGTTATGATCGCCGGGGAACTCCTCGTATTCGTGGGGGAATTTCAGGTCGTTCAAGATAGCGTGGAATTCGCGGTTTTGTTCCAGGAGAAAGTCGGAGGTGCCGCAGTCCAGGCGTAGCGCGGGACGCTGGGCGGGGGGGCATTGTTTGGCGAGGGCGACGGGGTCGTTGGTGCTGCCGCGCCAATCTTTGCCGAGGATCGATTCAAATTCCACGCTCAACGATTGGAGTTGCTGCGGACGGGTTTCCGGCTTGTGCAGCGGCGTCATGACGGCGCCCGAATGCGACACCGCCGAACAGAAAAGATCGGGATGCTTGAGTGCCAGTTTAACGGCGCCGTATCCGCCCATGGAGAGTCCCCCGAGCACTCGGCCGTTGCGGGACTTGATCGTGGGAAAAACACGATCGATGTACGCAATGACATCTTTAATGATGTGATCTTCGTAGGCATTGATGGGTTGAGTGGCGCTGTTGGTGTAAAACCCGCGAGCATTGCCGGGCATGACGACCATCATCGGAATCCCGGCCATGTAACGTTCCAGCGAAGTCCGGCGAAGCCACGAACTGCAATCATCGCTCAGCCCATGCAGCAGGTAAAAAACCGGGAAAGGGCCGAGGCTGGCGTCTGGCAACAGCACATTCATCGTGGTGGCCATGCCGATGGCGTTGCCGAAAAATTGGATATGAGCGAGGGACATCGCAACCTCCCGGAGACAAGGAATGGTATCCGCTTACGCCCAGAGGCAGGGCAAACGCATTTGGAGTTCAGAGCCGCGACCGTAAGGGAGCGACCTCGCGGCAATGCGTGAATAACGCAGGTCGCTCCCTTACGGTCGCGGCTCTGATGGTCAAATGCGTTCGTCCTGCGCCCGTAGGGCGTCAACATACGTAGCCGGGGGCAACGCCTCCGGTTAGCATATCACCCTAGACGTTACGCCCTGAAGGGTCTGTAAGCCGCATTTTTGATACCGAAAACGCATAATAGACCAAAATTCTGACCAAAAAGAAGATCGCGGGTTATGGGGCGTAACGCCGACTAACAACGTTATGTATCCTACCGCCATCTCGTGTTGGTGGATAGCGACATGGTGCCGATGGCTATACGACAATGAATAGCCATATCAGCATTTTTAGCTTATCAGAGCTCGCCGTTCGCGCCGGAAGTGCATTTGTCCGGGGTTTGCCTGGCCGCCAGGGCTTTGGCGGCGAATGAGTGTGCCAGAATCCGCGTCAAGGATTTGACCTTGCCGTAGCGTCCTGCCGTCCTGCTTGTTGTGCCTTCACGATTCGAGCCTGAAGTTTCCGCACCGACGCCTCGATCTTCTCCCAATCGAATGGTTCGGAGTTGCGCACGTCATCCGGTTCAGGGATAGCGTTCATGGTTTACTTCGCTCCTTGTGCAGGCTTCGCCCCACAGCTTGCCTATTCATTGTGACGCGAGTTGGTGTATCGGTCAAACACGAGTCTCATGCCAAATTTTGCGTTGCGATTGCGTAGCATCTTCATGAGGCATGAATCACGATCAGGTTATTCAAGTTAGGGGGCAGGTGTTTTGTCGTGTCCCTGTGACGGCCACGCTTCGGCGGGCGGATGCTTCGGCGGTACCGGTGGAGCTGGTTCAGGCGTCGAATAAAGTCACGGAGCAAAGCCAATCTATTACAAGTATCGTTGGACCAATGGCGTTGTTGGCGCTGAGAGCGATTGGGTGGGCGGTGTACTTGGGATAGCGCCTGCGTTATCCGACGAATTACCACTGATCATGATGCCACCTGGGGGGCCGACGCCGGTATGAGAAAACGTAAATCGCTTATTGACATCTTCAACATCGTCGCCGCGATCCTCCTGGTGTGGGCGGCGAACTCGCTGGCATGCAATGTGCCGATCGAGCAGTACGAGAACGATCTTTATATCTATGGCGTCAATACCTACGTCCATTACGACGGCAGCGGTGCTATCCATAATCAGTCCCTTGCGGGTGTGGATCGGGTCAGCTTCCCCGCGACCGTCTGGATTCAAGCGGTTATCAACAGAGACGGGATCGGATTCAATTACAACCCTTATGTTTCCTGTCTTCAGTACAAGATCAAGCGGCCGGGGGATGCCGCCTACGGCGAGTGGATTACGGTCAGAACGATCATTGATCCGCGTTGGCATGTGAACTTCCCGGATGGCGATCATAGCATCACCAACTGTTTCTATGGGCTGGCGGGGAGCGTCGTTTGCCACAGGAGAGACAGCTCAGTTAAGGCGTGTTGCTGCCGTTTGCCGGTTGATCTGTTCGGAGCCTTTTCCATAGGGTCAGAATTTTCGGTGCGAGTCTCATCCATTCCATCTTTCCAACAGTCGCCACGTTCGGTACGAGTTCGTTGAGCCATCGTTCTCTCGCATCACAACCACAGTTCTTGGCCCCCATGATCTTCGCGAGCTTCATCGCCAGTGGCTTGGCCAAGCCAAAACTCGCCGCGTCGATTCCACGGCGGGCGAGTGTACCCAGGCCGTTTGGATACGATTTGCACGTCGCCGCCAACGACGGGCGAGGGCGCCTCATGCGTGGACGCCACTTCTCGGCCAGCGTGTTCCATCGGTCGCGAGCAATTGAAGTCAACGGTCCTATCTGTTGTCCGGCTTCCGCACAATCACTCATGAATGCAGATATGGAATCGGAAGGTAATGTTAATTTAGCACTCATCAAAAGTTGTGCAGTTGGCACTACCGCCGGTGGGCCTTCAATAGATGCAAAAGCTCCAGCCAGAGGCGTGCCCATACAATTCCCGCTTCCGTCACTTATGCCGGGGACACAATGCCCTGTCGTGTCCCGGCAGCAACGGTTTACCTGCGTTTGGATTGGGACGGTTTGAGTCTGGACAGAGTGATGAACTGTCGCTGGTAATGGAACTTGAACTGGCAATGAGGTAGTGCGAGCCGTCACCCCCTGAGAATTTGTAGTTGATTGTTGCGCGCGTGGTGAATTCTGTGTAACGGTTGAATTTCCTGGCCTATTTGAGCCTTTTTGTACAATTTTTGGGTCCGGTGGATTGATTGTAGTTTTCTGAAATAAATTTTCAATTATGCATATAGCCAGAAAGACAAGAGCAGCAACGGCGAAAAATTTGATCCATCCGGGGATTCGTTCCAGTAGTGGCTCAGGTTCGGGCTGGTGTCGTGGTTGTGAGTGGGCTTGAGGTTGTGGCTGATCGCGACATCATCAATGACGACCTTGGCGCGATCACGACGATCCCCCGCAAATCCGGTCGCGGCAGCGCGAGTAATGAGATAGTAAACGATGCTCCGGTAGCGGCGCGTCCAAATGGATCGCCATCGCGTTCGCAACTACTTGCAGATATGTTATTTACGGAATCATCGAATCGGTTTAGCAAACCGGCGCCTTCAGCCACTCGGCCATCTCTCCATACACCCACAAGAGTATCGGAAATAGGGGGGCAACGTCAATTGAATTCAACTGCCCTCAGACTTCCTTGGCGTTGATCCATTTCATCATCTTGCGGAGCTTGCGGCCGGTCACTTCGACCGGATGGTTCTTGTCGGCGTTGTAAAGTTTGTTGAAGATCGGTTTGCCGGCCTTGTGCTCGGCGATCCACTCGGCGGCGAACTTGCCGGACGTGATTTCGTCGAGAATTTTTTGCATTTCCTTTCGGGTCGCGTCGGTGATGATGCGTGGACCGCGGGTGAGGTCGCCGTACTCGGCTGTGTTGGAAATGGAGTAACGCATGTAGTCGAGACCGCCCTGGTAAATCAGGTCGACAATCAGCTTGACTTCGTGGACGCACTCAAAATAGGCCATTTCGGGAGCATAGCCGTTGTTGATGAGGGTTTCGAAACCGGCTTTGATGAGTGCGGAAAGTCCGCCGCAGAGGACGACCTGTTCGCCGAAAAGATCGGTTTCGACTTCTTCTTTGAAGGTAGTTTGGATGATGCCAGCTCGAGCGCCGCCGATGCCCGCTCCCCACGCCAGACCGATTTTCTTGGCGTCGCCGTTGTCCTGATGGATGGCCAGCAAGCACGGCACGCCGCCGCCCTTGACGAACTCGGAGCGAACCAGATGCCCCGGCCCTTTCGGAGCAATCATAATGACATTGACATTTGCAGGTGGAACGATTGCTTTGAAGTGGATATTGAAGCCGTGGGTGAAGCCGATAGTCTGACCGGCTCGCAGATGCGGGGCGATGGACTTGGCGTAAATGTCCGCCTGAAGCTCATCGGGCAGTGTCATGCAAATAAGATCCGCCTGCTTGACGACCTCTTCGACAGTCAGAGGCTTGAAGCCCATCTCAACGGCCAGCTTCGCGTTAGCAGTCTCAGGTCGTTCCGCAACGATGACCTTAACGCCCGAATCACGCAAATTGGCCGCATGAGCGTGACCCTGGGAGCCAAAGCCCAGAACGCCGACGGTCTTGCCCTTGAGACCTTCAAGGGAGGTTTCGTTTTCGTAGAAGACGTGGAGATCTGCCATCGTGTTATCCTTTCAGTTCAGAAAAATCGCAAACCAAACATAATAGCGGAAAGACGAGAATACGTCAATTTAGACAACGTCAATTTGGACGCTCCGGGACGCTCGGGTGTGGCCATTTTTTATGGCCAATCAGACGATTGCCCCGGAAAATCAGAGCCGCGACCGTCAGGGAGCGACAGGCGTTATTTCCGCATTGTCGCACGGGTCGCTCCCTTACGGTCGCGGCT
>Ga0123357_10000690_pt1 | contig 33822 bp, 27 predicted proteins | sample TergutEmb28metaG_FD_89873 | JGI IMG/M metagenome (GOLD analysis project Ga0123357, IMG submission 89873) | Embiratermes neotenicus P4 segment gut microbial communities from Petit-Saut dam, French Guiana - Emb289 P4 | ecosystem: Host-associated > Arthropoda: Insects > Digestive system > Gut ... | reverse complement strand
CCCGGGCAGGAATCGAACCTGCATCGCTAATCCTGATTCAAAGTCAGGCGGGCCCTACCAGTAGACCAACCGGGGATCGAACCACTCCAGTCTAGTGGACGGTGTGAAGCGCTACCCAACACCCGATGATTCGTTTCGTATGCGACCGAGCCGGGTGACGGCCAAAACCAGGGCCAGCAGGGCCACGAAAGCGTTGACGGTGTAGATCCACCCGAAGGTGATCGCCAGCCCGCGGGCCACGGGCAACGCCGCCATGATGGCACCGCCGACACCTGCCACGAAAGCGCTGCCGATGCCGTCGGCCACCTGCAGGCTGGATGTGTTGCGCCCGATGGATTCGGGCGGCGACAAGGTCATCAGCGCCAGGGACGTCGAGGCGACGCCCAACCCCATGCCGAAGCCACCGAGCACCAGGGCCGCTATCGCGACACTCACCGGCACCGCCGCCCAGCCGGCGAACACGGCCATGACGGTGATGGCCGCAGTTGTGACGGCGGCACCGATGACGATGATCCGGTCGCGGCGAACCTTGACCCATGACCGTGACTGCAGCAGCGTGCCCAGCGTCCAGCCAAGCGCGCCGAAGGCCAGTGCCCAACCGGCGCGCTCTTTGCCGACGCCTCGGTCTTGGGTCAGCATCAGCGTCAGGAAGGAGGACGAGGCGAAGAACGCGCCCGCCAGCGCGAGGCGCACCCACATCAGTGACGCCATTCCGGCCCGGAACCGCCAGAACCCGGCCGGCATGAGACGCGGCATGGCTGTCCCGACAGCCGCGACACCGACAATCGCCAGCGTGATGAACCGCCAGTCGAGGATGTGGCCGATCTCGCCGCCCAAGGTCTGCGCGACCGCTTGGATGATCGCCAAGCCACCGATGCCCGCGATAGCGGCCCAGACCGGCGCGTCATCTTTCGACGGTGCCCGGGTGGCGCGTTCTCGATAGAGCCGGTAAACCGGCCGGAACCCTACCACCGCCGCAATCGCCATCAGGGGGATGATCAGCCAAAAGACGAACCGCCAGCCCATGTGGACGGCGAGGAAGACGGCCACGCCCGGCCCGATGAAGGCCGGCAGCAGGAAACAGAAGGAAAAAATCGTCATCATGTTGGCGCGCTGCTTGCCCGGGTAGACCTCGGCGACGACGACCATCAAGGCGATGTTCAAAGCTCCACCGCCCAAGCCCTGGACGGCCCGTGCCGCCAAGAAGGTCAGCATGTGGCTGGCCGAGCCGGCCAGCGTCAGACCGACCATGAACAAGATGACCCCGACCGCCAGGGGTTTGAAAGCGCCGAACCTGTCGACAAGGCGCCCGACCACGATGATCGAAAAAACCTGGCCCAGAGCGAACATCGTGAACGCCCAGGCGTACCGGCTCATGCCGTCGAGCGCTGGGACGATCAGGATTGCCGTCGAATTGATCGCGTACATCTCGAAGGCCACTGCCAGCACCCCGATGCACAGCGACACCATGAGGCCGACCCGCTCCCAGGGATGCAAAGACGCCACCATCAGGTGACTGTCCGCGCGTGTTGACGTCTGCGGTGCCGGCGAGGAACTCACCCCGACAGTCTTGCACGGACGCCGGTCGATTCCAAGGGACGAACCCAAGAAATCCGGTGTTCTCAGGGTTTGGCCACTAAGACCTGCCCGAGCCCCACCCACCTCGCCAAACGCGGCGCGTCGTCCCACGCGACCTCGACGTCGAAGCAGTGGCGGGCGGCATCCGGCAGCAGCTGCGGGGCGTCGGCCATGACGGCGGGTACGGCATCGCCGTCGGGTCCCATCAAGGTGACGCGGTCACCGGCCTGCAGCGAGGTGATCGGCGCTCGTCCAACGTCAACCACCACGCCGACGCGCGCCAAGCCACTCGCCGGCGGTGCGACACCCACGTTGGCGGGGGTCAGCATCGCACCATCGGCGACATCGACCAGCGCCGCCTCGCCGGCGACCGGACGGTCAACCGGCCACGTGACGACGTTGTTGCCCACCACTACATGCGCCCGACGGACGTCGTCTTCCCCGATCACTTGACCGGCGGCCAGGGAACGGGCGGCCACCCACACATCTTGCCCGTCATGCACCGCGCGCCAGGCGACGTAAATGCCAGCCAACCCGACGGCTACACAGAGCAAGCCGACCAGAACCAACTGCAAGGAACGTCTCATCCGACAAGCCTATCTGCCCGACAAGGCCGTCAACTGGGGTTATCCCCAGGCAATTTCACACAGCGACCGGTTGGGCACCCTCGGCTGCGCTCGATGCCTCGTCGTCCGCCGCCTTCGACTTCTTGCCTTTCGGTTCAGTCTCGGGCTCTTCGGCCAGGTCCTCGACCCAGGGAATTGTGGAATCGTCGGAGTAAATCGCGTCGATTTGCGGCGCGAAGTGACGCATGACGACGGCGCGGCGAACCTTGAGACTTGGCGTGACCTCGCCGAGGTCCAACGACAGGTCGCGGTCGAGAATGATGAACTTTCGCACCGCCTCCCAGTGCTGCAGCCGTTGATTGGCGCGCTGGATGAAGCGGGTGACGGACGCGTGAATCTCGGGACGCTGGCTCAACTCCGCGTAAGACGCGCCCGCCAATCCATGGTGCTTGCCCCAGCTTTCCAGGGCGTCGGCATCCATCACGATTAGCGCGGCCACATGCTTTTGGCCTTCGCCCAGCACAACGGCCTGCGCGGCATACGGCGTGTTGGCCATGATCGCGTTCTCGACCACCTGCGGTGCCACATACTTGCCGTTGGACGTCTTCATCAGGTCCTTGCGGCGGTCGGTGATGACGATGTTGCCGACATCGTCGATGTAGCCGATATCGCCGGTGTGCAGCCAGCCATCTGGCGTCAGAGCCTCGGCCGTGGCATCTGGCAGGTTGTGGTAGCCACGCATGACGATCGGCCCGCGCATCAACAACTCGCCGTCCTCGGCGATGACGGCCTCGATGCCAGGCATCGGCTCGCCGACCGTGCCGAACTTCAACCGGTCGGGGTGGTTGATCGACGCGATGGCGGCGGTCTCCGTCATGCCGAAGCCCTCAACCAGCGTCAGGCCAGCCGAGTACAGCCATTCCTGCACCTGCGGTGACAGCTTGGCCGACCCGGAAACCATCAACCGCATACGCCCGCCGAGCTTCTCGCGCAGCTTCGAGAACACCAGAGTGTCGGCCAGCTTGTAGCGGGCGGCCAGCCCAGCCGGCATCGGCTTGTTCTCGACCCGGTACGGCCGACTTTGGGCACCCACGGCGAAAGCCCAGTGACTCAACCGGCCCTTGATGCCTGCCTTCGGATACATCGTGATGACAGCGGCACGCACCTTCTCAAAAATGCGCGGCACGCCGATCAACAGGGTCGGGTGGGTTTCGCCGACACCCTGCATCAGGCGGTTGATGCGACCGTCGATGACGGCCTCAAAACCAACCTCGAGCTGGACGGCCAACAGATCGCGGCCGAAAACATGCGCCAACGGCAGCCACAGGTACATGACGTCATCGGGGTAGCACACGTCGTAGGCCTTGACGCAGGCGCCCTCATATGTCCATGCACCATGCAGCAACTCGACACCCTTGGGCTGCCCGGTTGTGCCGGAGGTGTAGATCAGCGTCGAAAGCTTGTCCGGCGTCAAAGACGCCACCGTCTGATCAACCAACTCGGGGTTGTCGACCATGAACGCCCGGCCGATTTCGTGCAGACGGGCCATCGTCAGCACCCGGGGGTCGTCGCCGTAGCCTTCGTCGCGGTCGTCGTCGATCAGCACGATGTGACGCAACTGGTCGTTCAGTTCGTCGTTACCGATGACCTTGACGAGTTGGGCAGCGTTCTCGGCCATCAAGATGACCGAGTTGGAGTCCTTCAGAATGAACGCTTCTTCCTCGGCGTGCGTGTTCGGGTAGACGGTCGTGGTGACGCCACCGGCGCACGCGATGGCCAGATCGAGCAGAACCCACTCGATGCGCGTCGAGCAGGCGATGGCCACACGCTCCTCCCATTGCAGGCCAAGCGACAGCAGGCCGGCGGCCAACTCGTCCACCTGTTCCTTCGACTGGGCCCAGGTCAGCGACTGCCACCTCTCAGGCTCGGTGTACGACGGAAAACGGAACGCGACCTTGTTGGCCGATTCCCCAACTCGACGGCGAAACATCTCGGGGTAGCTGTTGGCGCACTGTGCGAGCAACTCTGCCCTGGTCTCGAGTACGGTCATTTGGGCTCCTTGTCCATTGTTGCAACGTTTTCGAGGTTAGCTCAAAGCCCGACGGAACGCAGCATGGAAACCTACAAAAATCCACGGCACCGGATGGATAACCGTGGATAAACATCAATCAATACCGCATTTTTCAATAGATGCTCGTACACTGACACCATGAGCAGTGAGGAAACGGTCACCAGCAGTCAGTACAACGCCTACCGGCACTGGCGTCTCGCTGCGGAAAACGTTGACGCGTGTCTGAACAGGATGCTCTCCGTGGACGAGCTGACGATGGTCGAGTTGCGGGTGCTGATTATCCTGAACGACGCGCCGGATATGCGCCTTCGCATGTCGGATCTGGCTTCCGACGCCAACCATTCACCGTCCCGCTCGTCCCACACGATCACCCGCATGGAGACCAGGGGTTGGGTCAAGCGACTGCCACACGAAACAGACCGCCGCGTCATCTATGTCGGCTTGACGTCCGCCGGCAAAGCCCTCTACGACAAGGTGTCGCCCCGCTACATGGCGTCGATCCGTCGCTGGTTCGTGGACGCCGTCGAGCCCGATCGCATCGATGGTTTCGACCAAGACATGATGCGGATCATCGCAGCCACCAACTATTCGCTGACACCCGGCATATAGACCTCGCGGTCGGCTCGTCATGCGCATGGCAAACTAGTGTCGTGAGTTCGAAACTGGTTGACACGGGAGATGAGCCCGATCCGCAGGGCGACAGCGATGATCTCCTGACCCGATTCCGCGCCGAATTGGGTGACGATTCACTGCTCGATTGGTCGAACGCCGCGCTGGGCGACTATTCGTCTGACGCCTCGATCTACCGCGTCGTACCGACGGTGGTGGCCCGACCGTTCAGCAAGGGCGACGTTATTCGGCTGGTGCGGGCGGCGCTGGCGGTGGGCTTACCCGTGACGGCCCGCGGCGCCGGCACCGGCATCTCGGGCGCGGCCTTGGGCGAGGGCCTCATCATCGACATGGGCCGTTACATGAACCACATCCTCGGTATCGACGAATCGGCCCGAACCGCCACCGTCGAACCCGGTGTTGTGCAGTCGGTGTTGCAGGCCGCCACCCTGCCGCTGGGTTTGCGATTCGGCCCCGACCCTGGCTCTGCCGACCGGTGCACCATCGGCGGCATGATCGCCAACAACGCGTGCGGCGCCCGCGCCCTGGGCTATGGCCGCACCTGCGACAACATCGTCCGACTCGAGGTGCTGACCGGCGATGGCGACCTCGTCGTGCTGGGCGATGGGGCCGAGGTCACGGAGGTCGACGCCGAACCGCTGGCCACCACGCGCCAGGTGGTGTTGGATCATCTGGCGATGGTGCGCACCGAGTTCGGTCGATTCTCGCGACAGTCGTCGGGCTATGCGCTGGAGCATCTGTTGCCCGAGAAGGGCGGCGCCGTCGAGAAGTTCTTCGCGGGCACCGAGGGCACGCTGGGCATCGTCCTCGAAGCGACGGTCGCCCTGGTGCGGGACGCGCCAGTCCAGGTGACGATCGCTCTCGGCTACCAGACCATGGCGGACGCCGCCGATGACGTCGTCAACCTTCTGGGCTTCCACCCGACGGCCGCCGAGGGTCTGGACGCCCGCATCATCGACCTGGTGCGGCGCAACAAGGGCGAGGCCGCCGTCCCGCGCCTACCGAACGGTGACGGCTTCATGTTCATCGAACTGGTCGGCGACGACGCGGCCGAGGTCGACGCCCGGGCGGAAGCCCTGGTGGCGGCGGCCCACGGCGTACAGGGTTACGTCGAGCGGGACGCCGCCACGGCCAAGGCCCTGTGGAAGCTGCGCACCGACGCCGCCGGGTATGCCAGCGTCGCCCTGGAGAAGCCGGCCTACGGCTCGTGGGAAGACGCGGCGGTTCCGCCAGCACAGCTCGGCGCCTATCTGCGGGCGTTCGACGCGCTGCTTGACAAGCACGGCTTGCACGCCCTGCCCTACGGACATTTCGGCGAGGGCTGTGTGCATGCCCGCATCGATTTCCCCCTCGACCAGCCGGGCGGCACGGCCCGCTACCGGGCGTTCATGGAGGACGCCGCAGCCTTGGTGGCCGGCTTCGGTGGTTCGATGTCGGGTGAGCACGGCGACGGCCGGGCGCGATCGGAGTTCTTACCCAAGATGTACAGCGTCGAGGCGCGGCAGGCGTTCCGCGACATCAAGGCGGCCTGGGACCCGCAAGGCCTGTTGAACCCCGGCACCATCGTCGACCCGGTGGCGACGGACGCCGACATCCGGGTGGCGGCGACGCTGACTTCGCCGCTTCGACGACGCGACCCCGCCTTCGTCCAGGCCGTCCACCAATGCGTGGGCAACGGCAAGTGCCTCGCCGACACGACTGCGGCCGGCGGCGTCATGTGCCCCAGTTACCAGGCCACCGGCGACCCGTTCTATTCGACGCGCGGACGCGCCCGCATGCTGCAAGAGATGGTCAATGGCTCGATTGTGCGCGGCTGGCGGGCCCCCGAGCTGCTCGACGCGCTGGACCTGTGCCTGGCCTGCAAGGGTTGCCGCCGCGATTGCCCCACCGGGGTCGACATGGCTGCCCACAAATCCCGTGTGCTGAACCAGGCCTACCGCCACCGGCTGCGTCCGATCAGCCACTACACACTGGGGTTCTTGCCGCTGTGGGGGCGCCTGGTGATGAAGGTGCCCGGGTTGGGACGGGTGGCCAACCTGGTGTTCAAGGCGCCAGGGTTGAGTGGCGCCCTGAAGTCCGCTGCCGGCATCGACCCACGACGCTCGGTACCGCGATTCCGCTCCCGCGGCTCGGCCATCCGGGGCGGCGCGGCGGCCGTCGAGCGCTTGGCCGACCGGCTGGAGGGACGTCCGCCGGTGGCCGTCTGGGTCGATTCATTCTCGGAGGCGTTCAGCGATCAAACCCTGCCAGCGCTCGTCAAAGTGCTTGTGGCGGCCGGTTTCACGCCACGCATCATCACTGAGGACGCCTGCTGCGGCTTGACCTGGATCACCACCGGCCAGCACGGCATTGCGCGATCGAAGCTGCGTGGAGCGCTCGACGTGCTGACACCGATTGCCGAATCCGGTACCCCGATCATCGGCATGGAGCCGTCCTGCATGACCGTCTGGCACACTGATGCCGCCGAGTTGCTGCCCGATGACGCCCGCGTGGCCGTTGTGGCGGGTGCGATTCACACGCTGGCGCAACTATTGGCCACCACCGATTGGCGTCCACCCGACCTTGGCGGGGTGACCGTCGTCGCCCAACCCCACTGCCACCAGGCATCGGTGCTGGGCTGGAGCGCGGAGGACGCCCTGTTGAAAAAGACGGGAGCCAAAGTCGTGACCGTCGGCGGCTGCTGCGGCTTGGCAGGCAACTTCGGTGTTGAGAAAGGCCACTACGACATCTCCGTCAAGGTATACGAGCACGACCTCGGGCCGGCCATCGATCAAGCCGGACCGAAAGCCATCGTCTTGGCCGATGGTTTCAGTTGCCGCACGCAGGTAGCCGACCTGGCCGACCGTCAGGCCGTCACACTGGCCGAACTACTGGCGGCCAAGATTTAGCCGCGTCACGCCCTAGTCGGCGGTACGGCGGGCCGGCACGGGTGAACGCAGCCCCGGCCAGGCGCCTCGGATGTCTTGCAACGCGTAGGGGGCTTGTTCGACGGGCACACCCAACACGTGGGCGGCCCGTTGCGGCCAGTGCGGTTCGCGTAAGGCGGCCCGGCCGATCAAAACGGCATCCACCTGGTCCGCCGCAAGCATGTTTTCCGCCTGCTCAGGGTCGGTGATCAACCCGGAGGTGGCGGTTTGGATGCCCGCGAAATGCCGGATACGCTCGGCGAATGGCACCTGATAGCCCGGCTGCATCGGGATCTCGGTGACGGCGTTTCCACCGGTCGAGATGTCGAGCAGATCGACCTGGTCGGAGTTCAGCAGCACCGCCAGAGCCACCGAATCATTGCCGTCCCAACCGCCTGCCAGCCAGTCGGTGGCGGCGATGCGCACGAACAACGGCCCCGACCACACCCGTCGGACGGCCGCGACGACCTCGCGCAACATCCGGACGCGGTTGCTGTAGCTGCCGCCGTAGTCGTCGCTTCGCGTGTTCGACAGGGGCGAATAGAACTCGTGGAGAAGGCCGCCTTCGGCCGCGTTGATCTCCAAGACGTCGAAACCGGCGTTCACTGCCCGACGCGCGGCGGCGGCGAAATCGTCGACGGCCTGCTGGATGTCGATCGTGCCCATTTCGGTTGGCACCGGGAAAGCCGGGTAGGGCACCGGGCTTGGGCCCATGGCTTGCCAGCCGCCGTCGACGGCGTCCAGCGGGCCGGGTGTCTCACCCGGAAAGGCCCGGCGTGACGACGCCCGCCGCCCGGCGTGAGCCAGCTGCGCCGCGATCTTGACCGAGACGCTCGAACCGTCCGGGGTTGGCAGCCGTTGCGAGTGGACGAAATCTGTCACGGTGCGCCACTGCTCGGCCTGCTGCTCCGTCCACAGGCCGACGTCGTAGGGCGTCATGCGCCCCACCGGGCAGACGGCCAGCGCCTCCGTCATGATCAGGCCGAAGCCGCCCTGGGCAAAAGCACCGTAATGCACCAGATGCCAGTCCGTCGCCACACCTTCGTGGAAGCGGGCCGAGTATTGTGCCATCGGCGACACCCAGGCGCGGTTCGGGATGCGCACGTCCCGCAGGTCGATCGGTGTCAACAGCTTGGGTGCCATGACACCTATCCCCTCGTCAGTCGACGGTACTTGCTGGCATGGGGACGGGCGGCCTCCTCGCCCAGCCGGGCTACCTTGTTGGCCTCGTAATCGGCATAGTTGCCCTCGAACCAGAACCAGTGCGGCTCACCGTCGTCGTCACCCTCGAAGGCCAAGATGTGCGTGGCGATGCGGTCGAGGAACCAGCGGTCGTGGCTGACGATCACCGCGCAGCCCGGGAAGTCCAGCAAAGCGTCCTCAAGGGATTGCAGCGTCTCGACGTCCAGGTCGTTTGTCGGTTCGTCCAGCAGCAACAGGTTGCCACCCTGCTTCAGCGTCAACGCCAGGTTGAGCCGGTTGCGCTCGCCGCCGCTCAGCACGCCGGCCGGTTTCTGCTGATCGGGGCCCTTGAAGCCGAAGGACGCCACATAGGCCCGGCTGGGTACCTCGAAGTTTGCCACCTTGATGAAGTCGAGACCGTCGCTAACCACTTGCCAGACCGTCTTGGCTGGGTCAAGGCCGGCCCGGCCCTGGTCGACGTACGAAAGCTTGACGGTTTCACCCAGCTTGACGACGCCCGAGTCCGGTGCCTCATCGCCGACGACCATCTTGAACAGCGTCGATTTGCCGACACCATTCGGGCCGATGACACCGATGATGCCAGCCTTGGGCAGGTCGAAGCTCAGCTTGTCGAACAGCAGCCGGTCGTCGAACCCCTTGACCAGTTTGTCGACATCCAAGACGATGTTGCCGAGCCGCGGGCCAGGCGGGATGTTGATCTCCGCAGTGTCGAGCTTGCGCGAGCGCTCCGCCTCGGCCGCCAATTCCTCGTAGCGAGCCAGCCTGGCCTTGCTCTTGGCCTGGCGGGCCTTCGGCGAACTGCGTACCCAGTCGAGTTCTCGCTCCAGAATCTTGGCGCGCTTGGCGTCCTTTTGACCTTCGATCTGCAGACGTGCCCGCTTGGTTTCCAGGTACGTCGAATAGTTGCCCTCGTAGGGAAAGAGACGGCCGCGGTCGACCTCGCAGATCCACCCCACGACGTTATCGAGGAAGTAGCGGTCGTGAGTGACGCACAGTACGGCGCCCGGGTAGGCCTTGAGGTGGCCCTCCAACCAGTTGACCGATTCGGCATCCAGGTGGTTGGTCGGCTCGTCCAACAGCAACAGGTCGGGTTGTTGAAGCAGCAGCTTGCACAGCGCGACGCGACGACGCTCGCCGCCGCTGAGAACATCGACGATCTGGTCGGGCGGGGGGCACTGCAGGGCATCCATGGCCTGCTCGAGCTGGGAATCGACGTCCCAAGCGGCGCGGGCGTCCAGCTCGGCCTGTAGCTCGCCCATCTCGGCCAGCAACGAGTCGTAGTCGGCGTCCGGGTCGGCGAGTTGCTCACTTATGTCGTTGAACCTGACCAGCATGGCCTTGACATCGGCGACCGCCTCCTCGACGTTTTCCAGTACCGTCTTGCCGGGCGTCAGCGGCGGCTCCTGCTGCAGGATGCCAACCGTTGCGCCCTTGGCCAGTTGGGCCTCGCCGTTGTTGATGGTTTCCAGCCCCGCCATCACTTTCAGTAGCGTCGACTTACCGGCCCCGTTCGGGCCGACGACACCGATCTTGGCGCCTGGCAGGAACGCCAACGTCACATCGTCGAGAATGAGCTTTTCGCCAACCGTCTTGCGGACGTTGCGCATCGTGTATATGAACTCAGCCAACCCGATCCCTTTCTTGGGTCTTGGCGCCGTTCTGACACCATTTTCCAATTATGCCAGGTTGGTTGAAGCCTATCCACGACTCAGACCGGTGTCGTGTCCTCCGTTGCGTCGGCATCTTCGTCCTCGTCGTCTGTCAGGTCCGCTTCCACTGGCGCGTCGGACGGCTCGATCATGCCGTCGGGCACCAGGGGTCCGGCCTCGAAGTGCGAGGTGGCGCGTTCGGGACGGATGAAGCTGGACACACCACGGGCCAGATCATGGCCCAATGAGGTGGCCTCGATCTGCTCGGCCTCGTGCCGCTGGCCTTGAGCGTCCTGCCAGACGTGGTTTCGCAGCCGTCCGACCACAACCAGCGGATCGCCCTTCCGGACGGAATCGCGCACGTTGATGGCCGTCAGGCCGGACGTCAGCACCGTCATCCAAAGCGTGTCGCCGCTGACCCATTCGCTGCCTTTGCGCCAGCTGGGCGTGCAGGCGATCCTGAATCGGGCCAAACTCCAATCCGGGCCGGACGAGAACTCGACCTCGGTGCCGACATTGCCTGCCAAAGAAATCTGTGTTTCCATTTCTGCCTTTCCTAGTGGTTTTGGAAGGCTGCTGGCACGCTGCCTACGCACCAGCAACCTCGACATCACTATGGCGAAGTCACGGGCAAAACCGGCAGGCGAATTGTGGCCTGTGGACAGCGCAGGAAATCTCGTTCGCCTTGTGGACAACCGGCGCGCTGCCGCCGCTCAGTGAAGCGGTGCGACACGGGCAGCCGAACGCGCCGTCCGGCGTTGCTCGCGCAGGCGACGCAACCGCTGTACCAGCGCCGGCGCATAGGCCAACGCCTCCGGGCGGTCGATCAGCGCATTGACACTTTGGTAATAACGTGGCGTCGACAAGCCAAATCGAGCCCGAATCTGGTCAGCTTTGGGCCCTGGTGAGCGCCACCAGGTGGCCTCGAAGTCAAGCAGCGCCCGCTCGTGGTCGGTAAGCCCGCAATCGCTTTGCGGACCTTGTGCGTTTTCGCCGTCACTCACGCACCCGATCCTAGTCCCGAGCTATGAAAGGGCCAGAGCGGCTTGCGTTGGAGGTGCCCGGTATGGTTGTGTGGAGTCAGATGTCCACACCTTGCAAGGAGCGCCGATGCAGTCGCTGACAGGCATTGTCAAGCACTACGACTGGGGTTCAGCCACAGCTATACCGAAACTGCTTCAGCAGGCGGGGGACGGTCAGCCGTGGGCCGAGTATTGGCTTGGCACACACGAAGCAGGCCGCGCGCTCGTCGATGACGACATCCCCCTCGACAACTGGCTGGCGACGCACGACGGGGCGCTCAGCCGCCCCGAAACCGAGGCGTTCGGCCCGCGTCTGCCATACCTCATGAAGCTTCTGGCGGCCAACCAGCCGCTCAGCTTGCAGGCACACCCGTCCCGGCCGGACGCCCAGCGCGGCTTCGCCGACGAAGAGGCCCGCGGCTTGGCCCTCGACGACCCGACCCGCAGCTTCAAAGACGATTGGCCGAAGCCCGAGATGTTGGTCGCACTGACGCCGTTCGAAGTCCTCAGCGGCTTTCGGAATCCGTCGGAGACACTCGATCTGTTCGACGCCCTAGGCGTGGACGACGACATCATGCGCCCGACGTTCGGGCCGCTGCGCTACCGCCACGGCGCCGCCGCGCTGGCCGAGGTGTTCCTCGACTGTCTGACGCTGGACGACACCCGTCGGGCCATTTTGACCGAAGTGCTGGCGGCCGCCGTCCGTCACGGCCAGGACGAGGGCGAAGTTGGGGACTTCGCGCGGCTGGCTATCACCCTGGACGAGTACTACCCCGACGATCCGTCCCTGCTGGCCGCCCTGCTGCTGAACCACGTGAGATTGAAGCCCGGCCAAGGGTTGCACAATGCGGCCGGGGTGGTCCACAGCTATCTGCAAGGCGTCGGCATCGAGACTATGGCGTCCAGCGACAACGTGCTGCGGGCGGGGTTGACATCCAAGCACGTCGACCATGCGGCGCTTATTTCGATCGTCAATTTCGACCCGGCACCCCCCGAAATCTGCGACCCCGCACCGGACGGGCCGGGGGTCTGGCGCTACCCCGCACCCGACCCGGAGTTCGCGCTGTGGCGCCTGAACCCGAACGAGAACTCTTCGGCATGCCCGCTGCCCGAACCCGGTCGCGCCCGGATTGTCCTTGTGACGGACGGGTACGTCAATATCACCAGCGGCGGCCAGACCACCGAGCTCGTGCAGGGGCAGGCGGGATTCGTCCAAGCCGACGAGCAGGCCACATTCACCGGCGATGCGACGGCCTACCTGGTTGGCCCAGGGCTCTGATCGGCGGCCTCGACGGGCATCACGGCGTCCGGCACCTCAAGCGGGGTGTCCGGTGCTTTCGCCCTAGTCCGCACCGCCAGCCAGAGCGCCGCGGCCAGGCCGGCGGTGAACATCGGCTCGCCCAGCATCCAGTCGCCGGCGTCGGCCCATGCCGAATTGTCCGCCGCTGTGCCAGCACCCCGAGAGAGGGCGATGTAGGCGACGGACGTGGCGGCAAAAAGCGAGTTGGCCATGAACAGCACCACCCGGGTGGCCCGTGGCAGATGGCGGCTGTCGCCGCGCATGAACTCGGCGTCGCTGAGCACCCGCCAAGTGAGGCCGAACAGCACCAGCAGTTCGGTGCTGAAAAAAAGCGCTGTGCCCGCGGGATCGTCCAAGACGTTGCGGAACGGGTAGACCACCGCCAATAGCACGACGGCGAGCAGCCAGCCGGCATTCGCCATGTCGAGGCGCCGTCGGGCTTGCAGGAAGCAGCCGATTGCCAGCGCGGCGGCGACGGCGATGAGCCCGGTCATCGTGATGTTGCGCTCATGCAGGAAGGCAAGCGACGGCACCAGGCCGAGGGCGTCCAAAATGAAGGCGATGGCCAGCGCCGTCAGCAGGGTCGCCTCGGTGGTGCGGGCGCGCTTGCTGATGCGCCACGCGATGACGAGCAGCACAACGCTGATGCCGACGCGCCAGAACACGGCCAGGTTGTTGTCGAACAGGAAGGCCCGCCCGTTCTCCAAAGCCGTGGCCGCCTGGTTGAAGCCGGCCGCCATCAGAAGATAGGTCACGACCGTGACCGGCAACGCAATGATCGCCATCGCGGTGATGGCGGCGGCCAGCGGGTACAGCCACGGCACCCACTTGTCGGCGTGGTCCGATGGGGAATCTGGCCGAATCTCGTGCCCACGCCGCAGCCACAGCGCCATTGCGCCGAGCAGGGCCGCCAACGAGACGAGGCCGGCCACCAAAGCCGCCAGGCTGAGATCCTCTGAGCCGTTGCGCAGGCCCATCGCGGTCTCGAACACCAGCCAGCCGGTGCCAAGCCCCGCCAGCGTCCAGAAAAGCGGCTTGACCATGGGGCGCCGCGCGGCGGTCTCGGCGGCGGTGACCACGATCTGGGCCGGCGCGGCGCCGGCCACCAACAGGGCAGGCAGCGTCAGGATGCCGACCGTTGCGAAGGTGCCGTCGATGCCCGAAATGCCACCCGGGTCGCCGAGGCCCGCCGCCCACCCGGGCCCGAGCATCGCGACGGACAGAACCGCGGTGACCACCAGGAACTCCCACCAGACGAACTGGCGGCGCGACCGCACGATGGTGAATACCAGTAAGCCGACGTACAGCAGGAAGGCGGCGAGTCCGGCCAGCGGTGCTTTGACCATGGCTGGCCCAGCGAAGAAAAACAAGGTGACGGCGCCCAGCAGGAACAGTACGACTCGCAGCAACCACGATGTGTGCAGAGCCGCCGTGTGCGCCAGCGAGAACGACAGCACCACCCCGCACATCAGCAGCCAGATCACCGAAACCGGCAGGGTGGTGTCAGAGGAAGCCGAGAGCACCAGGTGGCCGTGCTGCCGCAGCGGCACTGCGAACACGGCGGCCAGCGCCAGCAACGCGTACAGCGCCAGGGCGGCAGCGCCGACGGCCTGCAGCCCGACGGGCCAGGTGCTCGGGCGGGGCCGGCCCTCGCGCACCGGCTCCACGAACGTCATCACCAGAGTCTGCTTGACAAGGTCGAACAGCGAGCCCAACGCTCGTCGCCAGAACGGTGGCTTAGCCTCGGGCGCCACACCTGTGGTGGCATCGTCGACGCTCATGGCAGCACCCCGACGTCTAGGATGTCGCCGCTGTAGGCCACCACTTGGTCACCGTCGACGGCCAAGTAGAAGCTGCTGATGAACAGCGACGTGAAATGGTGGGGCCAGGCCCGCAACTGGTTGCCTCGCGCGTCGAGCAGTAGGTAGTCGTCCTGCCCGACCAGCAGCACGGAATCACCGCCACCAGTTCCGGCGGCAGTGCGCTCGGCCGAGTATCGCCACAGGACCGCGCCACTGTTCCAGTCGACGCCAAGCGTCGTGTTGTCGTCGCGCACGACCACGGCAGTATCCAGCCCGATCATGTCGATGGCGTTCTGGTACACGCGGTTGCGCCAGATCTCGTGGCCGTCTTCAAGCGAGTAGGCGTACAGCACCACCCGGTCGTTCGCCTCGAAAACCACAACGGGGTCCGGGCCCGGCGACACGGCGAGACTGCGGGCGACGCCGGCGTCGATGACCCATGCCACCTCGCCGTCAGAGTTGATGCGGGCGAGCCCGCCCGACTGGTTCGACACCAGTACCACGCCGTCTGCCACCACCGGGCGGATGCGTATCGCGGCACCAAGGCTCGTTGTCCATCTGATGGCGCCCGTCGCGAGATCGACCGCCGCGACCGAGCCGTCGAGGCCGGCCACGATCGCCTGGTCGCCCATCCTGACCGGCGGCGCGACGACGATGTCGGTGGTGGGCGTTTGCCATAGCCAGCGGCCCGCCTCGTTGTAGGCCACCAACTGCCGCTCGGTGTTCGCCACCAGTGTGATGCCGCCCATTGTCGCCGAGGCGGTCGGCGTACCGCCGGGGCGGGCGTTCCAGGAAAGCTGGGGCGCCTCACCGGACAGATCGATGCCGTAGACATCGGCCGTGTACTTCTGCGCCATCACCGTGCCGTGCGCCACCAAGCCCGGCGGTGACACCGGATACAGTGTCAGAGACTTCGACAGGTCGTGCGAGGTGAACTCGAGCGCGCCGGCGGCGGCCCAGTCGAAGGGTGTCGGCTCGCCCACCGGGCAGGGTGGCGGGCGGTCGGCAAGCGTCCACGAACCGGTGGCGTCCGTCAGACTGAGGACGCCCCGCCCGGGGCACCAGGTACGAGTCATCGAGTCGGTGCCTTGCCGCATGGCCACGCTGACGCAACCCAGCGCCGCCTCTGCCGGGTCGGCGGGTGTTGCTGCGGTGAAGCTGGCCTGGTAGGGCGATGGCACGAAGGAACCGGTGTCGGTGTCCCAGTTGAAGGCGGTGCCAGCGGATGTCCACTTGTCGCCGACCGTCACCTGGGCCGGAAGATCCAGGCGTCCCGGCACGAGTAGCGACACGCTGAGTGCCGTGTCGGTGACGGCGACATCGATGGCGGCGCGCAGGCCGTCGGGCTCCAGCGTCCAAAGGTCGTCGAACAAGGCGCTGGTGTCGCCGTCTGGGCCAGCCGCCAGCGTGCGTTGGCGCACGAACTGCGCTGAGGCCAGATCGATATCCGTTTTCGAAGTCCAAGGGCCGAACCCCAATAGGGATGTCTGCACCATGTCCATCACGCCCGTCCGCGACCATTCGGCATACCGCAGGTCGGCCTGGCCGGACGCGGCGTAGAGCACCCGATAGCCGTCCGCTGGCAGCATGGCGACCGAGCCAGCCGGTTGCGCCGCCCGTCCGGGTAGGGTTGTGGACGCCACCAGCAACCCCATCAGCGCCGCGACGCTGATGGCCGGTGCAAGGCGACGCCGTTCCTGGGGCCCGGGCCGGGGGAACTGGACAACAGGCGGGGAATCCCAGCCGGATACCGCGAGATCTGCCTTATCAGGTGGTGGTTCTATGGTCGGTGAGCTCGCCACACTTGCATCCTAGTGCACTGTTACTGAAATGGCTCAAGGCTGGCCATCGGGCCGCTGGGCCGCGATCTGGTCGGTCGCGAGACGGGGTCAGTTTCGCCAAATCGGTTGAACCAGGCAAAATGGATGCCTGGATGCCACGCCTCGGTAGCTCAGCGGCCAGAGCTCCCGCCTTGTAAGCGGGAGGTCGAGGGTTCGACTCCCTCCCGGGGCTCCGCTTTCCGACTCGCTGTAGCGAACCCGACTTAGGTCAAGCGCATCCACTGGCGTCGACTGGCCACCAGGCAGATCAGACCCAGCAGAGCCAAACCGCCCACCCAGAACCACTGGCCACCGATGCCGCCGGGCATCAACAATCCACCAGTCTCCGAAGTGATGTTGATAGGCGGTGGCGTCGGCGGTGTCGGCGGCGGTGTCTCGTACGTGTTGACCACCGTGATGGTCTCACCGCCGCCAGCCTTGAACAGCAGCCCGTTGGTTGAGTACGTCGTCTTGAAGCCCTGACCAGTCGTCACCTCAACCACCGCGTAAACGTGGCCCGCCCAGAGGTTGCTGATCTCCACCGGGTGGGCGGCCGTCACGGTCAGGTCCTTGACGGCCGTGCCCGCGTATGGCTCGCTCAAGCCATCGACGTCATTACCGATGCAACGGAACGAGCCGTCCGTCCCGGTAGTCCCTTGGAACAGCAGGGAATTGTGGTAGGTGAGGTCCTCGATCTGCACTTTGAACGATGTTGACGTGTTGACGCCCCAACCACCCGGAGAGCCGGCCAGCGACTTCTTGACCGTCAGATGGCCGGTCAGCTGGGTGTTGGTGACCCCCACCAAGGCGAGACCGGCGTTACCGCCGGTGTCCAACTGGAAGGGCCCAATGGGGTTCGCGGTGGACATGCCGGTGTCGGCGGTGCCACCCGTCAACACCAGACTTGGCGGATCGAAGCCGACGGTGGGCGGGCTGACCTCCTCAACCCAGTAGTGGTAGGAATACCCGGGCGTGCCGCTGACGTTCATGGGCAGGCCGGCGATGATCGCCAGGCCACCGTTGCTCAGCGAAAACGTGTTGCTGGCTGTGTCGGCGGGCGCCCCGCGCACCGGGAAATCTGCCAAATTCAGAGCCTTGGCAGTGCTCCAGTCCGTGCTGGTGTTGTAATACACCTTGAAGTCGAAGGCAACCCCGACGTCTTGCGGCGAGGCGTTTCGCACCGTCTTGGAAATTCGCAGGGTGCCTTCACTGGTGCCGCCGCTGTACCAGTTGGCTTCGGCATAGAGGTTCACTGACTGGCCGGCTGCGACGCCGCCGATGAAAGCCTGGATGGTGTCCCAATTCTGCTGCCCGGTAGTGGGGTCGGCGAATGCGAAGACGACCGGCGTGCCCTCTAGGACCGGCACGTCGGGGGCCATCGCCATGGCATTCACCGTCAACGTGTCACCGCGATCTGGCGTCCGGCCTTTCGGAATGGCCAGGTAGAACTCATCGCTGGTCCACACGCCGCCCGTCGCACTTCCGGCCACAATCTGGGCAGGTTGGGTCGTCCCTGGCACCGTCCCGGTTGGCAGCAGATCAGCCGCCGACGGGGACGCCAGGAACTTCACACCGCTGGATTCCAACCCGCTTGCCGTCAGGGCGACGCCTGTCAGGCCGCTCAGATCACCGCCGGCAGCCGGATTGTTCAGGGTTCCCGTCACCGTCATCGGACCGAAAAGGTTGTAGCTGGGGTCGCTGGTGTCATCGTAGGTCGGCGTTGTCGACGGGCCGACCTGCAAGCTGAAGGAGCTGGTGGCCAACTGGCCCGGCATGGGGACGCCCGTGGCCGCCGCGTTAGCCGCGTTGACCAGACCGGATACCAAAGCCTCAAACGTCGCCTTTCTCGCCGGGTTGCCGTCCAAGGTGGTGCTTAGGACTGTCACGCTGTCCCCGGCGACCAGCTTCCAGATGGCCACCTTTGTGGCCATGACGGCGATCGTCTTGTCGATCGTGCCGATGGTGGGGAACATCGCCTGCAGCCTTGCCACGCTGGCCTGGCTTTCGGCGTCGTCCGTCTTCCCATAGTTGAAGGTGCCTCGGTACCCGTTGGTGGCCACCCAGCCAACCGCCGCGCCGTAGGTCTGCATCGCGCCGGACATGATCCATGGTGCTGCCGAGACGTAACCGGCGACCGTGTCGGCCATTCCACCGGTGCCGGTGTTCCACTGGAAATGGCCACCCAAGCCGCCCACCCGCGAGTGGAAAGCCGTGAATGGGTCGACGCAATAGACCTGCGTAGCGGCATACGGACTGATGGCGAACTCGTTAGCCGGGTCCGGTACGCCGACACCGCCGATGGGCACATCTTCGGGGCCCGTCCACTTGTCCTTGTCGGAGCTGGCCGGATAGCTGATGGTGTAGGTGATCTGGATCGGGTCGTAATAACTCAAAACGATCCGCATCGGGTCATTTCCGGCGGCCGACGCCAGGCCCGCCGAAGAAATCAGTGTGCCCACCACCAGGGCCAACGAAATCCAAACTGGCAACGTCCTTCTGGACGGCTTACGAACCGGTGTCATGACATTTCTCCCTAGCGGTCGCAGTGTTCTTCATTGAAACGCTCTCCGCCACGGCGATTCCCCCCTGACCACCGCAAGCGGTGAACAGATCTAACCTCAAGTTTGCACTGTTGCGAGCCAATACGCAACCGCTCGCATGCCCACCCGGCGGGTGCCGCCGCTCTGCGCCAGTCGTGTATGGTTATTTTTCGGAGGTAAGATATGAGTACAGCAACCATATCGTCACGCGGCCAACTTGTCATCCCCGTTGAGGTTCGTCGGGCTGTCGGATGGGAACCGGGCGACCAGGTGACATTCAGCGTAGTCAAAGGCGCATCGACTGTAAGTATTAAGCGGAAAGAGACACCTGCAGAAATATCCAGGCGGCTCGCGCGCCTGCCTCGCGCTAACGTTCCACCGCTGGTCGACGCCCACGAGTTTTATGACACCCGCGAGCCACGACTATGACGTACAACGGTTCGTTGGACACAAATGTGTTGCTTCGTTTCATCGTCGACGACATCCCCGACCAGACCAGCCAGGCCGTCGCGCTGATCTCCCAGCCAGCGAGACGGTACCAGGTGGCGGATGCCGTCTGGATCGAAATCGCCTACGCCTTGGAACACCATTATCTGATGAAGCGTGCCGACATCTCGCAAGCGATCACTTCAATGCTAGAAATCGACTGTCTTGTGACGAATCAAAACGTCATCACGCAATCTTGCGCAGATTTTCACGCCCACCCCATGCTCAGTTTTGCCGACTGCTATCTTTCGGCCCACGCGCGGAACAACGCGGCGACCCCTCTGTTTACCTTCGACCGGAAACTGGCAAACCAACTGGCAGGCGCGGCGCCCGTCCCAATGCACGGACATCCGTCCACGGCATGACATGTCAATACCGACGGCAGAGCTTGGGCACAGCACCTGGCCGCTAAACTGGAACCATCTGCGGCGGGGCGCAGCACGAACAATCGAGGCCAATGGTGTTTGACAAGCTAGGGCGGGCGGTGACGCGGCACCCCTGGGTGTTCATCGTCTTCTGGCTGGTCATTGCGGTGGGTGCCGGCCTTGGCGTTCTGTGGGGCTACGGCCAAGGCGGGCTGTTCGACCGTCTGGAAAACTCCATCTCGCTGGTGCCGGGGTCAGAATCCGACCAAGTCAACAACGCCACCTCCGACGCCGGCGGCGAGGCCATCACCATCGTTGTCAAAGGGGTGGACGTCAAGAACCAGTTGGCCGATCTCACCCAGTTCGTCAACGGCCACAAGGCGGGCATCGCCGACGCTGCGGGGGTCATCAAGCAGACCGACCCCTTTGTGCTGCTGTCATCCAACCACCCGGAGCTCCAAGCCCAAGCCCAAGCCATGATCAGCGCCAACAGCGACGGCTTCCTGATGACGGTGACGCTCGACCCCAAGCTGCAAGATGCCGACCAGCGGGACGCCCGGGACGCCTCGCACGCCGCCGTCTACGCCGCTGTCGACCAGTTCAGCAGCGATCTCGGCAAGCAGTTTCCGGGCGCCACAGCCACCGCCGTGTCGATGGGTACCCTGGGTGACGCGATCGTCTCGCAAGTGCAGTCCGATCTGGTGACGGGCGAGGCCGTCAGCCTTCCCATCGCACTGTTGCTGTTGATCGTCATTTTCGGCGGCCTGCTGGCGGCCGGTCTACCTATGCTCGGGGCCATCATTTCCATCGTCATCGGCTTGGGCGCGGTTTGGGGCATCACCTTTGCCACGACGGTCGACTCGTTCATCCTGAACGTCATCTCGATCATCGGCGTGGCCCTATCCATCGACTACGGCCTGCTGATGGTTTCGCGGTACCGCGAGGAACTGCGGGCCGAGTTGATCCGTCAAGGCTATCCCGGTGACGGGTCGCATGTGCCACGCCAGTATGCCGCCAAGTCCATCGTGCGCACTGCCGCGCAGACCACCGTCGCCACGGCCGGCCGCACCGTCACCTTCTCGGCCGTGACGATCGCCTGCGCCATGTCCGCACTGATCCCCATGAACTCACCGATGCTGAAAACCATGGCCATCTCGGGAATGGTGGTCACGCTGCTGGCGGTGCTGATGGCCGTGACGGTTGTGCCGTCCCTGATCGTCATCATGAACCGGGTGCTGATCCAACCGTCCGTCTTGACACATATCCCCGGTGTGCGGCAGATCACGCGCACGCTGAGCGACGCCGCCAGCGATCACGGCTTCTTCTCGCGCCTGGCCAAGGGCGTCCACCGCCACCCCTGGTGGATCATGGCCGGGGCATTCGTCATTTTGGCCATCATGGCCTCGCCAATCCGCTCGCTGACGCTGCGCATGGTCTTCGCCGACTATCTGCCGGCCAGCAGCCAGGTGACGCAGGCCTATGACACTCTCCAGTCCAGCGACTACCCCTACGCCCGCCAAGCCACCATCATCCTTGTGGCGCAGGAGGCACCCGACAAGGCAGCCGGCCTGGTGGACGGCATCAAGGCCATGTCTAGCGACATCGACATGGTCGCCACGCCGACGGCCGTCAACGGCGATGACACCCGGAGTATCATCGGCGTCCACGTAGTGGCCGACGACCAGGCGGGCAAGACGGTGACCGATCTGGTCAAACAGATGCGCGCCCACGACTTCGGGGTGCCAGTGCTAGTGGGCGGGTCAGCCGCGCTGCAGTACGACTTCATCCAATCGGTCGTGACGGCCATGCCAATCTCCTTGGCCATCATGATCTGCGCCGTGCTTCTCTTATTGTTCCTGATGACGGGCTCGCTGATCGTGCCACTGAAAGCCCTTGTCATCAACTCTTTATCGCTGGTGGCGTCGCTGGGCACGACGTGGCTTATCTTCGAGCACGGCTTTCTCGGCATGCCGAAAGTACCCGGCATGGAAACGTTCATCGTGGTCTGCGGCATCTGCTTCGGTTTCGGCCTGGCGATGGACTACGAGGTGTTCCTGTTGGCCCGCATCAAGGAGTATTGGGACGCCGGCCACCCCAACGACGAGGCCGTCGAGATGGGCCTGCAGCGATCCGGGCGCATCATCACCTCGGCGGCCGCCATCATTGTGGCGGTGTTCATCGGCTTCACGGCCGGCGAGATGGGCGCCATCAAACAGGTCGGTGTGATGCTGGCCGCCACCGTCGTCACCGACGCCACCCTGGTGCGCCTGCTGCTGGTGCCCGCCACCATGACGGTGCTAGGCAAGTGGAACTGGTGGGCTCCGCCACCGCTACGCTTCGTCTACAAGCACCTGAAGATCATTCACTAGCGGGCATACTCCGCGATGACCTCGGGGAACAAATCGGCCAGTTGATCGGGCGACCAGGGCCCGGGGTGGTTGATGGCCGTGAGTGTCTGCAGAGACGCCGCCAAAGTGCCCGCCAAAACGGCGTCCACGCCTGACGCCAAGAACGTGCCCGCCGCGCCGGCCAGCACATCGCCAGAGCCCGCCTGGGCCGTCCACCCTGGCCCGACGATCGCCCGATACCCCATTGCGTCCTCCACACCGGTCGAACCGGGCGGTAGGGCGACGCAGTACTGAGCCGCCCCCTTGAGCAAGACAGCCGCACCGAAGACCTGCGCCGCCCGCCCGACCTGCCCGAGAGGGTCGGCGACAACCTCGTCTCGCTGCACCCCAAGCAACCTGGCCAATTCGCCCGCGTGCGGGGTCAACAGGCAGTTGGCAGGCAATGAACTCCATCCCAGGGTTGCCAATGCGTCGCCGATCACCCACAGTGCCCCGGCGTCGATCACACAGGGGACGCCGTCGCCCAACCGGGCGGCCAGACGACCGGCATTCGCCTCGTCCTCGTCCCAACCGCAGCCAACCACCCAGGCGTTGACGCGTCCCGTCCCGAAGGTGACGGACGGGCAGCGCCCCAAGACGGTCGGCCGAGCCGCGTCAGTGCCGCAGAAACGCACAAAGCCAGCCCCGGCCCGCAAGGCTCCCAGCGTCGACAACACGGCCGCCCCAGGGTAGCGATCGGAGCCGGTGTCGACACCCACCACACCCCGCGAATACTTGTCGTCTGCGGAAGTTGGCGACGGGTAGCCGGCCGAAAAGCGGCCAGTGTCGAACTGGGGCACGGCCTCAGGCTGGCGACGGGGTTGCATCACTCCACAGTAACAGACTTGGCCAGGTTGCGCGGCTGGTCGACGTCGTGGCCCAATACGGTGGCCAGTTCGCAGGCGAACATCTGCAGCGGCAAGACGGCCAGCATCGGCTGAAGAAGAGTGGAGACGGGCGGCAGCGCGATCAGGGTGGACGCGAACGGCACGACCGATTCGTCGCCCGCCTCGGCCAGCACCAGCACGCGCGCCCCGCGGGCGCGCACCTCCTGAATGTTGGACACCACCTTGTCGTGCAGTTGGTCGCGGCCACGCGGCGGCACGATGACGAACACGGGTGTCGCCGGGCTGATGATGGCGATCGGGCCGTGCTTCAGCTCGCCGGCCGCGAAACCCTCGGAATGCAGGTAGGCGATCTCCTTCAGCTTCAGCGCGCCTTCCAAAGCGATGGGATAGCCGACGTGGCGCCCGATGAACAAAAAGTCCTTGTTGGCCGCCAAATCATGCGACAGCTTGTAGATCGATTCGGCCCGGTCCAGCACCTGCTGCATCAACGCCGGCATGGCATTCAGTTCGTCGACGATACCGGCAATCTCGTCACCGAACTTGGTACCCCGTATCTGCGCCAGCCACAGGCCCAGCAGGTAACAGGCAGCCAACTGCGTCGTGAAACCCTTGGTCGACGCCACGCCGATCTCGGGCCCGGCCCGCGTGTACAGCACGGCGTCGGACTCACGGGGGATCGTGGCGCCGACAGTGTTGCAGATGGCGATGACGCGGGCCCCCTGGGCCCGGGCGTGGCGAATGGCCATCAGCGTGTCGGCGGTCTCACCCGACTGCGAGATCGTCACGCACAGTGTGCGCGGGTCGATGATCGGGTCGCGGTAGCGGAACTCGCTGGCGAGTTCGACCTCGCAGGGCACGCGCGTCCAGTGTTCGATGGCGTAACGGGCAACCATGCCGGCATACGACGCGGTACCGGCCGCCAGAATGACGATCTTGTCGATGGCGCGAAGTTCATCCTCGCCGATATTCACCTCGTCAAGGGTCAGATGTCCGGCGGCGTCGAAACGGCCCAGCAGCGTGTCGGCGACGGCCCGCGGCTGTTCAAAGATCTCCTTGCGCATGAACCAGTCGAAACCGGTCTTCTCGGCGGCCTTGGCGTCCCAATTGACCCGATAGGGGCGTCCCTTCACCCGGCTACCTGAGAAGTCCGTGATGACGATGCTGGATGGCGTGATCGTCACCACCTGATCCTGACCCAGCTCGATGGCGTCGCGCGTGTGCTCGATGAAGGCGGACACATCGGAGGCGACGAAGTTCTCGCCATCGCCCACACCCACCACCAGCGGCGAGTTCCGACGCGCCGCGACGATGGTGTCGGACTGCGTCGTGTCGATTGCCACCAGCGTGAACGCACCCTTCAGCCGGTTGCAGGTGGCGCGCATCGCCTGGGCCAAGTTGCCGCATTGGTGCAGCTCGCGGGCCAGCCATTGGGACGCCACCTCTGTGTCGGTCTGCGAGGCGAAGACGACGCCGTCCGCCTCCAGTTCGCCCCGCAGTTCGGCAAAGTTCTCAATGATGCCGTTGTGCACCAGCGCAACCTGCTCATCAGCCGACAGGTGCGGGTGGGCGTTGGTGTCGGTCGGGCCGCCGTGGGTGGCCCAGCGGGTGTGCCCGATGCCCTGATGGCTGGTTGGCAGCGGATGCTCGCCCAGCAACTCGGCCAGCTTGGACAACTTGCCGGCGCGCTTGGCGAAATACAACCGCCCCTCAACACCGAGAGCGATACCAGACGAATCGTAACCCCGGTACTCCAGGCGATGCAGCCCATCCATGACAATGCTTGCCGCGTCCCCCGGGCCGACGTAGCCGACGATTCCACACATAACGGCCCATTCTACCGGCCAGACAGACAACGGGCGGCACCCCGAAAGGTACCGCCCGCGAAGACTGGGGTCTTACTTATCGACCTCGACGATCTTGGCGCCGTCGGCCGCGCGCTGGACAGCACTGCAACCTTCCTTCGCGTTGCTGAGCGACTCGTAGCCCTCACCCGACGCGACGATCTGGCCGTTGCCAGCCTTGAGACGAAAGCGGAACTTGCCAGCCTTGTCTTTGTATACCTCGAATGTTCCTGCCATATTTGGCCTCCCTCCGATTGATGAGACAAGTTCAGCCTAGTCCTGCGGCGCAGCTTTGCGATGCACCACCCCCACACCCAACCTGTGCAACCGTTGTGTATTGCGTCGGGGTGTGGCGTCGCGCGGCTGCCCGATGCGTATATTCTTGCCGTGTGACACCCCGAGAGCCGGCCCCCGCACCGTTCGTGCGCCTGCCCCGCGCCGCCTGGGCCGATCTGGCCGCCCAAACATCGGTCGTCCTCAACCAGGCGACCGTCGAAAAGCTGCGCGGCATCGGCGACCCGACCAACGAGCGGGATGTCCTTGAGGTCTACCACCCGCTGGCTGAACTGATCGGCCGGTTCGCCACCGGCACTGCCCAATTGGGACGCGACACCGGCACTTTCTTGGGGTTGCCCGTCGCCGGGCCGCCATTCATTTTGGGCATCGCCGGGTCGGTGGCCGTCGGCAAATCGACCGTTGCCCGTCTGGTGGCCGAACTGTTGCGCCGCTCGCCCGGCCACCCGCGCGTCGACCTCGTCACCACCGACAGCTTCCTGCTGTCCAACGCCGATCTGGCCGCCCGCGGCCTAGCCGACCGCAAAGGTTTCCCCACCAGCTATGACATGGCGGCCATGCTCAAGTTCGTCGTCGACGTCAAGACGGGCCTGCCTGAGGTGAGCGCGCCCAAGTACAGCCACATCATCTACGACATCGTGCCCGGTGAAACCCAGATCGTCGAGCACCCCGACATCCTTGTGCTGGAGGGCCTGAACATTTTGCAGCCGCCGCGCTGGCACGGGGCAGACGGCGACCCGGTGCTTTCCGTCAGCGATTTCCTCGACTTTTCCGTCTATGTGGACGCTGACGAGGCGGCCATCAGATCATGGTTCGTCGAGCGGTTCTTGGCGCTGCGAGCCACGGCCTTCACTGACCCGTCCAGCTTCTTCCGTCAATACGCCGGGCTGGACGACGCTGACGCCGCCCACCTGGCCGGGCAGGTGTGGGACGACATCAACGGCCTGAACCTGCGCGAACACATCGCCCCAACTCAACCCCGGGCGACGGTGATCTTGCGCAAAGGCGACGACCACCGCGTCGAGTCAGTGCTGATCCGCCGGGTCTGAAGAACCCACCACCGAGCCGCCGCAATAATCTTCACTGCAAATCGGACACTCCCTCCATTGGCGCCAGGCCCCGGGACGCCAGCCCTGCGGGCGATTCTCCCAAGTGCCGATGCGGCCATTCCCTTTTTCGAACCCCGCTTATCGGTCTCTGCTGTATCGGAAGAGGTGTTGTTCGCGTGTGGTGGCGATCGCTGCCACGGTACCGAGTGGGGTAGCCGCTGTTGCGGCGACGACCGACCGAATGCCGGTGAGCCATGTCGCCATATCGGGGTTCGGGTTGCCGGCTCTTGCTGCCCATGGGAGCGCTGCGATGGTGATGAGGCCTGCGCAGGCGGCCCAGAACAGGGTTTCAACCAGGTGCTGGCGTATCAGGTCGGTTTTTGGCACGCGGGCATGTAGTGCGGATGCGATTTCTAGGCGTCGTGCCCAGGTAACGGCATAGCCGAGGATTAGACCGATGATTGCGCCAGCCCAAGGAGCGCGGGCGGTCAGCCGGTCACTAAATAGGGTGGTGGCATCGTAGGTCGCGCCTAGTGTGGTGTTCAATTGCCTGAAGGCGACCTGGGTACCATCTGAGTTGGCGAGGCTCATATAGGTCAGATCCGCCAGGTCCTGATCAGCGGGCCAGACGTGGGCCCAGCACTGGTCGAAGGACCCGTTGGGCGGGACGGGTGTGATCATCGCATAGCCTAGGTCGCGTGCCCGCCCGTCATCAGGCCACGTGTACACGCCCGTGACCGTGGCCACCCCGGCTGAGGTGTGGACGGCGCTGCCAGGTGTCACACCGAGTACCCCTGCGAGGTCGGCCGACAGCCAGACCCTCCCGGCCCCACCGGTACCGGTCTGAGTGGGTTGCCCGATCATGGGAAGCATCGCGATGATGCCGGGGGTCGCCTCGACAACGGCGATGGGGGTGCCTGGCATGTTCAACACTGTGATGGGGATGCCTTTGCGGATCGCCCCGGCCTGCTGGATCCGGCCGGTACCGTTGAGTGCTGCGCAACGCTGGCCATCGATACGGCCGGGCGCAGCCAGCACCTGGACGGACGCGCCGGCCGCATTGAACTGGGCCGAGCCTTGCACAATCGCGACGACAGCACGGACATCCATGAACGCGATCAGTCCGACCGTCGCCACAAACAGAGCAGCCCACAGTGCAGCTTTGGTGGTGCCAGAGGTGATGTTCCGCCACGCCTCGCCCGCGATTGCCCCGGGCAACATCGCCCGCATCATGAGACACCCCGGCCAGCTTGCGACGGCGGAAGCCACGATGCCGCAAGCGGGTGCGGCACGGGCAATAATCGCCGCGCAGAAGGTAGCAACTCGGGACCCGTCGCCACCCCCGGCGGCGCAGAATCGCCAGCCTCAGCCGCAGCGGCCGATACACCAGCGGTGCACCCGACGTTGAGGTTGCCACCCTGGTAATCGGCAAGGTCAATCACGCGGGTGCAGGCGTCACGCGTGTGAGGGTCGTGTGTGGCAACGACGACCATCACGTCGTCTTGTGCAACGTTGGCCAAGACACGGTTGACACTCGCAGCGGTCGCCATGTCAAGCTGCGCAGTCGGCTCATCAACCAGCAACAAATCATTACTGGCCGCTACAGCTCTGGCCAACATCAGGCGCTGCGCCTCGCCACCCGACAGTTCCCGAAACCGGCGTCCAGCCACCTCGTCAAGCCCGAACCGTCCCATAATGCCCAACGCTTCCGGCACAGCACGGCCACGCGGCCAGCCCCTCGTCAACAACGGCAACACCACATGATCCAGTGCACTACGCCCTGCCACCCCCACCGGGTTCTGAAAAACCCAACCCGTATGCTCTACGCCCGCCCGCGTCACCGAACCCAGGTTCGGCTCAAGCCAACCCGCCAGGACTGACAACAACGTCGACTTGCCCGACCCAGAGGGGCCAACAACTGCTACCACTTCGCCCGGCGACAGCGTCACGTCTAGACCAGTGAACAACCAGCCTGTGCCGGGGAACTGATGAGCCAGACCCTGGCAAGTTACCTGTTTCATCACCGGCACCGTCACGAGCACCGGGTGGCTGCGTCAGGCTGAACCAGGACACTGCTCACCTGCGCATCCGACGCCACCTGCACCATCGTCTGCCCCAATGACGACGAAACGATCTTTACCGGCACAACCTGTCCGCCCGAGACGACACAACCCGTCCCCAGGCCGGTGACAACGACCGCAGACGGCGGCACCGCTAACACAACCAAAGGTGCAGCCAGACGCAGCGTCAACTGCAACTGGCCAGAACCAGGGTTAGCCGCAAAATACTGATACTCCGGGCCGCCCTCCAGATCAGACAAAAAGGCCGCATCCGTCACTACACCGTTACTGTCTATTGCTGATGACATACCGTCATAGGCGACAACCCAACCATCACCAGGCGGATTCGCCACCGTTAGCGAGGCCAAGCCACCACCTGCTTGCGCAAGCGCGTCCCCAACCGACACAGTATCCCCGACACCAACCGGGCACACTGACACCGTCACCTGCGGGGAAGGCAGCCACACTACACGCGACAATAACAACGACCCGTCTGGCGATGTGCCGCCAGCCGCCTTCAGTAGTTTCTTCACAGCAGCCATTGTTGCCGAGTCAAACGCTCCAGACTCACGGACCTTATACCCCAGTCGCACCAACTCCGTCTGCAAACCCAACACATCCGAACCCTGCAACACAGGTGCATCCGGGTTCTGCGCGTCAACGCTAAGATCACGCCATAACGGTTCTGGCGTCGCCAAACCGATCACTTGTACGCCGTTCACACTGAGCAACGGCTGCCCCGATGACAATACGCCGCCGATCAGACATGAAGTAGATGTCACCACACCCGATGCCCCAGATCGCAAAACAAACCCCTGATCCGTCTTCAACGAAACCGCAACCTGGTGAGCACCATCAAACAAATGCGAGGAAACGCTAACCGACGACCCCGACGACTCACCGCCCTGCAACGACGACGGGACAGGCTCTGGCAAACACAACACTGCCAACAAGACACCAATCGCCACCAACACGACAGCAGTCAAAGCCACCACCGACACGCCGGCAAGGTAGCGACCAGTCGACCGAGCCGTGTGACTTTCGGTGGTAGCGGACGTGAGCATTCGAACCCTAACCTAGCTGGCGCACCCCCAGCTATGAGTGTTTGGGGGGCCATTCAACTTGATCGGTTGTGATACCAGAGGTTCCATTCGGATCTACCATGCACACCGCAGCATCACGGCTGCTCGGCAAGTAGTCAGGTGCATCTAGCATTGCCGCGAACTGGTCATGGCCCAGATCTGCTCCATCATGTACTCCTCGGCGGGCATAACAGGCCTGAATTTGGCCGGCGAAATCCAGCCCCCGGGGATTGTCTCGGAGGCCCAGGTAGATCGGCTCGATGTAGCTCAATGTCCCCTTCTGGCATTGCATATTGTCTGGCTGAACACCTGTCATCTTTGTATCTGGATTACCTGCATCGGGTGACACAGAATAGCCACCTTGACCCACGTTGAAAGCCACGACCCACCCCAGATCGGCCATGCACTGAGTAAAACGATCCTGCGCCTCTCGGAACTCCGCGTCAGTGACGTCGTCATCCGACAACACCTGTCGTTCAAAATCGGACAGCCCAGGATCATCCAACGCACGCTGGATTGCGTCTGCCCACATGGGGGCTATGGATGGTGCCTCCGTAGCATGGGTGCCGCTGCATCCTGACAACAACACAACCACAGAGGCGACCACCATAACCCGCCCAACTTGGTACCCAAGGGCGGTGAACACTCGACACCCCTAGATGTAGACAGTTCCGCCATAAGGGCCGGCCCAGGCAGTTCCCCAACGGCTGGTGATCATGTTCGTGGCAGGCATCACAGTTGACGAGTTTTTCGCCGGTGCCCCATAGTATGTGGTTGAGGTTGTGTTATAAATGAATGTAACAGCCGCCTGAACTGAGTCGCAGTCCGAGGAAGTGACCTTGGTCCCACTCGTGTTGTACGCATCGACGGTATACGTGCACAGAACTCCTGTGCCTCCAGCGCCTGAAAACAGGACTTTCCCGGTCACCGCTTGAGCGACACTTCCACTATTTACCAAAAAAACGCCGCCAACGATCAGACCGACCGCAACTCCAGCAGCCTTTTGAAGAATCGTCATGATTCCCTCCCCTTATCTCTTCATTGAAACCCCCCTTGACTTACACGGCACCTTATCAGACAACACCGTTACTGTCAATTCTCCGACGTTCTCAAAATCATGCGTTCATTCTGATGTGAGGCACCCAGGCTCGGCACCGCAACGCAGGGCCGAGCGGCCTTTAGCCCCTTTAGCCCAGCAAGTCCGGGCGGCGTTGTTCCGTCAGCGCCCGGGACTGCTCGGCCCGCCATTGCGCCACCTTGCCGTGGTGGCCGCTCAGCAGCACTTCGGGCACTTCCAGACCGCGCCAGGTTGCCGGTTTCGTGTAGACCGGGTACTCGAGCAGGCCGTCGGTGGCCGACGCATACGACTCTTCCACCAGCGACTCGGGGTTGCCCAGCACGCCGGGCATCAGCCGCACCACGGCCTCGATCATCGCCAGGGCCGCCACCTCGCCACCGTTCAGAACATAGTCGCCCAGGCTGAGCTCACGCACGTCGAAGCGCTGCGACGCCCATTCGACGACGCGGTGATCGATGCCCTCGTAGCGTCCGCAAGCGAAGACGATGTGAGATTGTCGGCTGAGTTCCTCGGCCACACTCTGGCCGAAGGGCACGCCCGACGGGCTGGGGACCACCAGGACGGGCCGCCCTGATACCTCGGCCAGCACCGCGTCGAGGGCTTCGCCCCAGGGCTCAGGTTTCATCACCATGCCGGCGCCACCGCCGTAGGGGGTGTCGTCGACGCTGCGGTGCACGTCGTGGGTGTAGTCGCGCAGGTCGTGCACACCGACCTGCACCAGGCCGTCCGCGATGGCCTTGCCGATCAGCGAAAGCTGCAAGGCCGCGAAGTACTCGGGAAAGATCGTGATCAGATCGAGGCGCATTGGGCCCTACTCCTCGACATCGCTCAGTAGGCCGGGCAGGTCGGCGATGGTGAGGCGTCGCTCGTCGAGGTTGACGCTGGGCACCAGTGCGTCGACGAACGGCACCAGACGTTCACCGTTATCGGTCGTGATGACCAGAATGTCCTGGGCGGCGCCGTGCAGCACGTCGGCGACCTCACCAACCGGCGTGCCGTCCGGCCGGCAGGCGGTCAGCCCGACCAGGTGACGGTCGAAGAACTCGTCTGGGCCGGCGGCGCGCTCGTCGTCGGACACATCGGCCAGTAGCGTCGCCCCAACCATGGCTTCGGCGTCGTTGCGCGTCTCAACGCCTTCGAAATGGACGACGAGGCGTTGGCCGGCGAGCCGGCGAGAAGACGCTACAACCAGAGGGCGGGCGCCGACGTGAAGCGGCGCCTCGGGCGCGAAACGGCTCGGCTCGTCAGAATGAGACTCGACGACCACGTCGCCGCGCACGCCGTGGGCCTTGACGACAACGCCAACGACGACCTCGACCGTGCCGGTCATGGCGAATGAGTGTCGGCGTCAGCGACGACCACTGCGGGGGCGGTCGACGTCAACGAAATCAATGCGCACGGACTGCTTGCCGGCCAGCGCCGCCATGACGGTGCGGATCGCCGTGGCGGTCCGCCCGCTACGGCCGATGACCTTGCCGATGTCCACCGGGTCGACGCGCACCTCCAGCAGTGTGCCGGTACGTCCCTGACGGCTGCGCACGCGCACCTCATCGGGGTTGGTGACGATTCCCGCCACCAGATGCTCAAGTGCGTCGGTCAGCATGTCAGGCCTCGTCGATTGCAGCCTCGACGGCCTCGACAGCCGCCTCGGCTTCAGCCTCGGCTGCCACTTCAGCAGTATCGACCGGCTTGTCGGCCAGCGCTTCGGTGATGGCGTCGGCGGCCTCGCTGACCTTGCGCGCCTTCTTGGCCACGGTGGTGGCAGACACGGTGGGCTCACCGTCGGCCTCGGCCAGCGCGGCGTTGAAGATGGCGACCTTGTCGGGGCGCGGCTTCTGTTCGACGATGCCCGACGGCGATGTGTCGCCCGTGTGCTTCTGCCAGTCGCCGGTGCGCTTCAGCAACGCGACGACGGCCTCTGTCGGCTGGGCGCCAACGCCCAACCAGTACTGTGCCCGCTCAGAGTTGATGTCGATGACCGACGGATCGTTCTTCGGGTGGTACTGCCCGATTTCCTCGATGGGACGCCCGTCCCGCTTGGTGCGCGAGTCGATCACGACGACGCGGTAGTGCGGTGTGCGAATCTTGCCGAGCCTCTTCAGGCGAATCTTGGTTGCCACTGTTGTGGTATCTCCTATTTGGAACGGCCGGGCAGGGTGCCCGGCGATTGGTGGCGGCGCCGAACCCGTGGGGTTGGGCTGGCACTGGGCCTGGTGTTACGCGCGCAGCGTTGAGAGGGCGCTTTGATACGCAACCCAGCCATTATGCCACGTCAGAAGCGGTTGAACCAAGCGCCGACGCTTTGCGTCAGGCGTCGTCTTCGCTGATGCGACGGTTGGTCAGTTCCTTGGTGATGCCGGCGGCCGCGATGCAAACGAAGGCCACCCCGGCGATCGTTAGGACGATGTGGTCCGCCCGGTTGATGCCGGTGGTTTGGAAGGCCGCGAGGGCATGGACACCTACAATCAGGAGACCGACTGCGCCGTAGACAATGATCATGGCCCAGTGGTTCTGGCGACGCCCGAAGAAGACGCCCCTAAGGATCGCCTCGGTCGCCACGACCGCTGCCGTAATTAGCAAAATGAAGATGTTCTGGGTGAACCCGTCGGCCCAGGCGACGCCCGCCGCCTGCAAAAAGGCATTGACCAGCACCAGCGCCATCGCCACCAGCAGACCATGCCAGTACACCCGGCCCTGCAGGCCCAACTGACGCTCGTCGAATTGCTTTTCCGAGAATGCCCCAAATGCCCTAGCACTCATCATTGTCGTCCTTCCAGAACAGATCGTTCAGCGTCACGCCAAGGGCCTGGCAGATGGCCACGCACAACTTGATCGTCGGGTTGTAGCCGCCCAATTCGATCGCATTGACGGTCTGACGGGTGACGCCTACGGCGTCAGCCAAGTCTTGCTGGGTCATGTCCAGCGAGGCCCTGGCCGCCTTCAACTTCAGGTTCTTGGTCACACGACCAGGTTAGACATCACCCGTCATAATGTCAAATATATCCGTCATAATGTACGGAGATTGTTGTCACCCGGCGTGCCAAGCCCCCGGCTATGCCACCGCTGGTGCGGTTCGTCCGACGAACCAGCCGGTGGTTCGGTTGGCGATGTTGACCAGGCCGAGCATGACGGGCACCTCGACTAGGACGCCGACGGTCGTGGCCAGGGCGACCGGACTGTTGGCGCCGAACAGGGCGACCGCGACCGCCACCGACAGTTCGAAGAAGTTCGAGCCGCCGATCATG
>Ga0123357_10000689_pt1 | contig 33836 bp, 25 predicted proteins | sample TergutEmb28metaG_FD_89873 | JGI IMG/M metagenome (GOLD analysis project Ga0123357, IMG submission 89873) | Embiratermes neotenicus P4 segment gut microbial communities from Petit-Saut dam, French Guiana - Emb289 P4 | ecosystem: Host-associated > Arthropoda: Insects > Digestive system > Gut ... | reverse complement strand
TTTTTCTGTGTATTTATATATATTTTTTTATTATTTTTGTTATTAAACAAAAAAAAAAAGATATATATATATATATATATATATATATATATATATATATATATATATATATATTCAAAGGCTAGTGGACGAATGTTAAAACTTCTGAATAACTCCCCACAAGGCAATCTCGCCTTTACACTTGCTGTTGTTTTATATCTTTCTTTTGGATGGTGAATGCCCTTTTCCATCCTTGAATTTCCCCCAGAATGACTTAATATGACAGAACTGAATGAAAGTAAACAAAGTGAAAGAATTTTACAACATCTTTTGTCATAAATGATGTTGACTGTCCTCATAACCATTCGTGCTGAAGTGAACTTGATGGAACTTATCCTATTGTGCTAAAGTGACCAACAAATAATGAGACAAGTCACCATTTAACACAACTATATATTTTTGTGTACCATAAGCACGCTGTTTGTTTCATTTTTTACGTACAATTTTTATGAGGGTGCAGGAGGGCTGAAACATATAGCTTGCTTGTAGTACACAAATACATACAGTTTTGTTAGATGGTGTCTTAGCTGATTGTTCAATGATTGTGCTGAACTAAGTTTACGGTTAAAATATTCAGCATGCTTATTCCAGTTGCAGTTAATATAAATGTGTAAACCAAGGAATTTTATTCTTGTTACCTTTTCAGCTGTTTTATTATCATAAACTATATTAAAAGTGATACTCTTTACTAGTGTCAGATTTCATGAACTATTCATTTTCAGTAGTTATTGTAAGTTTATTTCCTTTAAACCATTTGTTCAGCTGATCAAAGGCATCATTTAGACAGTTCTGAAAATGTTACCATTCTCGAGGGTAGATAATAATAGTAATATCTGCAAAGAGCATAGGTGTGAACTGAGAATTTGTATTTTGGTTGTTTGTTAGGAATAGCAAAGAGCCACGTACTAACCCATATGGAACTCCACGCTTAACAATACTGGAATTGGGAAAAGGATCTTATTTTGAATTTGAAGATTTAGTACCATAACTTTGTCTTCTCTCCTTAAGATATGATTTATGTTATTGATGTGTTCTTGTGTTATTTATAGACATAAATGTTTAACTAACTCCATGGAGCATAAGTCTTCTTGAAAAGATGATATTTTCTTGGCTAGTAAAGCAATTAACGGTGTTTTATTGAACCTGAAGGTTCAGTATGACATTCACAAGAGCCTCCTGAACTAGATTAATTCAGTCCAAGCCCCTCATCATATTTTTTGAATATTAGTTTAGATTGTATGTTTCAATCTAAGCCTAGGTCTTCCAAGTGGTCTCTTGCCCTCAGGTTTCCCCACCAAAACCCTCTATGCACATCTGCTCTCCCTGTTATGTGCTACATGCCCTATCCATCTCATTCTTATTGATTTGATAACTCAATATTTTGTGAGAAGTACAGATTCTAAAGCTCCTCATTGTGTAGTCTGCTCCATTCTCCTGTTACCTTTTCCCTCTTAGGCCCAGATGTCTTCCTCAGCCTTATTCTCGAACACCCTCAGCCTATGCTGCTTCCTGCATGTGACAGACCAAGTTTCACACCCATACACAACAACATGCAGAGTTAGAGTTCTGTTTTTCTTGATTGTAAATTTTTGGTTAACAAAGCGAAGTTTTGTATGTAGTTGGTAGCAGTAATATGCCTCAATAATTACTACAATCTGTTCTGTGACTCTTTGTATGTTTTTAAGAAGTGTCATAGAAGTGGCGCTCAGGATAGAGACAGGTGGCAGGCATGTGTGAATGCGGTAATCAACCTTCGGTTTCCATAAAATGTGGGGAATTTCTTAACTAGCTGAGAATTGGTTAGCTTCTCAAGAACTTTCCTCAATGGAGTGAGTAAGTAAGTGAGGGAGTGATTGAGTGAGTGAGTAAGTAAGTAGGCAAGTAGGTAAGTAAGTAAGTAAGTAAGTATCATAGAAGAGGTACAATCATTGACCCCTTCCAAAGGGTGGTAGTTCTTCCTTATGTCAATAGAGTAATATGTTGATGGATCTCAGAATGCATTTGGCCATTGTATGGTAACATATCTTTCAACTTTTAAATAGCCATTGTAACCTCACATGCACTGAGCTCAGACACTAAGTGCTCAAATATGTGTATTTCAGTCTGCATAACATTGTTAACAACACGTATATACAATAACTGAGAAAAATAATTCTTCCATTCACTCAGAATACAATGGGTATTTGAGAATAGATCATTCTTCTCATCCTTTACGTAATCAGTTTTAGGCTGGCAACCATTCTTAAATTCACTGATGCTCCAACACAAATATCTAATGTTTTGTTAATACTGTTGTTTAAAGTTAATTGATTTTACCCTATATTTATTCCTGAAATGTCGAGTAGTTTATGTCTTACACTTTTAAGATTATCTGCATGAATTTGCTTTAGATCTTGTAGCCACTGTGTTTTATGGAGCTGTATTCATCTGACCTAGACTGTGTGTAGCTGAGAGTTTGGTAAGCTTTCTGATATTTTCCAAAGCACTGTTTGTGTCACCGGTGTCATGTAAGTTCTCCACAGCTGCAAACCTATTTGAAATTTGAAGGTCATATTGTTCCCTAAACTCCACCTCGTTTATTTCCTTGAGTTTGAATCTTTCCATATTAAAATTTGTGTTACTCATTCACTTACTGCCAGTCTTTCTCTGACTTTAGCAGTTACCAGATAGTGATCATTATCACAGTCAGCTCCCCTGAAAGATCGTACATCAAGTATACTTGAATGCCGTCTCCTATCTATTAGTACATGATCAACCTGATTGTGGGTCATCCCTTAAGGAGAGGTGTGGGGTATTTACAAATGTTTCAATGTAGGAACATAGTATTCTTAACAGCTAGAGTTTTTGGGATGACAGAGTTTACTATCAATTTTGCATTAAAATCTCCTAACAGAATTATCATATGGTACCTAGGAGAGTGATGGAGTACCTGTTCTGTTTCCTTTTGGAAACTGTCCTTTGTGTTATTATTGTTATCCTCATTTTGTGTATGCACATTCAGAACAATAGTCACACCAGTGTTCCCTCAGCACTGTATATGACTTCTTAACACTAACAAACTCTGCTCTTATAACTGATGATATGATTCTTTGATGTACAAAAAATTCTGTTTGTGACTAATATTCATTTCCTTTATGATAGTAGGAGGTGTAAATGATCATAAAGGATAATTATCTTCCTGTTGAATGTATGTTAGTATAATGTCTCTGTAAATGGGATTTCAGTTATGTAATCATTGACATCTGCAGATGTGAGTTATACCACTGAACAGTAATACTTTGAATTTTGTATTAATTTAACTTGCATAGTAGTATGTCATAATTCACACAATCAAATGCCGTGGCGTGGTCACAAAACAACCCACCAACCTGAGTGTTATTGTTAATAGGACATAGGATTTCATCTGTGAAACTGTATGGGACTTTGCTCAATGATAAGCCTTTTCAAATGCCAAAATGTTCTTCTGACATAATAATGTTTGAGTTTAAAAATTCATGTTCTCCTAGTACATAACTCTTTCAAATATTTTGGAGAAGGCTGTCAGTAGTGAAGAGTCTTGTTGTTGGAAATACGGTATTTATGACTTATTAATGTAGAGGCTTCACTTCTGAATATTTAAGTCAACCTGGAAAAGTTTCTTCTGTTGTTGACAGATAGGTAGAGTCATTCAGAAGATGAACAGGTTTGTAGCTTCTATGAGCTGGCTCTGGTTTGACCTGGATGCTGTAGTAGAACATTCAAATGGAGGATGATGCAATTGGTGGGGCATGTAGCATGTATGAGGGAAGTAGGGGAACTCTGTACAAATTTGTGGTTGGAAAGCCTGAAGGGAAGATGACACTTGGAAGACCTAGGCATACATGGAAGGATACTTTGCAAATGTGTATTTTTACAATTTATTCTCAGTTTGGATTTGAAATGCTTCAATTTAGAAAATACGCAATTGCCTGTTATTGTGCATCTTTCTGAGGAATGGTGTAAGTGTAATGGCAAAGACGTGTGATTTTGTAAAATTCCAGAAGAAAGAAGTTCAGAAATTTGATTGCATTTTATAACTGCTTTACATCTGTGAACTCAGTTGGAGTTTGTCAGGTATTATTGTGTCATTCTTTGCTTCAAAGGCAGATGCTAAAATTTGAAAAGTTTTTCCTTGTTTCATGTAGTCTCGTAACCTGGATTTGAAATCTTCTTCATGAAATCCAGCTTCTGTTCTGTGTTTTGCTTTAGAAGGTTTGTATTTTACTATCTCACCTTAAAACTGTAATGTGAATTTCTATTGATATGATCACCTGATTATTATTTAGTGAGGAGTACAGATCATAAGTTCCTTATTATGTAGTTTTCTCCATTCTCCTTTTACCTCGTCCCTTTTAAGCTCAAATATTCCCCTTATCACCCTATTCTCAAACACCCTCAGCCTACGTTCCTCCCTGAATGTGAGCAATCAAGTTTCACAAAACAACAGGCAAAATTATTCTTCTGTATATCTAAATCTTTATATTTTTGTATAGAAAACTGGTAGACAAAAGATCCTGCACCAAATGATAACTAGCATTCCTGGACTTGAATCTGCTCTTATTTTCTTCCTGAATAGAATGTTGATGTGTTAAGATTGTTCCCAAATATTTGAACTCTTCCACCCTTTCAAAGGAGCTATTATCAATCTTTATACTGTGACTTCGTCCTGCATTCTGATCTTGAGACATGATCATGCACATAGTTCTATCAACATTTACATATAGTCCAATCCCCTTACTAGCAGCTACTAAAGCACCTATGTTTTTTCTTTTGCCCTAAGTATTAACATCATCAGCATAGACCAAAGTTGATGTGTACCATTTAATTTCAAGCCATCCTGGTTCACATGAACCCTCATAATGGCATACTCTAAAGCAAATTTGAAAAGCAATGGCTTTAAAGTATCCCCTTTTTTTCAAAGTATTCTTAATAGGAAACCTGTCAGACAAATGTTTGCCAACTTGGACTCTGCTGTAGGTTTCATTCAGACACATTTTTAATAGCATTACCAGTTTCAAGGGGATACAAAACTCAATAAGAATATTATACAAGACCTTCCTCCTAACTGAATCATTATCTTCCTTGAAGTCTATATATAGCTGATGCACTGCTTGAATGTATTCCCATTTTTTCTCAAGTATTTTACAAATGCCAAATATATGATCAGTATTTGACCTGTTGTGTCTAAGTCCACACTGATTATTCCCAATAATTTCCTCTGCATATGGAGTTAACCTTGACAGCAGGATGCTGAATAAAATTTTGCATATAGGTGACCAAATTGATATGCCTGTATCATTGCTACGGTCTGTTTTGTCATTCTTCTTATGTATAGGTACAATGGTCCACTATTTCCACTCCTCAGGCATTTCCTCCTTCTTCCAAACAGAATTAAAAAGTTTTTGGATCTCAGAACGTAGTGTTCTACCTCCTGCTTTAATCAAATCTGCTGGAATCTGATGAATACCTAGTGATTTGTGTCTCTTTAGCTTTTTCATAGCTGTCTCAACATCAAAGGTACTCGGTTCAGGCACTAGTGGGTCTGATGTATGTATTTCTGTCTGCCTACCATTAACTTCATGTACATACAGTAGTTGAGAGACATGGTTCCTCCACCTAGCCAGGATACTATGGGAGTCTGTAACCAAACCACTCTTCTCATCCTTTACTATATTAGGTCTGGGCTGGTAACCATACTTAGAGTCAATGGGGGCATCTGTACACATCTCTGATATTTTTTATCTTATTTTTAGTTGCGAGTTCTATTTTAGCATTCAGACATTCCTACTTTTTTTCCTAAAATGTCCATTAGCTTCATGTCATACATTGTTTGGATCATCTGCATTGCTTTGTTTTGGATCCTGTAACCACTGCATTTTAGTCCTCTTCCTTTGATCTAAGAATTGTAAACATTCTTCATCAAACCATGGTTTATGTTGCTTCCATTCATAATGACCTAGACTTTCTTTGGTTTTGATATTCTTGTTAATGTTTCCTCAAGTCCTATATATGTCCTCACTATCATTTAAGTTCTTCAGAACTGCAAACCTGTTTGAGATTTTAGTCTGTTACTGTTTCGTAACCTGCAGCTCACTTAGCTTCCTGAGATTACGTCTGTCCTCATCAAACTTCTGTCCTGCTTGTTTACCTACTGCCAGTATTTCCCTAAATTTGCAACAACCAGATAGTGATCGGTGTCACAACCAGATCCCCTAAAAGATTGTACATCAAGTGTACACGAATGACATCTCCTGTCTATTCATATGTGATCCGTCTGGTTGTCAGTCTTCCCATCAGGAGAGGTCCAGGTGTATTTATGAATGTTTTGGTGTGGGTATGTCATGCTCTTAACAACTAATTTTTTTGATTTGGCTAAGTTTACTATTCTAACATCATTATCATTACTATCCTGATGAAGACTCTCATTCCCAATTGTCGGTTTGAAAATATCCTTTCTCCCCAATTTTGCATTAAAATCTCCTAACAGAATTTTCATATGGTACTTAGGAAAATGACTGAAAACCTGTTCCAGTACCTCATAAAAACTGTCTTTCAATCATCACTTGGAGCATGCATATTCAAAAAAATGATATTACACTAGCGACCTCTCAGAATTATGTATGACATCCTATCACTAATGAATCATACTGTCTTAACTGCTGATACTATTCTGTGGTGTACAAAAAAACTTGTTTCCAATTGATGATTTTCCTTTCCTTTTCCATAGAAAAAATATAATCCCCTGCTTTTACAGTGTTCCCTTTGTCCCACCCTACCTCCTGTATGCCCACTAAATCTAATTCATACCTTGCTAATTCTCTGGCTACTGTTGTAAGTGAACCTGACCTATACAGGGTCCTTACATACAAAATCTCGTGTTCCTCTGCTTAGGTCTTACCAAAGGATCACTCCAGGCCTGAGGCACATGTATCCATTGTGCAACAGGCCAGTTTTTACATTGACGAGTTGTTAGTGCCTTGCCCAACCCCCAAGCTGGAGGACCAGCCCTCATCTTTCTGTGACTGCTTATTCAATACACTTGCAGTCACCTTTTAAATCAGAGGCCGTTCCTCCACCCACAACCTGAGAATGCACCATGCCTTGGTGACAGGGACCCACTTCTTATGGCCATATACAGTATTAAAAGAAAATGCTCATAGTATTGTAATGAATGATAATTGGTTATATATTGATATAGCATATTTTCTTCAAAATGATTCATAAAATAACATCTTGATGTTTGGGACATGTTATGTGGAACACGTGTTACAAGTTTTAGTTTGTGCTACACAGGTAACACATTGTTCTTCTGACCAATTAATGCTGATTAGGAAGTAATTGCTGTTTGTCGTGGAATCACGCTAAACACATAAATATACCCGGTGGAGAAAAAGCAGATATTTTTCATGATAAAGGGAGTGGTACATGTGATAATCACTGGGCTGGTGGTACATACAGTAACCACTGGTCCATCAGGTCCATTGTGATCGCACAGTATCAGATTTATGAACATGAAAATGATGTTACATTCTGTAGGTACAGGCATTTCTAGAATTTACATACATACATGCATACGTACTTACATACATACATACATACATACAATGTCCTTGCATATGCATATGTACGTACATACGTACATACATACATACATGCATACATACAAACATTCATACATACATACATAAATACATCTACATTTATTAAATACAGAAAACCTGTCCTAAGCCAGTTGGATATGAAATATATTCACAGTAAAACAATAAATCGGAACAACACAAATTACAGCACATACACAAAAATAAAATTGGTGTACCATAAGATAAGAACACATATCTACAAAGACACACTAGACCATTTAAAATTTCTTATATTTAATATATCACAATTTATTAATTGGAAATTACATATTATAATTTATAATTCTTATTCACATATATCATCCTTTCTGTTTGCCTGAAGTTCTTCAAGAGAATAGAAAGAATGAGTAATGACCTACCTTTACAGTGAGCCTTAAAGTGTATTTTGTCATTTCCAATACCTGAAATGCTAGAAGGTAGAAAATCTTTGTAGTGACACAGCAAACACTACTTGGAAAACATAAGAGATTGACAATAGGCCTATTGAGTTGGGTCTTGTTTCTTGTAGTCACACCATACACCACTGAGTTAGTCTGAAAATTTTACACCTTATCCACAAAAATATTATCAATGAAAATATTGACATGATACGGACTAGGTATCTAATTTCTTGTATATCCTTCTACATGAACCTCTAGATCCAACTCCAGCCATAATTCTAAATTTCCTTTCCTGTAACATAAATACCTGCCTCTGTCAACAGAATTTCTCCATAAAATTTTCTCATATTTTATTACAGTTAGAAAGTATGCAAGGTAAATCATCTGAAGAGTGTCTATATTACTAACATGAAATATCATTCTAACTGGGTAGCATGTAGCACCAAATTTTGGAATCATTTGACCTACATGACTTTTCCAATGAAGGTGAATATCAATTCTTATACCAAGAAATTTTATACTTGTTGTTTCCTTTATAAATTTTTCTTCATAACAGGTAATCAGTGGATAATGTGGTAGATTATTTGTTTGAAGTATTACTGTATTGGTTTTTCCACATTTAAAACTAACTGATTAGCTTCAAACCATTTGTGCATGTGAGATAGAACAATATTTGACAGTTATTTACAATCATCATGGTGAAACTCATCACCGAGGACTGTACAGCATTGCTCAGAAATGCACAGAATTGTGGTTTGAGAGATGTAAAGAACTGACAGTGCCTGTACCGAGAGACTTCAATAATTGCCATTGCTCTTCACACTATTAATTTTGTGACTGCCCCATAGGAAATTAGGTAGAGCTCAAATGCTTTGTTTTATGGCAAAGTTAGTAATGAGGCATTCTGACTGTATACAGCTTTAGCTTTAAATGTTAGGAGTCTAGGCTGTAACTAATTAATCTAATATGTGAATTATGATTAAACCACATGTATAAATAAACAATACTAAGAACACATTTACATTTTGCCTCTGTATGTGTATATGTATACTGTACATAAACAGCAGGTCCAGTGGATTTTCTGTCCCTGTAGTTGCATGTACATAATTCACATCCTATATTGTTTTCCAGACAGACATATGAAAGTTTTCAACCATTAAAAGTTGGTTTTTCACTTGGAAAAGACAATCATAGGTAATTTTAAAGTTAAGCAACTGAATATGGAAATAAATCTAAAGAACTTACTTTAAGAAAATATGGGGACATCACATTAATTGCTGAAAACTGAATGAAAATTTTGAATACACTAAGCTGAGTGAAATGGTAAAGAGGAAATTGTCGTGCCTGGCACTTGATGCAGATTTGAAGTGCAGTCTGGTTTGTGTTATTTGTTTCTAGCTAAAAGAATTTTATTTGTTCACTGAACAGATAACATGGCTGAGTTGCTGGCACTTGCTAACTTGAATTCATATGGTTCTTGGTTTAAATCTTGACTTAAAGCCTCTTTGTCCTGGGTGAGGCTGCCTGTGAATTTCTTTATTTCCTCCAGACAGATGCCAGGGTGATACCTTAAGCAGGACATGTTTGGTTCAATCCATATCCTCCCAATTTATCATCATACAGTTGTCACACCACTCAGTGCTACATAAACTAGGCAGTTGGGGAAGTGTGACTGAATAATCCAAAAATCATTCATTACCTAATAGATGGTATATTTGTGTCTTCAAATTGGACTCATAAAAATAGAATTCCATTTTAATGGAATATAAATGCTTGATAAATAAAGTGCAAAGTACATGTGTTAAACAGGAACTCAAGTAATTTTTGAAATATTTATTGAGATGGCTGCTATAACAAGGATACAGAGAAAGATTAAATGGACATCCAGCTCTGTGACTCAGGTGATATTTTTAATTATTTGGCAGGTTATCTAAGCTGCATAAATCCAGAATGCACTGTGGTTCTAATTCACAAACCACCATACAGTCATTGTATTCAATATAAACACTGATATATCTATATTTTATGCTTCAGTTTGCTGGTATTATCACTAAGGCTTTTTTACAGATCCTTTCTTCTCCTTTGCCTTCTTCTAGACAGGTGAAACATAATCACTGCAGTATATTGCCTACATCCTCAGTCATCAATCTACAGTATGCAGTTCTTCTTAGGCAAATTATTAGTTAGAGATATCCCGGTAGGTAACTTTGTAAATAATAGGATGTGTAGGGTCCAGAAGACTTTGGAAATATTGGGTATCTGTGCTAATTCAGTAGAAAATGAGAACTGATTAATTTGGAAGTGTTGGACATAAGTGCAGGAATGAGTACTGGAGAAATGTTAGTGATAACTTATATTCTTGGAGTGAAAAAAAGGATATGAGTAGGAAACATGTTTAATGATAAGACTGAAGTTACATTTTGTCTGTGAAACAAGAGGTACTGCCTAAATGCTGCATAGACATGTTTCTCCATTTACAATTGTTGAAGTTCCATACATAAGTAAGTTTAATATTGAGTTCATGTATTAGTAGGCTTCATCCCATGTGTAGTCTAGGGATGTAATTTAAAATCTTCTGTGTTCTTGGTAGGCACTTGAAAATTAATGGTCGAATTCTTCAGAATAAAAAACATAGGTCTTGTTTCTACCACAAGCAGGATGTGACCATCTCATGGTTGACAGCTTAAGTTGTGGTTTATTGGCTTTTTGTAAACTTCCATGCAATTGGTTAAGAGACAGCAACTCCATGCATTTTTGGAGTAATTCAGTTTCTTTCCAAATCAGATGTTGATATTTTCTACTAACCTACAAACATCGAAACCTTGTATAGGTGTGTAGAGATAAAGATACAGGTAACTTGTTCTGCCTGCTTTTGAATTAAAATTAACTTCCAATTGCTGCACAAGAATATTGCTAATGTTTTTCCTTTTAGGGAGGCGTAATAAATATTAGTAAATGTCCTCAGATCAAATCTAAAGCAGCATTAAAGGCACTAAGTACAGGTACCTTAATTCTGTGTAACCCCCAAAAAATCACATACAACATGTTTTGACATGACTGTGTCTGTTGTCTCTCAGAGTGGACACTGATCAGAAGAATACCCTTGGAACAACTGGTATTAAATTATTGAAGTAGTCAAGTAGGATGAAGTAGTGCGATGACATGCATTAGTCCTTTCTTGAGTAAAGTTGAAATTTATTATTTCTCCTTTGATGTAAGTGAGGAAGTTTTTCTGTGTTTGGTCAAGGTCCCATGTATTCCTGGTGCAGGAATTTGTGTGCTGCCTGGAGTTTGGTTCAGATGTTAGTGGAACTTCTACTTTTAGCAAGTGCAGTGAGTGTAGATGTTGGTTTCTAACGTTTGAGAAGCTTGAGATCTTTGCGTTCGTCTGGAGTTCTACGCAAATATCAGTTACACCTTGGTGGAAGCCTGAAATCATGCATTTGAGAAGCTTGTCACAATTTAAGTGTGCTATATGAAATTTTAAACTATTTTGATGTGTAGGAAAACCAATGGGTGCAATTTGCTTTTGTTTGTATGCTCTTTTGCTCTGTGTTAGTGAATATTAGGTTTTCAGGAAGAACTTAGGTCTAAGGTATTAGATTTTTGTTACGTGTATGTAGCTGTTGGCAAGTCTGTTGTTCATACAGAATTGTGCTCTAAAAGGAAGACATTTTATAATACTTACTGTAGAAACAGATAAAGTTATACAGTTTTAGTAATAATTGCCATCAGACTGGTACGTTTCTTAGTCCATCCACTTCTGGTTTTATCACCTTGTGTCATGTGGGATGCCAGGAAGTGTCACATCAAACTTCCATGTCACATTGTGTGATACTTCCCACAAGTAAATGTTTTATATTACAATTCCTAGTTTGTAATTTTTATTGTCAGCATTATGGAATGTTTGAACTAACAATCCGGTCGTATTCCTGTCTGTGCCTTCTGTATTGCGTAATGTGTGAATGCATAATAATTTTAATTAAAATCTTTATGTTTGATCTCATCTTAGTCGCCTTATGACAACTTACCTTCTATCGCATTCCATCAATTCTACTTCAATACAAACTTCTCCGCCTCCTATTTGTCAGATCAGTTATGTTCCACTCATGCATAAGATTTCAGGTTAGAAATCAAGTTAGAAACTTTCAAGCTGCTTTAGCTGGATTTCAAAATGCCACATCTTGTAGTACAATTGAAAACAAGACAATTTAAATTGAACAGCAACTTACCACACTGGAACTCTAACTCTTTGTACGGTTTGTTATTAACGTTAAACTTTGGTATGAAGAAATATTGGAGTCCCACATGCACATAAATCTGGCCATAGTTCATCTGAGAGAAGTATTTTATTTTGAACAGTATAGGACAAAAGGTTTACAAGTTATTCTGTTGAAGCTCAAGAAATTACAAACAAATTAACTGTAGAACCACAATTCAAAACAGCTCATTGAAACAACAGAAGAAAACTTCGTGTATGAGGGTACGGATGAAACAGAATATTCCGAAGAAAAATTTAGAATGAACTGTTTATGAGAAGTAGTTGATAGAGCAGTATCTTTCAAACAAAGTTTTGAAATGTGGTCGTTACTCAGTCAGTATTTAGTATTTAAGTATGTAGGGTACGGATGAAACAGAATATGCTGAAGAAAAATTTAGAATGAACTGTTTATGAGAAGTAGTTGATAGAGCAGTATCTTTCAAACAAAGTTTTGAAATGTGGTCGATACTCAGTCAGTATTTAGTATTTAAGTATGTATTATGTAAACATGCTGAATGTAGTAGATGACACTGGTATGTTAGAAGGCTGTAAAGATCTGCATCTAATATTAGAAAGAGACTTGGATGGAAATGATTTATTTGGGAAGTGAAAATGCTAAGAAATATTATGCCAGTGAACTGCAAATGTTTGAACGCACTGAAATACATGCTCAGTAATAACCTCTCTCAAGGCTTTAAAGATACTGTTAACAAGCCTCATTACAGTAGCTTCAGTGTAGCGATCATGCTCAGATCTGATACTAATTTAAAAAAACTACCTTTGATTGAGATAAATCAGAAACGAAATTGCAAAAAAAAATTTAATTTATGATGACAATTTGTGAATCTGCTTCCTAAGGAGCCAGAAAAATTCTGTACAATCATATTTAAATATGTATTCCAAAATTGTTTTTTGTCTTCACAGTTTTTGTCAAGTACTGTAGTATTAATTTTGTATCTCATGTGATTTAATATTACGTTTTCTTCCTTTTCTTCTCTGTTCTTTTGTTTGTGTTCCGGTCCCACACGTTTTGCACCGGCCCCACAAATGTTAATGCTGGGCCTGCTCTTGGGGTCTGAAGTTGGCCCATAAGCTTCACGTGTCGTTGCTACATGGTAGTTGTGGCGCTGGTCTCAAGAAATGCTGACTTCCCACAGCAGAGCCTCAGATTCAGTCTCAGCTTATTTTTAATGAGATTAATGGCAGATGAAATGGCACTAGGACAGGCTTTCCTCTCGGTTTCTTCGGTGTGTCCCAGCTAATCATTATTCTACCACTGGTCCAAACTCATCTTTCACAACCCATTGAGGTGTATCAAATAGCACTGAATGGGCAGTCCATCATTATTATTGGTGTTTGAGTTGGGTCTTCATCCCTTTCACCCCACAGTTCACAGATTACAGGGTAATTAAGTTACAGACAACAAGACAGGCAATGTACGTATAGTGCAATATTGAGGCATGTTTGTGCAACCATTGATGTCGTGGAAAAGCAATAAATATTACATATTTTGAGTGCGTGTTTATAGCCTTAGGTATTCGGCATGCAGAGTGCATTATATTTTCATCTGTGGCCTCTCTGGCTCTACGACCTTTTTTCCACATTATCTCATAAGTGATTAGAAAAAAAGTTATTGAACATAAAAAGTATGTTTTGTTTTCTCTGAAACTGTTGCCTTAAACATTTCTTATTCTAAGAAGAATTGAGCAAGGAAAGATAAAAAATGTATATTGGTCTTCAAGTAAAGTATCACTAATTCTTGTCAGATTGTAATGAAACTTGAATTTTGTCGACAGATTTTCGAAAAATACTCAGGTATATAAAATTTCATGAAAATCTGTGTAGTGGGAGCCGAGTTGTTCCATGTGGACAGATGGGTGGACAGACATGACGAAACTAATAGTTGCTTTCAGCAATTTTATGAACGTGCCTAAAAATGGGCCCGTTGTTCAAGGAATGATGGTGTCCTTTTGTACAGTGTGTAGTTGTGTATGATATACACTTTCAGTAAGCTTATGATAAATTTTGAACCAATTACTTTATAAATGCTTCTAAACAAATGAAAGTTGCTTCAGTATTTTAAACTTTCAGCTCTTATTCTGGTACATTCCTGTCATCCTATTATTAACATTGCAAATTCATTTATTTTCATATAGATCTAAATTAACACATTACACTGTTTGGGACAGGCCAATAAGAAATGTCTTCATCCATTTCATGTGTATCTCAGAACTAAGACTTGGATTTATTATTCATCACAACATTGACAGATAATATTTCTACACCTTCGTATGCTTATTATTTGTATTCGGAAATGGGTATTAAAGGAATACACTGAACACTTTGATAACGCAATATTATAAGTGTACAATTTATCTTCAAAGGTGTATGGGAAAAATTATTCAAATAATGGAATGAAATGGTCTGTTCACACTGACATATATTTCAATCATGTTGTTTGTTATTAGAGTTGTAATGTCAGTGCAATTCATGTTCATGTTATACATTCCCTTCCATTCTTTATTCAGGTGGTGTGACTGTGAATCTGGCATCTGCTTGCAAGCTGAACATACCTGAAAGTTGTGTTGGTCTGTGTAGTTAATGGCGTTGAAAAGAGTGTCCTAATGTGTGTGTGTTGGGTGGGGGGGCAGGCATGCGTGAATGTGCTTGATTTTGTGTGCATGTCAAATGTTGGGATTAAGCTGTAAATTATAGTCCCATCACAGGCATTTTTGTTTGCATTATCCATATATGGATGACACATTTATAAGCAGTCCTCATTAAATGGCTTAAGCCAGAGACTGATGAAGGAGAAATTGACTCAAAGAGCTGAACAAAATAATATTTAATTTGATGTATAATCTAATGGACATTCAAGTAATAGTGGAAGTAAATGTAGCTTGGAGGGCTTAAAAAAGGACACATGCTTGACATTGAATTCAAAATGGTACAGTTTATAATATTAAAGGAGCTTATAAAATCACATATGAGGTCTGATTGTTTGTGCGAGCTAAGAGTTTTTCAGATAACTTGCTGACTTTTATCAAACTTCACAAGAAACTCATGCCACAGTAGGAAACACCAAAAATGATCTTTTGCAACCCTGTCATGATGGCAGCTATGCAGACCTGTGTTACTTTCACGGCTGCCCCAAAGGGTTAAGTACACAGACATTATTTCTTCAAAATAAAACCTTACACTTCTCAGAATGCATAATTTTGCTACATAAAAATACAGAGTTTGAAATATTTCCTTCATCGATTTTGCAAGTTCATTGGGGATATTTCTAGGATTTGCTGAATGCTTAATACACTGCTCTTTTCTTTGGATTCAGACATGAAGAATAGTAACCAGGTATAGGAATTTATGTTTAGTCTGGGATAAATAAAATATGCTGGTTGAAAATAAGAATGTGCAATAGGCAGTAACCCCTAACAGGACACTTGCAATGAGTCTTGTTGTGATGAAAGTGAAAATTCAGGCTACATTAGTACTCATGAAGAGATATGGGCATAATGTAAGAGTAAGAGAGTTAGCGGTTGCCAGCATAAATTATCTGTAGTGATAGATTTTTGGAAAGTGTTAAATCATTCAAACATACACTGTGAATGTGTGTAACTGAGAGAATTGCATGTATTATTAAAAGTGGGAGAAGTAACTATGGTAAGGTGAAATCAGGAATTAAATAGTGTGCTATAATATATCATTATTTGTAATTTCCATATCAGGAAGCAAGCAAGCCTCTTATTAACAAAAACATAAAACATTATGCAAAGTGTGAAACAAGAGCACAACTGTATATAGCAGCAATTGAATGAAAATTTTGGATTAGATTAATAAAATAACGAAGAACATTTTCTAATACTAGTAACATCCCAACAGACAAAAGCAATATGTTTTGGTATAAAATTAATATTTGTTGCAAATGTTCTCTGGCTTGCCATTATGGAGAGGTTTACCATATAAATTTTTATACAGGGGTATATTTCAGTACATCATGAAGTTGTCCATGATAAAAAATTGTTAATTTATCAAGTTATGGAAATTGCATGCGTGTATATGACTTTTGTAAATCCTGAAGGGCTGAACAGAAATTTAATGTCATTCTGCAGTCAAGAGTGAGAACCAAGTTTAGTCTGAAGGAATCACTTCGGTTTATATTCCTTCAGTATTACCAGAAGTGCAACTGATGTGAAATTGCATTATGCCCTTATGTAAGTTACTAGTATTCAAATTTCTTGCTGTAAGTATGTCAGGTTCTGAGGATGTATAAAGTGAAATGAGTCAGAATTATGAGAACCTCACATCTCTCAGTTAGTTGCTGCATTTGTAAATATGTGCCTTGAAGTTAGCCAGTCATTTCTGCTGTGATAGGAATGTGGAAATGTTAGGTGTAATGACATGTTTATAAAAGATCTTAAATTATCTCAATAAATGTATACAGAATGTAACAATTCTATATACCATGATGACCCCTTTTGTTTAATTATGTCTTAAACCATAAGATTTGGAAAATTTTACTGTAAATAAAATATGTTCTAGGTGCCTCTGCTGATTTTGTTCAAAACATTTTTCATTGTATTGAATATTTAGTAAGTTACAAGCAACTTGTAATTAGGATGCACTCAGAAACACATTAAGGTGTTCATGTTCAATGCCTATTAATTTCTGTATGTGAACCAAAACTTGAAGATGTTGATATATTTTGATAAAGTTACTTGCAGACAGATATATGGTAAATATAACAGGAAAATATTTGCACTTCTTATTATGATTGTGCAATAAATTACGATTTATTCTAAGCAGAAACTTGTCCAACATATTCTTGAGACAGCTGATGTACCGCAGCTACAGTTATTTGCCATTCTATTTGTCTGCTCATGATTATCCTGATAATTTTTGTTTAATTAGGACTGCTCTAAAGAATATGGTCATAAAGGAATTATGTCAGTGCTTAATCTGCCTGTACCTCTAATTGTGACTCCCAAGCATTTCTGTTTCTGTGGCTTTGAACTCCGTAGAAAACTATTTTTTTAGTTCAGTTTCATCAGAAACCAAAATTTTTCTTCATTATAGTGCACCATTTCACATATATTGAATTTTCTCATGTCATTGTAAATTAACTTGTATGTTGTTTCACCTTGATGGCTCATATGCTGATTCGCTGTGGACTGAATAGTTCTTAAAATTGTCATGTTACAGGAAGGAAGAGTGTGTAGAGCATGTGTTAATAATGCATCACAAACCTAGCAACCTGAGAAAGAATTCCATGCATTGCGTTCTGCCTCTCTTTTCTCCTTGATCCAAGTGACCAGAAGCAAGATATTCTTGTAGGTTCCATGAAACTGACCTTGGTGAAACAAACGACATCAACGATTTAACGTTCGTGTTTCTGTGCATCGCTAGTACAATTACAATTGATAACCAACAAGATGAAACTATTTTGATTTGTTTACTTTAATCAGCTCTACATGTTTTGGGCAATGTTTTCGTCTATCATCAGGAGCATATCACTGTAACTACACTGTAATGAATATTTAGTAAGTTACAAAAACAACTTGTACTTGGGATGCACTTAGAAACACGTTAAGGTGTTCATGTTAAATGCTTATGTGAACCAAAACTTGAAGATGTTGATATATTTTGATAAAGTTACTTGCAGACAGATATATGGTGAATCTAACAAGTCAGTTCCACCCCATATGCAACACCAGCCAACAGTAATGTCGGTGGACATTACCAAAAGCTGTAGTTACAGTGATATGCTCCTGATGATGGGTGAAAACATTGCCTGAAACATGTAGAGCTGATTAGAAGTAAATAAATCAAAATAGTTGCATCTTGTTGGTTGTCGGTTATAATTGACATCAACGATGTTTATTCCCTTTTGTGGTGTTACTGTGATCTAAATATTATATGAGCTTGAAAAGGGGTACATTTATTTAAAATAATTTAATCAAAATGGCACAATACATGGGAAAAACCTATGAAACAGAAAGATATATTTGGTGAAATCTATAGGAGCTCTAAAGGCCTATAATTAGGAAATTACAGAAATGATGTTTGAAACAGAATTATGGAAGAATGTGGCATGGATATATTTATGGGGTGCAAAAAGAAAGACTTCAAAATAATGAATGGTCATCACTTGGAAACCAAAACAAGAGGGGGTTAATATATTTCAGATATTGTTTACTGTGAAGTGGTATTAGAATAAAATCACTTTATTTGTAATGAACAGACACTGAACATCTCCATAGAACTGTTTAATATACTATTTTATATAATAATATAATTGGGCCAGAGGCCTTGTGTTCAGTCACCACAAGAAATTCCTCGTAATACTTATACACTCTCCTGGTCACATTTGTCCTTTGGATGACATTCGGTGTTCCTGCATTTGATATCACTATACAAAATTAAGACACTGATATAACTCACAAGACGATCAACAGATAGCAGCAGAAGAGCAGCATTCAATAGACCCCTCTGGTGCAAGTTTTATGAACTGTTTGTTATTAGGAGCAACTGGTTCAATAAACTTGGAATGCTGCGAGACAAAAAGCCTACAAGTTTAAGCTAGGTGTGAATGTCATTGTATATACATTTGTGGCTTCCATCAACACCCATCAAAATTTAAACACACAATAGGATCTGTTACTGTAAGACATGGATATTATATATGGAGAAAACATTCGTCCAATTTAGAGTCTCTCTGTGAGCAAATGAGTGGATGAAAACAAAGCAAACAAAATTTGCAGTCATCACAATGATGGACAATATATTTACAGCTCAGGCTTAAAAAAAATGTATGAGACAAACATACTTCTTATACAAAAATATATATTACATTGAAAATAGCATCCCAGTGATGGAGTCGTCCCTCTAATTTGACACTCATTGTATTTGACTCGACATAATACATAACATCACAAAGAAAATTTCAGAAGAGTCATGTGCAGCTGACAATTTAGATATATAAAAGTTTTATGTTAAATCAAATTTAGCCATATGTAATTACATATATTGCAAATAAAGATAATAATTTCCTCTTCTCAGCTCATGAGGTTATTAAATGCCACATTTTCTCAGGCCATTCAGCACACTTCACACTTGTCTGTAACAACATCAGTCCAACACTTGCCTTAAAGGCACCAGATATTAAAGTCATGGTATAACTTTCAGCTAGCAAAAAGCCCGCATAAAATCAACATGGAAATTTGAAAAGTAAGGCAAATTACTAAATATGAGTTGTTCATCATAGTATAGACATGTTCTGTATAAAAACTTTTACATTTTAATGGATTTGTATTTTTTTTCAGGTAAAAAGTGTTTTTGCTATATATGTGACTTGCTTGTACAGCCAGGCTTTAGGACAATTTGCCCATATGTCTATATTTGCGGTTATCAAAATTTGAATTGTTGTTGATTAAGTTCATCACATTGTTGTCAGTGACAATTATTGTAGTGTAGTACAGTGTTACTGGAACAAGAAGTCATGTTATGTCGACTGCTGGACGACTGCTCGTCTTCCTTGCAGAGATGGAATCTTGAGAGGAAGTGAACACTTCAGCAGACTGGTTCTTTTCATCAAATTGGGCACTACTTAACAGCTTATTCCTGAGCTCTGAGTTTACAAAAATCTGCTTCTGACAGAGACAGTAAGATACAGAACTCTCTATTTTTATGGTGCTTTTTGCCTTTCCCTGCTGTCAGTTTGAGACATGTAATTCCAAAAAAAGTGTTCTTCTTTGTTGTCATGGACCGACACCACCACTACCGGTTTCTGTGGTTTTATATGTTGCATCTTCACTTAGTTCCTTTGGTATGATGTTATTAAAAAATGTGTTTAAGCAATTTGATCTTACATTCCTCTAGGACTTTGGAACAGATCTGTTATCAAGAGTAGTGTAATGATCCAAGAGATGGTATCAGGATGGATTGAGTCAAAGCTTGCACCAGTGCCACAAGCAGCAGAACCACAAGGCTCCAGTGTATGCTGAGTGCCACTACTCCAGCAGATGCAAGGGCACTGGCTGCAGTTTCTAGGCAGCTGCGGAACTGTGGGTAGTCAAGCCTGGTGATAGCGCAGTAATGGGTGCGTGCGCAGCTAGCATCGCATCCTTCTGTGTTGTGATGAAGTTTCACAGAATTGACTTTGTAATATCTGCAAGAAAAGAATGAAGTATTGCACTCTTTTTGTGACTTCTGAGAGGTATATGAGTAGATACTGTGAAGCTTGACAGATATCGTTAAGGCACTTTCATCAAAAAGTTTAGCTGAACTGGATCTACAGCACATACAGGGAAAGACATGGGGAGGAACACAAGGAATTAATGCCTAACATAGGTGGTGAAAGCTACCAGAATGACGTCATTGGTGACACAAAGACATGAAAGGGAGATAAGATGCAGGGCAGAGTTTCCCCTGCTCCAAAGCACGAAATAATTCAAGGTGTATTTGGACCATCTATATGTAACTCTGGATCATGGAGCTGAATACAGAGGAGTGAAAGGTACAAGCTATATTCTCTTCTGCTTAAGCACCACAAGATGATGATGTAGAAGGAGGTGGAAGTACAGTGGTATACATTTTGGCCTTACCAGGAAATGAAGGTGAATTGTCAGCTTCATGCTTCAGCTACTTTAATGCCCAGAGAAATAACTGTTGGCAGCCATTTAAGAGGAGGATGTTTGGGCCCCAGAAGGGGTTAAGAAAATATGCATGCTCCTACCTGGAATTGGAACACTGTTGTCCTTACCACAGGCGGGCACTATATTGAATGGCCTGATGATAATACTAAAGCAGAGTGTAGGGCAATGTGATGTGGGGATGTAAGCAGATTTGAAGTGACAGGAATATAGAACTATTTTTACTTTTCTGCTAGTGATCATCTTTGGGTTCTGTTATAATGGAGAAATGCTTTATCAGATGGCTCAAAAGGAATTTTGCATTAAGGATTATGCAGCTGGGAATGGGTTGTGCCTCACAGTTGATGGTCATCTTTGTCTGTAGTGTAGGAGGGTAATACAGTAGTGCCTTGTGTAATATGGTTAATACAGTAGTGCCTTGTGTAATATGGTTATGAGTGTACACAGTTTGTGTTAGCTGGGAATGGGGTGTGCCATACATTTGGTAGTCTTCTTTGTCTGTAGTATAGGAGGGTAATACGGTAGTGCCTTGTGTAATATGGTTATGATTGTACACAGTTTGTATTAGCTGGGAATGGGCTGTGCCACTCAGTTGGTTGTCATCTTTGTCCTTAGTATAGGAGGGTAGTACAGTAGTGCCTTGTTTAATATGGTTATGACTGTGAAAAATTTGTATTAGCTGGGAATGGGGTGTGCCATGCATTTGGTAGTCATCTTTGTCACTAGTATAGGAGGGTAGTATGATAGTACCTTGTGTAATATGGTTACGATTGTATATAATTTTTATTAGTTGGGAGTGGGGTTTGCCACACACTTGGTAGTCATCTTTGTCTCTCGTATAGGAGGGTAGTATGGTAGTGGCTTGTACAATATGGTTACGATTGTACACAATTTGTATTTGGTAACTTGTTTTACACAATGTGGAGCCAAGCTTTGGTTACTCGTTGGTTAAATTATGTGCAGGCAGGCTATAATGTGCAGATATGTGTACATCTGAATCACGGAGTACCCATGCCCACCCTGCAGCCTCTTGTGATGCCACAACTGTTGCTCTGAGAACATGTATCAGATCGTATATCGTATCATTCACAAACTTGGATTGTCTTTCCTTTTCTATATAAAGTATCATGTTGGTTTTGTCTCAGAGTGGCCTTAAACATAAGCATGATGATGCTATTGCAAAAAGAATTTAAGCATGGAAGATGTGATTGAAAGCTCTTTCTTATACTCTGCTTATTTACCTTAAGACATGAGATTTTTTATACTTATATTGTGGAGGCTGTTTCTCCTCACCCCATGTTTTCCATATCACCAAGCCCTTGAGCAACATGGTTTTGATATCCCTGGAAAAACTGAAGGATGTAACAGACATGTTGGCTGAAAATTACTGTATTACAATGGAATATTAAGGAGCAAGGTGTGTCAGTGTGGACTGAATGCAGTTGGTGCAGCATATGGTTCAGTAGTACACTCTTTTCAAAATGGCAGCTCCCCACCTGGTACAATACAAGGTTGAGATCATCTTGACCAATTGTACAACTATCAGATTGTCATGGACTCCATGGAGTTTCTTTCTAGGATGTGGGAGGAAATAGATATTTGTGTGAAAAAAATTGTTTGACTTACAATTTCCTCTCTTTGCTGATCTGTTGTGTTTTTAGTCTGAAATGAGCTTGTTGATAGTTTTGGAAATGTTCTGTGGAAGACTGACTAGAAGGCAGAAAGGGCACAAGGTGTGAGATTCCAGGAGTGAGATATAAGGCAGCACCTACAGACATTGTGTATGTTGTGCGGTTACTGTATTTTATGACTATGTCCTTCTGTGTGGTTAGTGGAAGCTCAGGATGGGGACAGGTGGCAGGCTGTTGCAGATGCATTAATGAACCTCCAGGTTCCTTAAATTTTGAGGAATTCTTGAATAGTAGAGGAACTGTGAGCTTCAAAGGAAGGACTTCTGCTTCATGGAGTTAGTTATTTAGTACAAGCAACGTTAAATGTGAATGATGAGGTGAGGAACTGTTCAAGGCAAATTTGATGCTGCAGTATGATCACTTGGGGGTTACCAAAATTCTTTTCTGCCCTTCAAGTGCAAAGACACAGGCTACTTGCTTCAACTTGTGCCGCACAGATTTTGACTGTTAGCTGCCTGAAAAAGAAACCGACAGCTTATGGCAATTATAGTTTCTCTTTGGTATTGCTTCAGTAATTCATTGAGTAGATAAAGTGATGTGAGTTTTTGTGTTATGTGCCACGTGACTGCATGCACAAACTTCTGTTATGCTACTTTGTCAAAAGCCACACATGAGATGCACACTGAAACAGTGAGGATTTATGTAAGATACCGCTGTGTACATGTCATGTGTAAGAAAATGAGAAGTTTTTCGCTTACATATAGGGCAGTTAGAGTTACAAACAGAAACAGGTGTTCATACAGACATAAATAAATTATAAAGATAAAAATAATGCCATCTATCACAATTAAGGGGTGTTTATTATGTGTATGGGAGATTTGTTTACAGCATGTTTTGGTCCAAATGAACCATTTTCTGGTAATACAAATATCAAAATTATTAAGAAGAGTTTCTGGGTTATGAGTGGATTATATAAAAATGTCTCATTTTTGCAATTAATTACTTTATATTGAAGGGTAATTGGGGTGTGTATAGGTGTTGTTTTCTATCATATATTGTGGAAAATGGGTGAGAGAATATATATATATATATATATATATATATATATACACACACACACACATTCTCTCACCCACTTTCTTTCTCAAAGCAGACTGTGGACTGTAACCTTTTTAATCGAGGTAATTGTTGGCAGGTGAAGGCTGTGTGGGAGGAGGCTTAAGTTTTGCCCTTAAATGAAGCTGAGTTTAAGATTCTATATTATAAGCACTTTTTAGATTGGAGTTGTGGTATTCAGGTAACTGCTGGTTGGATGGCGATCTTGGAAAATAAAAATTATAATTTAAGGTTGGGGCAAATGTATCATGGGGTGGTATATAAAGGAGGGATTGAAATAAAAAATATAAAATGTGGAGAGACTTACGTATTTAGGAGGAGGTTGGGGTTATGTGTGCACTGTTAGTTGTATGCATTATGGTTACTGAGGTAAAGAACCTGAAAGCAATTGAAAGACTTTAATTACAAAAGATGTAGAATGTTTGTAATACTAACGTGGGGGAGGGTATATGGAACCTTTATCTGAACCAATGTAAGATTATATATAAATAAACACAGAAAAGGCTGTTACTTAAAAAAAAAAATCAAAATGCAGGTGTTTACTGTACAAAAACTGGATGAAGTTGGTGCTAGACTTTGACATTCTGCTTGAAAATCCATCTGAAGCTTTGCACAGGAGACTGGTGTTATAAAATTCTTAATTTTGAACCCAAATAAGACAGGAGTAGGTGACTGGCATAGTTTGCATAAGCTCAATATAGACTAGGTGTTCAGTAAATTTTTGGAGCAGTGCTGTAGACGTGGTAACATGTACAGAGTGGTTTATCATGCAGTGAATCCTTTTGACACAAGAATTAAAATCCGTTTAAGACTGAAGATGTATATTCATAGATAGATGAATGTGAAGGGCACAAGCATGAAAATAATGCAGTTGTAGATGCTTGTACTCTTTAGGCCAGCACTGCACAACTTCTAATTTTTATATCATGTTGACAACATCAAACATCAGTGTTTTAATTAATTGATGTAATAATATCTGTTGTAATTTCTGAAACCTATTTATGCTGTGTATGTGATGATGCTGACGGGTGTCTACATCAGCATATAATTCCTTAGTGATTGAATTCTTTCTGAGGATGGCTAAATAAAGCCAAAATATGTAGAAGAACATATTATGAAATGATACAGGGTTTATGTGCAGCTAGTTTGAATTAAATACAAAATAATGTAATGTGTAGGTTTGTGAGTTCCTAACGACGATAACAGTCAGTAGATGCATATCTTGCGATGACATCTGAATATTTCTGTCCCGCAAGAGTGGCTGTGTGATTTTTGGCTAATTTTCAAATGTTGATTTTACTTCCATAACATTCATTAAGAAGGATTATGGATGTGTATGGAGTATCTGCTTTATATTAATGCTTGGGAGGTTTGTCTGAACAGTATTCTGTTTGGTGGAAAAATGTGTTCAATACAAGCTGTAAAATGATGTTACTCGGATTTTAAATATATGTAGAATCTGGAGACGAGAATTACTGAAATTGCACGTGAACTTATAGCCAGTGGATTTGATGAAGTGTATTTTGAGAGATATATCTAACTGCAGTACTGCAAACATACTTTAGATAAAAGCATAATACTGAATTTTATATGCCGCTGTGTGTGTGGAATTGGAATATGATGCTTCATTTTGTAGGATGAACACTAACTAAAGACGTGTGATAAGAAAGTGCCTTTGGAGTATGCTTGGAGATGGAGACAGTTACATAATGAGGTGCTTATAAATTGGGACTGTCACCAAAAAATGTTACAATGACTAAGTACAACAGAGTGTGATATGTGGAACATAAAGCACATATGTGAGAAAAGAGGTATACGTAAAAAGTTTTGATGGGAGTACTACAAAGGAAAAGACAACTCAGGAGGCCAAGAGGTGGATGACAGATACAGTTTACATGAGTGAAAAAGGTTGTGAAGGTTTGGATTAATGGAAATCTTTAAGGATGGGCTCGGACGGAAGGCATCTGTTTTGCAGACTTTGGGCTCCTTTACCTCAAACACAGGGCGTGTGTTGATCAGGTGAATATAGTAACTGAATTCTGCACCATGCAGTTTATTACGTGAGGTGCGTGCTGCGGAACCAGATCATATGTTTGTGGTGTAACAATTCTTGCCCATATCACACACCTGTGAAAAAGGGACGTTCCTTCGTGTCCTTGAAAGCTTTCGACCAGGTTGTGCAGTTCATTTGCCGACACCTCGTTCAAGCCATAATATTCTGTGAGGTTGTACTCTGAATGCCACTCTGTCACATTCCGCATGTTGGATGCATTGAGGTCCATGTAGTACTGCCTATAGTCGAGCACCTGTTGCAGTAAACAAATAACACCTGTTGGATGAACCACACTAACGTTCTGGACAGTGTAAATTGTCTAGGTTTATTGAAAACGTGACGTTTCGGAGAGTGAAATTGTTTCCATCGTCAGGTCGGGAGGACAGATGGGGTTACTACTTCGTCGGTCCAGCTTCTGCTCTTTCTAACGGGGCGGACAAAGCAGGATCCTTATCGCTGCTCCCCTGCTTAAGGCAGAGGGAGATCGACTATCGGGTGATTTCGTGTTTTAATGAACCTGAAAAAAATTGTTAAACTGTATCGTCATTGCAGTTTTACAGTACCGCATTGGGCATGCAGTTGAATTGAGATATACTAAGTGTAGAACAACTGAATTTTATTTCTCACTATGTCGTAACGCGTGACGAGTAAGTGAAAATAGCTTCCATTAACGGATGTTAATATGTGGGATTAATAATGTAATTGAATACTATAGACTGCCAAAATCTAACGCTTCAACTTACTACAAAGGCAGCACATTTTTGTAAAAATTTTTTATTGCTTCATCATGAGAGTTTGTTTTTGAAATGTCGCGTAATTTCCTACGTGCCGTTTTCAAGTTGCCAGAATATGTTACAGATTTTCATGTTGCATTTCCCTTTTTATGTACTGTATTTGTACAATGTACTCGTAGTCTTCTTTACCAGCATGTGTTCGGATCTTCCTTACCCTAAAATGTGTATTCTTACATATCTGCCTGCTTTTCCAACAATTTCCCTTTAAACATGTTCAGTTTACATATAAACAATTTATATTCTTGCCTTTCTAGTCTTTTTTCTTTGCACATTATCTTTGTACCGCACTTCTATTCGTGTTAGTAATGTTGTTGACGTTCACACGCTTAATTTGAATTTTTGTGCTTTAATTTAATTCTAATTAATAAGATAAATTAGTCAAACAGTGCATTTTACCCTTTTATACATAGTGTAATAAATCTGGTTCTTCAGCTCGTTGAGCAAGGAACTCCCTTTAAAACCCGATCAGTATCAGTCAAATGTGAGCCCGATAGCTCAGTCGGTATAGCGACTGACTACGGACTGGACGGTCCGGGATCGAATCCCGGTGGGGACGAGCTTTTCCGCCCGTCCATACCGGCCGTGGGGGCCACCCAGCCTCCTGTACAATGGGTACCGGGTCTTTCCCGGGGGTAAAGTGCGGCCGGGGCGTGCTGCTGACCCACTTACCCCCCTCTAGTGCCGCGGTCATGGAAGAGTAGAGCTATACCTCTACCCACCCTGTGGGCCACAGCAGGCCTGTAATGGTGTAACGGGATCAGTTTACATTTTTAACTTTTGTCAGTCAAATGGTTCTTGAGATATCTCGAGAACTGTCAAGTAATGTAACAGAGTACTGTACATAATAAGTTACATTGGTCTGTACAGATTTATGTTTGAAACGCCTATGGTTTTGACAGATGCCTTATGATTTATGTTTGAGGCATGCAAAAAAACACGCTTACTCTTCGCAGATTTTAAACAAAATTGGAATGAGTTTGTAACGTTAGGAAAAGTCACCAGCATTAGATATTACGACAGCTCATTTAACGGCTCTTAGAAGTGCTGCGTGCAGACAGACGGAAGGTCAAAATTTTAAACTTTCAAATTTTCAGTGTTCTCTACCAGAGAAAAGAGTTTGGACGGATAAAGTATTAAAATCCATTAGATAACGAAATAGAGAGGTTTTATTAAAATTTGAACTACGAAAATTGAATTGTCATGTTATCGTAAAAGGCAGTTCATCGGTAACTATACTGAAATAGTTTCTGGAAGAATTGTTGTTGTTGTTGTTGGTGGGGGCTTGAAAGAAGACGGTTGGAAGCCAGACAGTTTTTTTGTTGATAACATTGTGTATATAGTTTATTTATTGTCGAGTTTAATGGTATGAGTCTTACCTACTTGTTCGTAACATTGATGATGGTTAATCGTTGCTGGTATTACTTAATTATTTGCCGATGAATTTCGAGTGCTAGGTCAATGTTTATGTTCGGAAAAAACTTTAAATATTATAAATATAACACAGCTATGTGAATTTGCTTCAATACTCAATTCTGCTGGGACATGACACCGTTTAGATTGGTAAATAGGTACCAACGGTTCGAAGTAGGACGCTGCCTTTAGGTTTAGTGTTTACTAAGTCCAGAAAGATTCATTGGAAAAGGCGGTAATTATTTACCAAAACACAGTGTGTCACTCTTCTTTAGCTTTCCTGTGGAAGGTTAAAACTTCCCACGGTATTATTTAAATTCATATTTTGATGAACAAGGAACTGTGCTGTAATTCCTTAAATTAATGTACTGGTTGGAGTTTTCGCAGAAAAGGGAGATGAACCCAGTTCTGTAAAAATTGTAAGAGTTTCTTATTTTCCCTATTTCTTACAATAAGGTAAAGTTTTTCCTGGAGGCATACGGGGGCATTATAAGCATATATCCAATCATTCTTAACCCCGGCACTATAGACACTTTAGCTAACTTTCGGATTCGTAGAATGTACAACTGATAATACAAACAAGTCATAAATGAGTCTTCTTCCATCACCTCACAAGGCTCAAGTGCTTTGAAGCCTATTAATTATTTGAACTGATTTTTCCTTATGGTCCTAAGTGATCATCGGATTTTCCCCTCTTGGAATGTATGTGTACTCCACGTTACGGACTGCGTCCAACATAATGTCTAAATACTTTTACCGGGTTAACAGAAAAGTTTACATCTGTTCAAATAACCCGTAACTTGTGGTCTGTTTCTTAGGCCTTATTCTATTCCAAATAGGAAAGTATACTGCATAAAGAGATTAGAGTAACGCTGTGTATTTTTAACAAGCACACTGCTTACCTGACCAGTGTCCGTGTCGAACTTGTAGAGGCGCAGTCCCGGATTGTTAGCACCACCGTATGTCCTCTTTGGCGACACAGAAGGAGCAATAAAAATCCACGACACAGGGCGATCTAGGAACATTTTTAAGAAGACATATTATAAATGTACCTAGAAACTTGGTATTACAATTTGCATGTGAAAGGTGCAGACGTGGCGAAGGAAACAACTTCGGGGTTATGCTTATACGCAGCGAGGATTTCTCACTTTCATCAGTTACATGGTCTAGACCAAGGCTGGGGAAACTTTTTGAGGGCGCGTGCCCAAACCCTCTACAAATTTCGAAGAAATCCTTTCGAGTGACCGTGGGAAATTTTAAGAGCAAAATAAGGTCTAGGAGTTTTCCATAAATTATTATTAATTACTGCACCATTATTAATAAATATAATTATATAATTAATGTTTAGAACAATTATTGTGTTTCTAAGGTTTGATATTAGTTATAAAATAGGAAGGAAGAGAATGTTGCATTTTCAAGGCACTATGCTAGCACTGAACTGGAGACAGTGAGAAGACTAGCGAAAACGCCGTCAGGGTGGTCAGATTCCAACCAAAGACCTTCCGATTACGAAGCAAGAGAATACCACTGAACTGAGCGTTTCGGTTTCATTGTTGTCCGTTTCATTGTTTCAGGGTGGGCCAAGATATTGCAGCTGGTATACTCGCTCCGGCCTGGACGGTCCGGGGATCGAGTCCCGGTAGGGGCGAGATTTTCCGCACCCGTCCAGACCGGCCCTGGGGCCCACCCAAACTTCTGTACAATGAATACTGGGTCATTTCTGGGGGTAAAGCTGCTGAGGCCTGGCGTTTACTACCGACCATAATGTAGCTCCGCGGTTAAAGGTAGAGTAGAGCTATACCCCTACTCCCATTTGGACCTTCGTGGTGCCTTATGCGGTGAACTTAACTTTTACCTGAGTGGTTGGATAGCGGGAGACACCGAGTGGTGCTTCGGTAGGGACAGGGATCGGATTTTTGCATTTGCTACGATCCGTCAGTGGCTCAGTACTGTAATAAAGTAAACTGCTTGATAATGAATGAGCAAAGAATACGTAGTAGACTGAATCGCTCTTATTCGTACTGAACCTTAGACTTCTGTGATTGATTTATTGCATGCAACGCTGCCATTGAAGGGGAATTGTCATCGCGATTCCCCCACCCCCACCCCCACCCCCTCCCACAACCCGTAATCTATTTCGTGATGAAATATGAAGTAACTTTTGACAAGGGATGCTCTGCTATAAATTTCATGCCTGTGAAGGGACCTAAGTTACACCGGTGTTACGTATTACAGCTCCACGAGGAATCGATAGCGTCGTGATGTTGCACCTTGATATCTCGGCAACATCTTCTATTCGGGGCTTGGCGGGTGGCAGAGCTCACAGGCGATTACCGTGTAAGAGCACACAATCCGTTGGAAGAGGAAGCTATTTGGCGTTGTGGTACTGGATACCTGAGTGGCAGACCCCTGTTTTTATATTTGCTTATGATTTTTGCTTGTTTTACAGTGCTGCATTATGGGGAATATTTATGTACCTTCGAAAATGATGAAAATGCTATAATCTGAGGTCCCATAAATATCGAATCTTTAGCAATGTCGCTGTGGAATCTCAAATCTTGAAATGTTCTCATGATTTTAAGGTATATTCCGAAAGTTGTCCACTGACTACTTAACAAGGACAGGAAACTATCACCATAAAGGGTCTACAACGAGTTTCCACAAGAAGTGCCTTTTATGTGCGGTTCATACCTTTAACGTATGCATGTGTTTTGCATACGTAAGGTACGTGGCATGTATGATGATGATGTAGTCTGCTGAATTTGTAGTAAGGTTGGGGAGGAAATATCTGCCTTCATCTGTGAGGTAGAAGAGTGTAGGTCTATGTTTTGATAGAGTCGTGGAAATCTTTAAATGTATCTTATTACTAATTTATAAGCTAATTAATTAATCAATTTAATCAATCAGGTTTCAACAATACATTATGTAGCGACTAATGTTGTGATAATAAATAATATATAGAAAAGAATTATACGGTATAAACCAATGAAATGCACATTTCCTAAATTAATATTTTAATTTTTAATTTTGACGTACCATACCATAACTGTATAAACAACCGTCTTCCAGAATATGAACCCTCGGGTTCGAAACATGCAGAAGACATTAAAAAATTAAAAATTAAAATATTAATTTAGGAAATGTGCATTTCGTTGGTTTATATTGTATAATTATATTACAATGCATGGTGTAAAAGAACATAAAATTGAAAATGTGTAAGTAAGAAACGTTAGCCCTATTTAAGGTAATATATCCTTATCTGCCTGCAGGAACTGAGGAAAACTGCAAACCCCTCACCCATGATAGCCAGTTCGCGAGTAGGTATTGGAATCAGCGACTTCTGAAATACGAAGTAGGGTTGATATCCACTGCGTCGCAATGTTATGTTGCGCTATGGACCTTGGTCGTCTTAAATGTGAAGAGCATGTTAGTAATTTAATATTACGTATTTGGAATGTCTGTCCAGTTGTTGCCATTCGCCACGCATGAAAGCAATCAGAAATGTAATGACAGGCATTTAAATTGCGGTTACGCCAACCGAAATGCGGTTACATGCTCGTTTATAACTTCGTAGGCATTTAAAGTATTACTCTATTGCTCGTGTGGCTACACTACAGTTGACATAACAGAAAATAGCTTCAAAGGTACTGCTGAAGTATTAGCATCAAATGAAATTAAAAAAAATTATTATTGTAATGAACCGTAAATTTCTTTTTCAGCGCGGAAAATCCACTCCTCTCAGCCGAGCAGACGAACGTATTTTTAAAATCCGGTATATGTATATATTGTGTGTGTGTTTGTGTGTTAGAGGGTTTCGTAATTAACTGAACTCGATGGAGCGTGTGTAACCAGCCGCAAGGCTTTAAACCACAATTGATATGATCCAGTAGGCTAGAAGACTTCCTCATTCAGTCCTTATTTCACACTTAGTACAAACGCGCACAAGGAACTCCTTTAGGCCAGAGCTGCTCGAAACTGAACTCAATGTCTTAACGAAAACCGAAAAAAATGATTAAGAAAAATTACAAACCGCACAAGTTACTGAAATGCGAATAGAGGCTGGAAACAGGTGAAGAGAGGATGGGGTCTGCACTGTTCTGGTTTATTACGCGTGTAGCGGTGATTCCGTACCTACGTTTCGGGACAACCCATCGGTCTCATCTCCAAGGGTCAAAAATCCCTCGCACCTCGAAGATGGGACCGATAGGTTGTCCCCGAACGGTCGGTAAAGAATTACCACTACACGCTGCGTATCCCAGTAGAACGCAGACTACTTCTACTTCATGGCGGAAGCCTGAAGTAAAGTGATAAAAGAACGTCTGAAGTCAGATGCAAGAACATATTTATTGCTTTGCTATTCGGAAAGTGGCTTTCGTCTTGTCTGCTTTTCAAGAGACTGGCTTTCCAATTTCATGGTACAGTGTCTTCCCTGAGCGTTCAGTAAGAATAAATTTTATACTTTTATAATATCCTGTCAGTGGTGCATATTGATATTGATGGGTTCCAGTGCAAGAACAAAGACTGGGCCTCTAATTCAAATATTTTTGACTCTGAGACTATAGTGAAGGCAATTATGTAGTAAGTCAACCAAATTTCAAATGGTCTGCCAAAATGTGATGGTTCAGTAGGTGTGGGCGTGTACAGGCACAAGAATTTACTGCGTCCGTGATTTTATGTGAATTCACTACAGATTTGGCGTTTACGGTGAGGATCGTGCTGTAAATGTCCTGAAGTAAGTGTGACGGCGTCGATCCGTGTAGTTATGTTCATTAACTTACTGATGCGGAATTTCGGACACACTCATCAGCAGCTGGAAAAGTAAAACTGATAGAACATGTATCATTAAGATGTTTTTAGAGAGGGCATTTGAATCTGTCGTGAGATATAATAAAAAAAGAGATCTTGGTTTATGCGGACACCTGGCTCGTTGGTCCCAGTGCGGTGTGCTTCTGCACAGAAGGAGGATACACAACGGTTAAATAATTATATGACAAATGCATTCATATCTTATGACAATAGTACGCGTGGTGTTGTACTGCTATTTAGACGAGTCTATCATTATCACAAGCTTGTATAAATGTTGGAACGTTCAGCGATGCGTCCCTTAGTAGAAGCTCTTGTCGTTAATAGAGGCGGATTGTGGGATCGGAGTTGAATTTCTCTTGCAAGGTGTGCAATTTTTCACCCCTCAGTACCATTAATGAACGTCACACATGACTGCTATTATTTATAGTTGGATCGATCCCTGGAATCTCTGGAGAGTACGGTAGCCCGAAGGCAATCATCGGTCACACATGGACGTCGTCAGAGACTGTGACACGGGGGTCAACTGCAGACACAGCGTCAAAAGATCACACGTGCTCAAAACCGAGCAGTTTGAAGCTCCCGTGCCAAATTCTCTCGCATCGACATGCAGGTAGCCCGTCAGCTGCTTAAAGCAAAATGTCGGCACTACGCAGCACCTGCTTTAACTCTGCATCTCACAAGCACTGTGTATTTTTTTCTTATGATTATTACAATACAGGAGGATTATTTTAGTAAACACCGTTAACCTACGGCACGCCATACTTATATTAGCCTGTTTTATGTGCCGTAGGAACGAAATTTTTAGGCAATTTTTACGCAAAGCCACAGTACAAGAGCAACACCACTTACAACGGGAGCACCAACAGAGCATACGGACATAACATGAACGCATGCCGCCACACCACCGAAAATATAATAATAGCAACTTCATTATAGGAATTTTAACACTCCCTGAGGATGGTCAAAAGGAATGACCGAAACATGTAGGAGTTATAACAAATTTTAAACAAAGTGATATGTTTTAAAGTATTCTATGT
>Ga0123357_10000688_pt1 | contig 33859 bp, 33 predicted proteins | sample TergutEmb28metaG_FD_89873 | JGI IMG/M metagenome (GOLD analysis project Ga0123357, IMG submission 89873) | Embiratermes neotenicus P4 segment gut microbial communities from Petit-Saut dam, French Guiana - Emb289 P4 | ecosystem: Host-associated > Arthropoda: Insects > Digestive system > Gut ... | reverse complement strand
TTGGCGCTTGCCGCATTGAAATTTTCGTATTCCAATTCGCCGACTTCCCCGCCATCCAAAGTATAAGCCCAGTCGCAGGCAAATTTTTCCACATCGAATTTCGATGCGCCCATGCCGATTTCTTCGTCGGGATTGAACGCAATGCGAATTTTTCCGTGTTTGATTTCAGGATGATCAATCAGGTATTGAATTGCCGTCATAATTTCGGCGATGCCGGCTTTGTCGTCGGCTCCCAAAAGCGTTGTGCCGTCGGTCACGATAATATCCTCGCCGGTATGACTTAACAGTTCGGGAAACATCGCTGGCGAGAGGACAATGTTTTCGCTCTCGTTCAAAACAATATCTTTTCCGTCGTATTTTTTTACTATTCGCGGCTTTACGTTAGCGCCCGACATGTCGGGACTTGTATCCAGATGAGCGATAAATCCCAACACTGGAATTTTTTTGTCCGTATTGGAGGGTAAAGTAGCCATAAGATAAGCGTGTTCATCTAAAGAAATGTCCGTCAGACCCATAGCTTCGACTTCTTCTTTCAGCGCTTTGGCCAAAAGCGTTTGTTTGTCCGTACTCGGAGTAGTATCCGAAGTTTCGCTCGATTGCGTATCGAAAGAAACATAGTGTAAAAAGCGATCAACAACTGTATTCCACATATACTTGCATATTTTCAAATTTAACAACTGTCACCGTTGTTCCGGAATCAATAAATCCCTGATTGGAAACGGCGTCATATACTTCATTATCAATAATTACTTTTCCTGAAGGACGAAGCACGGTCATGGCTTTTCCGGTTTTTCCCACCAAATTATGCGCTTCCCTGTCTGCGCTTCCCGACTCGGCTAAATCGGTAGTTAAAGCTATTTTACGAAACATTCCTTTTTCCCCGATTCGGGAAGAAAGCCACAGCACGATAATCATTCCCATCAACATTCCTGAAAAAACCGTTAGAATGGAACGGGATATATCAGGCATCCTGACATGCTCAAATGTAAAATAATCATTATCAAGCATGGCGAAAACAAGCCCGACACCCACAAGGATAATGCCCGCAGCCAGAGATACCCCATGCCCCGGAAAGACAAGTATCTCGAATAGAATCAACAGGATACCGGCGATAAATACAATAATTTCCCAATTTTGCACAAGACCGTCCAAATACAAAGGCGTAAAATAAAGAATGGCAGCGGTTATTGCAGCAATAGCGGGAAATCCGAACCCCGGCGATTGCAGTTCAAAATAAATTCCGCCAATAATAATCATTATTAATATCGCCTGAAAAGCAGGGTTCGTCAAAAATCCTTTCAGGTTATCGAAAAAAGTCGGCGTGTATTCAACTAATTTATAATCATTATATCCTAAATATTGGGTAATGACCTCATCCGCATTTTCCGCAATCCCGTCGCAATAGCCAAATTTTTGCGCTTCCTGCGCCGTAAAAGTCAATACTTTACCGGAATCGACAACGTTGGGAATACTAATCCGTTCATCAACCATTGCTTCGGCGATGCGCGGATCGCGCACCCAGCGATAAACCGTATCTCTTCCGGTAATAACCGTATCTTTTCCATGAGACTCGGCTGTTGCACGAATGATGGATCGCATGTAGGACTGGTATTTATCGGGCATCGCTTCGCCCGAATTACCATCGACAACTGTTGCAGCGCCGATGCTTGCTCCCCGCCGCATATAGATTTTTTTGCAGGCGATAGCAATTAAAGCGCCAGCCGATGCGGCATTATTATTAATGAAAACATAGACGGGAATCGGATTGTATAAAATTGCCGAACGCATCGAATCGGCATCAACAACCGCTCCGCCATAAGTATTCAGGTGGAGAAGGACGGCATTCGCATTCAATTTGTCAGCCTCTTTCAACCCATTAGCTAAATAAATACGGGAAGTCGTATTTATTTCGGCTTGAATATTGATTTGATAAATTACCACCTTTTTGTTTTCCGTATTTTCCTGTGCAATCACATTATACGTAAAACCCAGTAGAAGAATAAATAAAATAATCCTGTTCATAAAATACCCGTTTGTGTGGATACAAAATTAGGAAAAATTTGGGTTATAAGCAAAAAATAATTTGGAGTCTTGAAAAAATATTATATGATAAAGAGAAAACTTGCCGAAAAAATCAAAATATTTTGATTTTTACCAATAGTTTTATATTTTTGTAAAAAATTTTACAGCGTATGAAACGAAAAATCACAGAAGCGCTTTTGCAATGGAAACATACTAAAAATCGTATGCCGTTGATTGTGAACGGCGCAAGGCAAATCGGCAAAACATACAGTATTTTAGAGTTTGGAAAGACTGAATATCAAAATGTTGTACATATCAATTTGGAAAGGAACAAATTAGCGGCAAATATATTTGAAGATGATTTAACTCCTTCTGTATTAGTACAAAAAATGGAATCTTTTGTCAAGGAAAGGATTTTGCCGGATTTTACGCTTTTGTTTTTTGATGAAATTCAGGCAAGCGAAAGAGCGCTGACTTCTTTGAAATATTTTTGTGAAGATGCGCCGGAATACCATGTCATTGCAGCTGGTTCGTTGTTAGGCGTGGCAGTCAATCGCGAAAAATATTCTTTTCCAGTAGGCAAAGTAGATGAACTTTATATGTATCCGTTTGATTTTGAAGAATTTCTTTGGGCATTAGGGCATGGATTATTTGTCAAAGAAATACGAAATCATTTTGAGCAAAATTTGGCTTTGTCTGATGCATTACACAAGTTTGGACTTGATTTATTTTATAAATACTGTATTGTCGGCGGAATGCCGGCTGTTATAGAAAACTTCTTGGCATATAATAGTTTTCTGACAATACAGGATGCACAGGCAAAAATCATGAACGAATACATTGCCGACATGTCGAAATACGCCATGCCCGCAACAAGTGTGAAAATTCGCGCTTGCTACGATTCTATTCCCACTCAACTCTCGAAAGAAAACCGCAAATTTCAGTACAAAACCGCAATGAAAGGCGGCACTGCCTCCATTTTTGGAGAGTCAATCGACTGGTTACTGTCGGCGGGAATTGTTTTGAAATGCCGCAAAATAGAACAGGGCGTTATGCCGTTGAAAGGGCAGATTGATTTTAGCGATTTTAAACTCTATATGAGCGATATAGGTATGCTCACGATGCACTCGGCTTTTCCCTACCAAATGATTATCAATTCGATAGAAGTAGATAACAGCTTTCTTGGAGGATTGGTAGAAAACTTTGTTGCACAAGATTTTGCAAACAAACGGATTCCGCTTTATTATTGGAAAAGCGGTGAAAGCGCCGAGGTTGATTTTGTGGTTCAATCCGGCATTGACATCATCCCGATTGAGGTAAAAAAAGGCAGACGCAACCGCGCAATCAGTTTATCGAATTTTGTAAAACGGTACAACTGCCCCTACTCAATCAAAATATCGCAAAAAAATTTCGGTTTTGAAAACAACATACGTTCAGTTCCGTTCTATGCGCTGTTTTGTCTGAAATTTGATTAAACTTGCCGGAAAACAAAAATTTTTCATGTCAGAGACGGAATTGACTGCAACAATACATTCGTTTTTACATAAATAAAAGTTCAAAAAATCCCAATAATGAGGATATTTAGAATTTTATTTTAAGCCTCACACATTTTTTTTCATTTTTTATAAGAAAATCCTCGATAATGTTAAAACCTTTTTATAAATTTGTCCCTTGATTTTAATGGATTTGCCTATGTAAATAAAGCATTAAGAGAGGTAACTCTCATATTTTAAGACATATATAATAGCGTTTGCTATTTATTCTGGCACTTGAAACCTGAGAAATTTCAAAATAAACCAGGAATAAGTATTGAATGTTCATGTGGTAGCGCGTGAACTTTACTTATCTGGTTTATAGGTAATCTCAGGACCTCAAGTGCGGAAAGTTAAGTCCGCGCTTTTTTTATTGTCTGGATTTTGGAAAAATAAAAGGAGATAACACCGAAAATCCTGTAAAGAGTAGGTATAATTAGAAAAATAATATGGTATCAAATTCAGATTTAGAAAAATGGCAAAAAGCCATACAAGGTATTGAAGCTAAGCAAGCAGAAATGGATCTGCAAGAACGGTCGGCATTTCAAGCATTGAAAGGACTTTTCAACAATGGCGATTTTGAGTCCGGTGAAAGTGGCGACAACCTCAAGATAATCAAGGACAACTTGAAACAACATGATAAGCATCGGCTTTTGCAAATACACCTGAAAAATTTTATAGCTTTGTGCGAACAGAATTTTACAAATAAAAGCGCGGCTTTTGTACAGACGCAAGTTTCTGCACCTGTTTTTGTACCGCCGCCCGAAATTTGGGATGAACCGGTACCGGTTCATACAGTGACTAATCCACTTGTAACTATTGGCGTAATGCCTCCAACACCGCCGGAAGTTCCTCCGCCACCAATTATTCAACCTCCCAGTTTTCAACCTCCGGTCATGCAGCCGCCAACTTTTCAGCCGCCTGTGAATCAGGAAACAAAAGCGCCGGAACCGGAAAAGTTGAAAGAAGAAACAATTGTGAAGCCGATTATCATAGAGTTTGCTCCACCTGTTTCTCCTGCTTCATCCATTATTGCCCCTGATATACAGGAGGAAAAAGACGGCAATCAAAAAATTAAAAAAAGCAATAAGCAGTTGTTTTTCATTATTGTTGCTATTGCTCTCTTAGTCGGAGGTTGGCAAATATATCAACATTGGGATACTGTGAAGAATTGGGAACCGGTAAGCAAATTGTGGGATAAGAAACCGATACCAGTTGAACCTGCCTTTATTCATCCCTTCGTTGGTATTTGGAAAGGTACATTGAATAATGAAATAGCTATGCTTGAATTTATGACTATTGATACAGTTGGTAACATAAAAGCGCAAATCTATTTCTTAGAAAATAGACCCGACACCTTGAAATTGAATGGTACAATTAAAGGAAATTCTATTAATTTGCAAAATGAAACCGGAAAATATTCAGGAATATTACAGCCAGATAGTTCTATTTATTCTGGTACTTTTTACGATAAAAATATCGGAGCTTCATTTGAATTTAGTTTCAGAAATCCTAAATATTATCCTGTAAAAACGACGGAACAGATAGATTCCACACATATTATCCAACCGGTAGTTTATACAGTTACATCCGTGCCAAATGTTCATTTGAAAAACGCAGGAGATTATGTAACTAACCCCGATGGAATTATTTCGCAGACTGCTAAAGAAAAACTTAATGCAATGATTAATTCTGTTCAAAATGAAACAACAGATGAGATTGCTGTTGTTTTACTTTCCTCTATTGGTGGCGACGATGTCGATGATTTTGGAACACATCTTTTTAACTATTGGGGCATTGGAAAAAAGAATGTCAACAACGGTCTACTTTTTTTATTGGTAAACGACCAGAAACAAATGATTTTCAGGACAGGGAGTGGATTGGAAAAAGCGCTTCCTGACATAATTCTATCGCAGGTGATTCATAACGACATATCGCCTTCTATTAGTAGTGGTGATTTTGACGGCGGAATTATAGCTGGCATTGCTAAAGTTTGTGATTATCTGAAAAAACCGGAAACTGTACAAAAAATCATGCAATCGAATAACGAATTGCAGCCTGATAGTCAAACCACAAAAGTAATCGAAAAAACTTATCCTTTCGGTATATACAAAGGAGGTGCGATAAACGGTTATCCCGAGGGCAATGGCAAAATGACTTACAGCAGGCAGGTGCAAATTGCAAAACAGGATACGAAATCTCCTCCTCATTTTGCAAACCCTGGTGATTATTTTATTGGCTCGTGGGGCAATGGCGATATTGTCAGCGGCACATTATACGACAAAAACAGCAATGCCAAAGAGAAGATTCTTGCACCTAAACGGTTTAGTCTTTATGATATTTCAAAAGATTAGCTATAAAGAGATGCGCAAAATAATTCCCATAATTGTAATTGGAATGTTGACGTTGACGAAAATCAGCGCCCAGCAGGAATTTTATTCGCAGTCGTTGCAAAGTCTTTATTATTCGCTGCCCGAAACATGCAGGATTGATACCGATGCGATAGATACGGTCGTCTTGTGCAGGGATATTGTACAAGGTGGTATTGTGCCTGTCGTCTATTGCTTTGATGAAAACAGAGTTTTGGAACATATCGGTTACTGGTTTTTTTCCGTTGATGATACTGTAAAAGCGAATAATATGATTATTCGCTTTATCGAAAGAGAATTACTTAATTTACTTACAACAAGCGATATAAACCAAACGTTTGCTTCCAACAAGGAAAATGGCTTATCAATTTTGTTTAATGACAAGCCATTAAGAGAAAACTTAGTACAGGACAGGCAAAATTTTTTAAATCTACTGGGACAGTATCAAAAAATTACAATCAATTTTATTGACGGTAAAGAGTACGAAGTTTTACTTGTTTTCGATAATGGACAAAGTTTATCTTTCTGCTTTCCGGCGGATAACGAACTGCTTACAGGTATGAATAAAAAAGAGCGCGATATACGGATTGCCGTCCAATTGAAAAATCACAAGGCAAAACCAGACAAGTTTGTTATGCCTGATTACGGTTATTTGAAGTTGCTCCACGATTCAGTTTATGTGGATAAAGGCAGTTCGTTTATGATTCCGCAAATCAATAATGATATTTTTTATAAGAAAATTGATAGCGCCTATAATTTAGTTTTTGATAGTTGTTTTCTTGCCGAAACATTTTCAAATAAATTGCTTGTCCCTGAAAACAGGAATTATACAATCAAAATAACGCACCGGATGTATGGAAAACAAGTTAAAAATTATACGGTTAACAGCTGTGATTTTAACGACTATTTCCGAAACGATTACGACCGCTACTTTGGAATTGAAAGCCTTGATAAAGAGAAATTGACCGGTACGCTGATTCTGAAAGATCGAAGCGCAGGTTGTATCCATTTGGCTTTTGTATCGATTTCTCTGTACGATTTATTGCATGGCGGAACAATGGAAATGCAATTGTATTCCAACATTCCGCAACAAAACATTAAAACGCTGTTTGGAAAATAAAAAAATTGAATATGAAACAAATAACCCATATATTAATTATAACTACACTGTTACTCTCATTTTCACTCTGCCTTTCCGGACAGAATTATCTGTCGAAAGAGCGGGAAAATGAAATAAAACTTTCGGAAAAATATTACTGGGGCGAATGTTCCGACTTTAAGGACGTCGAAGCAAAACAGTGCGCCTTAGTCGATTTGAGCAATCAAATTATAAAAAGCACTGTTAATCAGTCGATAAAAGTGGACGAGATACTCAAGGCAATAGAAATGAGCGTGCATTTTGAACAATTGAAGCAACAGGGAAAGCAAAAAATTCTCGCTTGGATTGAAAAAGACAGCGTGTTTGTAACTACAAAAAAGCCAATCACGCAACTGTCAGATTCAAAGCCAATCGTACAGCCCCCCGCATCGGCGCCGGAATCCAAACTTGTTGCAACAGATAATACCGTATTGCAAAAATTAGCTGTCTGCAAAACATATAATGACGTCAAACGGGTAGCAATAATGAACGGACTGGTTCGCGGAAGCATAATCAACAGTTCAAAAGGTTTTACCAATCCGGAAAAGTGCATTATCGCCGTATTTACCTTAGATGGTACATTGTGGGCATTGCTTGACACAGGCGGCAGCTCACGCACCGATTTGATTTCTGGCAAAACTGTTCAAAATCCCGAACAGTATTACAATCGAGACAACTATTATTTATTATACATGCAACAAAAAAACAATTAAAATACAAATAGATATATGACAAAATACAATTTATTAAGGCAATTTGCCTCAGTTCTTTTGGGCAGCCTGTTATGCGCACAGGCGTATGCACAGCATACCACTGAGTTCCTGTTTACGGAAACCGCATCCGAACCGGTTAGAAGAACAATGCAAGCTAATGCGCAGGCATTGTTTTCGGAAATCAACACCGCTGCCGACCAATACAAATCGACGCTTGCACTTTCAAGTAATGTGACTGAAGAAGCAAAAAAGCGAATTCAAAGTTTGTGGTCAATGAGCCATTTTTATTGCACTGAAACAGCTATTACTACAAGGGTTTTGAAATCGTCGAACGGCTATCAGGTAAGGAATATTCCAGTTTTTATAGAAGAAGGTAAAACAGACGAAGACCAATTTCAGAGTATGGTAATTGAATTTACTTTAGACGGACGAATCAGCGATCTGTATATTGCTCTTGAATGGCATCAATATGCAAATATAATTGGCAATTCAAACGACGTTTCAGATGTTAGGCACCGGCAAATGATTTTGGATTTGGTTGAAAACTTCCGCACAGCATACAACTCTAAGGATATGCCTTTTTTGAATGAAATTTACAGCGACGAGGCGCTGATTATTACCGGCAAAGTGTTGACTCCTCAAAAAAGAGGCGATATGCCAACATCTATAAACCAGCAAAAGATAGAATATTCCGTTCAAAGCAAGAAACAGTACCTTGCAAATTTGAGTCGTGTTTTTGCTTCAAATTCCTACATCAATATTAAGTTTGATAGTATTGTGGTAACACAACACGAAGGAAATCCAAATATTTATGGGGTTACCTTGAAGCAGCATTGGAATACGGCAACTTATAGCGACGAGGGTTGGCTGTTTTTGCTGATTGACTATGAAGATGAAAACAATCCGCTTATTTGGGTAAGGACGTGGCAACCATCAAAAGACAATAATGGCAGTTCCATCTATTACAATCCGGAAGATATTTTTGGGTTGGGGGATTTTAAATTCAGATAATTGATATGAAACGATATTTAATATTGATATTGCTTGCGTTCACTCCGATTCTGATATATTCGCAGGGAGAACTTATGATTGAAAAATACAACGGCACACAAGATGTATTTTTCAAAAGCAAAGGCTGCACTCCTGAAGATGGGGTAATTGTGTTTTACACTGAATTTTCCAATTTGAAATTCAACATGCCGGATACGCCTAAACGGTTGAGAAACATATCTGCTTTTGATAAAGAAAAAAACTGTTACGTACTTTGTATTCAGCCGACCGACAATGAAATTGGAGGGATTTCAAAATATTCTATAGATATTACTATCGAAGGATATATACCGGCAATATATGAAATTAAGGCAGTTCGTGCGGGCGATACACAATATTTTACGATAAAATCAAGTTTTGATTCCCAACAAGCAGAAATTCAAAGATTACAGAACGAACTTACCAAATATAAAAATGCAGCTATTCAGCAACAACGAGTAGTGGAACAGCAAAGACAAAAACAAACGCAACAATATGCAGCCAATGAACAAAACAGGCGATCAACAAGTTATTCACCAAATTCAACCTATAAGTATAGAACTACTTTTGATAATCCGCCTTTTAATGTCCCTTTAAGAGTAGAACCTAATGTAAATTCAAAAGAAATTTATGAATGTCCTATAAATGCTGAAGTCTATGTTATAGATGATAGCAATGATATTTTCTCAAAAGTTTTTGTAAATGGACATACAGGGTATCTCTCCAAAAAAGCTTTAAAAACGAATGTTATAAACTCTTATTATGCTAATAATTCAAATAGTTATAACAATTCAAATTCTTATAAATTTCAGACAACATTTGGCGATGTACCTTTTAATGTCCCTCTAAGAGCAGAACCTAATGTAAATTCAAAAGAAATTTACACATGCCCAAAAAATTCAACTGTTTACGTAATAGATGACAGTGGAAATGTATTTTTTAAAGTACAAGTGAATGGACATATCGGGTATGTTTCACAAATGTGTTTAAAATGAAAGTAAAATAATTAAAATATTAGATTGATATGAAACACTGTTTGATATTGATATTGCTCGCATTAGTCGCGATCCCAAGTTTTTCTCAAGGAGAACTTGTAATAAAAAAATACAACGGTACACAAGACGTATTTTTCAAGAGCAAAGGTTGTACGCCTGAAGATGGAGTAATTGTATTTTACACTGAATTTTCTAATTTGAAATTCAGTATGCCGGATACACCTAAGCGATTGAGGAACATATCTGCTTTTGATAAAGAAAAAGATTGTTATGTGCTTTGCATACAACCAATTGATAACGAAATCGGAGGAATTTTAAAATATTCTATTGATATTACAACCGATGGATACATACCGGTTACTCTTGATGTAAAAGAAGTTCATGTAGGAGATACCCAGTATTTTACAATAAAATCTAAAAATCCTGCCGGAATAGAAAATATTCATAAAGGCGCAACATCTAAAATTATGATTGCGCATTTTTCTAATGAATCTGCATACGCAAAAGGGTATTTTTATGATAAAGAAAATGATCCAATTGGCAAACAAGTCGTCAATATTCTTTCATCTAAACTTAATTCGACAAATAAATTTATTAGTACTATTTCTCAACTAAATAATACAGGTCTGAAACAGGAAGAATTTCTTGCAGCCTGTCGAAAAGAGGGAATGGATTATTTAATTATGGGTACAGTTACAGAATATGGAAGAAAAAACGAAACTGAAAAAAATAAAAAGTACCAAATTGTGGATATAGGTATCAGCATTCGTTTAGTTGATGTTTCAACAGGACAAACTATTTATTCGGAGGAAGCAAAAGGTGAAGCGAGAACCAATGGTACAAAGACAGATTACGATACCACATTGAGCGACAAAGCAATTTCAGATGCAACTTCAATATTGATAGAAAATATTAATAAAAATATTTAATTAAGAAAAAATGAAAAAAAAGCTATTATTTATTGGAATGGTAACTACGTTGTTTTTAACATCGTGCAGTATGCCAAAAACACTGTATTCATGGGGTAATTATGATGATACAAGTTATAAATATCTCAAGAATGGAGACGAAAAATCAACAGAACAGTTGATAGAAACTTATAAACAACTCATTGAAAAGCAAACCGGAACACGAAAAACTGTTCCTCCCGGTATTTATGCCGATTATGGTTTTATTTTGTTGCAAACGGGAAAAACCGAAGAAGGAAAAGCGATGCTGGAAAAGGAAATTGCACTTTACCCTGAATCTAAAGTATTTATTGATCAAATTTTAAATAAATCAGAAAAATGAAAAAAATATTATTATCAAGTTTTATTGGCGTTGTTCTGTTATCCGGCTGTGTTTCCACCAAAAATTTATTACCTAAATCGGAAGCATACAAAGGATTTTATGAGGAAAAACCCGTTACCGTGTTAATTATGCCCCCAATTAACCAAACGGCGAATGTAGATGCAAAAGAACTATTCCATACAACTTTATGTATGCCGGTCAGCAATGTCGGTTATTATGTTATTCCTCCATTTTTGTCAATGGAAATCCTAAAACGTGAAAGCGCTTATGATTCTGAATTGTTCTTAGATGCGCCATTAACAAAATTTGGCGAATTATTTGGGGCTGATTTGGTTTTGTTTACTATCATTCATAAATGGGATAAAACAAAAATAATTGGAAAGATATCCGTTGAAATTGAATATATATTCAAATCAGTAAAAACCAATGAAATAGTTTATCAACGAAAAGGTGAAATTTCAGTCAATCCGCTTAACATAGGTGCCGTATGGAATCCTGTCGGGTTGATAGCAAGCGCTGCTACTACTGCATATCAAGCGATTCAGAATGCACGAACAGATAACACTTATGTAGGATCAGTATGTAGCAATTTGACTCTTTTTGATTTACCTGCCGGACCATATAGTCCACTAAATGGAAATGATGGAAATATAAAAGCAGGTAAGAAAGATTTTAAATCAGTGCAGAGTGGCAACGCAAAAAATATTCAAGGAATATCTGAAATAATGTATTTTATATATGCAAAAAATAAAAAAAAGTGAAATATATTTATGTATCAAAAATTATTTAGTATATGAAACACATATTATTCATATTTATGATTCTACTCTGCTCTTTAATAAAAGGGCAGAGTATTGAAGGTCGTATTATTAAGATTGATGGCGACAAGGTTTATATCAGCTTGCATCATCCAAGTATAAACGTATCGGATGTCCTGTCGGTTATCAGTAATGGTAGCTCTGTAGCCCTGATAGAAATAACGGCAATTCCCGGTGCTTACTCTGTAGGAAGAGTATTAGGCGATGCGTCAATGCCGCTGGTTGAGAAAATGATTGTTTGGAAAGATGATAATCTCCCGCCTGTAAATCAAAGTGTGCCGGCACAGGTTAATCCGGTGGAAACACCTGTTCAGCAAAATAATTATTCTCCACCAATGGATAACAATACACCAATACAACCGGAAACAAGGACAAATATCCAGCCGGATAATCAATCGCCTGTTAATAATAATGGAAAAGTGACCGTTATGATTGCACCTGCCGATGTGAATTTTCCGCAAGGCGTAAATAACATGGTTGTAGGAGCAAACGGCGACACAGGATATATTGGCGACTATGTAATCGCCGCCCTAAGCGAACAGCTGTTGAAATGTGATAAAGTACAACTGTTAGACCAATCCACGGCGCAAGAAATGGGACTGAGAGCTCGCTATAAGATTAAGGTAACGATGCTAAAGCCCGATGTTGCAAGTGTCAGTAACGATATCCCTGCCGGTGGAATATTAAGAGTAGTGCAAAGTCTATCGAATAATAACGTCAGTATGCCATCTCCACTACAGCAAGCAGTACCTGAAGATGTAAATACCAAAAAGGTAAAAGTAATGGTAAATATTATAGTTAACATTGTTGATTTACAGACCGGCGCTATTTTACCGTCAACCTTCTCTGCTGCAGGCAAAGGATCGGGATCGCTCCAGCTTTCATTAGCAAATTCGACAACGGGGAATCTGAACATAAATCAGGGCGCCGACTTTTCACAAACTGCAATTGGGCAAGCAATAGAAGACGCCTTCAAGAAAATTGGGAAAGAATTAAACAATTATTTTAATAATCAAATAAATAATTAAAATTATGAACTTATCAAAAAAAAAATTTATAGGAGTAGCATTTGTGATGATGATACTGCCGATTATGGTGATTGCACAAACATCACCTACAATGGAAGTTTATCAAGTATGGGGTGAAAATGGCGGTCAGGGTGACGGAAGAGTAACTGTATTAGGTAAACTAAATACTTACGGAACCTATGGAATACCTGATCAAATGTACGCAATAATTAAAGCACAGGATAATTCGTTTAATAAATCAGTTTCATTAAACAGTCCAATCTACAAATCTGGAGATTCACGAAATAGCAAGGGATATTACCAACTTGAAACTGTTACAGTTCCAAAAACAGGATATTATTATGTAACAGTTGGTATTCGCGTTGAAGGACATTTATTTGTGAGCAATCAGCATACAAGTTATGTAACAGTAAAAACAACAACCGTCAATCTGTCTTTGCCATCAAACAATCAGCAAATAAAAGTAGGTGATCTCATTAACATAGGTGCAACTATAACACCAGGCGCAAATTTTATGTGGTACAATGTATATATTAAAAATTCAAATAATACTGAAGTTTATAAAAAAGAGCAAAATAAAGGTTCTAATTTCAGTGATTCTTGGAATTCGACAAATTATCCTGCAGGCACTTATACTGTTTGGATTGTGCCATATAAGACAGATTATACTGAAGACAATGGTAAAACAAGTAGAACTTTTTCATTGATTTCAAAGCCCACAAGTGTCAATCTGAACTCTCCCTCATCACAATATACAGCTGGTCAATCTATTAATTTTGTTGCAACTGTAACACCTGGCACGGATTTTATGTGGTACAATGTTTATATCAAAAATTCAAATAATACGGCTGTTTATACAAAAGAGAGAAATGCCAGTAATAATTTCAGTGATTCTTGGAATTCGACAAATTATCCTGCAGGTACTTATACCATTTGGATTGTTCCATATAAAAAAGATTACACCGAAGACAATGGTAAAATCAGTAAAAGTTTTACATTAATAGCTCAATCCAAACCAACAAGTGTAAGTCTGAGTTCTTTCTTATCACAATATACAGCTGGTCAATCTATTAATTTTAGTGCAACTGTAACACCTGGCACGGATTTCATGTGGTACAATGTTTATATCAAAGATTCAAATAATAATATTGCTTATAAAAAAGAGCAAAATACGATTAATAACTTTAATGATTCCTGGAATTCGACAAATTATCCTGCAGGCACTTATACTGTTTGGATTGTGCCATATAAAAAAGATTATACCGAGGATAACGGAAAAACAAGTAAAACTTTCACATTGATTGCACAGTCAAAACCAACAAATGTAAATATGAGTTCTCTTTTGTCACAATATACAGTTGGTCAATCAATTAATTTTGGTGCATCTGTAACATCCGGCACGGATTTTATGTGGTACAATGTTTACATCAAAAATTCAAATAATTCTCAAGTTTATGCAAAAGAGAAACAAATAGGTAACAATTTTAGTGATTCTTGGAATTCGACAAATTACCCTGCTGGAACCTATACTGTTTGGATTGTGCCATATAAGAAAGATTACACCGAAGACAGTAAGACAAGTAGAACTTTTACGTTGATTGCAAAACCAACACCTCCCACAAGTGTAAATATGAGTTCTCTTTTGTCTCCATATACGGCAGGTCAATCTATTAATATTGTTGCTACTATCACACCTGGCGCGGATTTTATGTGGTACAATGTTTATATTAAAGATTCAAATAACAATGTAGTCTATAAAAAAGAGCAAAATAGAAGCATTAATTTCAATGATTCTTGGAATTCGACAAGTAGCCCTGCTGGTACTTATACCGTTTGGATCGTTCCGTATAAGAGCGATTACACCGAAGACAATGGTAAGACAAGTAAAACTTTTTCATTGTTAGCGGCACCAATAGCAAATGAACCAGGAGGGCGCGGAACAGTATTAGTTCCGACCAGTTTAATACCAGATGTCGGTGCTATTCTTAAATCTACTTCTGGTACACATACCACAACATCTCAAACTTTTACTACTTCAAACTACACCAAAATCGGTAGTGCTGCATTGCGAAACGACGGCAGCCATAATTATATCGGCGATATAAATGCAACAAACGGTTTCCAATTTACCGTAAACAGCAATAGCGCCAGAACAGCCAGTTTAAGTATCACATATCGTACAGACCCTAATCGTTGGGGCAAATTGATTGTGAATGGTGTTGCACAAAATATCTCGTTCGACAGAACCGGCTGGTCGTCTTGGGGAACAAAAACAATTCAAATGTCATTGCGGCAGGGAACGAACACAATTGCGTTCTACGGCGGCTATCCGACAACTAATGATTATGCGCCGGATGTAGCTGATATAACGGTTAATTAACAATTAAAATTTTATAAATCAATAATATCTGCATAAGGAGCAGATGTAAAACAAGAAAATATGAAAAGAGCGATAGTAATTATTTTAGCGCTATGTTTTATTGCCGTGTTTGACAGCGGCAATATCATTGCGCAACAACGTAGAGGCGGTGTGGGAGCAACTCAGAGTAGCAGAAACAAGAGCAGCAATCCGCCTGTAAAAAAAACAAATAGTTATGCCAATGCTTGGATACTTCTTCCAGAAGATTGGAATGGGACATCAATCCTTGTAAAAGCCTGTGAAATGGTACGCTGTGCTAATTGTGATACTGAACTAAAGACGAAAGAAATAGACAAAAATTTTTCTAAACGTAAATTATCTTCAAACGTAAAAATACAAGCTGGGATACAGAATAATTCGGATTTTAGCAGACAACAAATGACTGTAAAAGAATTTGTAGATTATTTGCATAATAAGGGGTACGTTGATGATGGGAAAAAAGATATTGGAATCGCTGCAAAAGTTACCTATCAAAATGGAATAATAACAGAAATTGTAGAAGTATATACGCCATAGTATTAATATAATTCATCGATATTTAACAGTTGCGCCCGACACATATCAGGGATTTAATAATGAAAAAAAATTATAGTAAAATCTTTTGCTTGCTGTTTGTTTTAGGTATTGCAAGTTTCATATTCATTTCTTGCCAAAAAGAGGATGAAAATAAAGGCGATACATTTTCAATGTCAATCCAAGTTAATTCTCTAACATCAAACGCTATGAACTGCATTGTTAGTGTTACTACAGACCCTAACTACAGCGGCGGGTGGTTTGTCGGATGTATGCTGGGTGAGAATAATTTTCCAACCATAAGTGAAAATAATGGCTTATTGACGATGCCAATCAATAGTTCAGGTCAATATAGTATTCAAATTACGAATTTGAAACCAAACACAAGATATTATGTTGAAGGTTTTGTGACTAATGGAACTCCTTATGGGAAAACTATTTATTATGATGGCGATGTAATACCGGTTACAACGCCAGCAGAATAATTTGTAAATAAACGGAAATTTCTGTAAAGAATAGGTATAAGACAAAAGTGCGTTCTTTGACATATTGGTTTACACGTAAGAATCAATTGAAAATGAAATTAATTTTCAACTTTCAATTATAAACCGTATATTTGTAATCGGAAATAAAAAACAAGGCGATTATGAAAACGAGTGGTATAAACGACATCAAACAGTCTTATCCTAACGAATGGGTTTTGTTGGGAAATCCTGAAATAGATGAAAAAAATCAAACAATACTTTCCGGAGTTGTATTGTACCACAGCCCAGACAAGAAAGAAATGGGTTATCTTGGAAAACCAATGACGTCCGGATATGACAAAACCGCTTTGTTTTTTAATCGCGTGACTCCACGTTACAAACGAAGCGTTATCACAAGTCTTTTTTATCCGATAAACAAATGACATACCGGTTTGAAAAATAACACTATAGAGGTATTTCCTTCCGATACTTAATATAATATTAAATAAAAGCAAGTTTTAAGCGTGTAAACCAATATTCAACAAAGGTTTACACGCTTCTTTTTTTATGGTGTATAAATAATTAAGAATTATGCCGATAATCTTGTGGATAGTAGATAAACGATAATAGATAAGTAATTAATAATAGGAATGAATTTTTAAAAATATGGTAACAACTTCAGATTTACAAAAATGGCAAGCCGCAACCAACGGTATCAATGAATCAGGACAAAAAGACTTGTCCGGCGAGGAATGGTCAGCGCTGGTTGCACTAAACAATAGTTTGCAAAATGGCAATTTTGAATCAGACGAAAGTCATCACGCGCTTATATTACTCAAAAGTAATTTGAACCGGCATGGTAATAACCAGATTTTGCAGACACACCTGCAAAACTTTATTGCTTTGTGTGAACAGTATTCCCAAACAAGCAGACAGGTAATCCCGCCGCCCACAGCTAATCCAACTGCCCGGTCGTCAGAACCTGTTGCAAATACAGTCAAAGCAAAAGGAAATAGTAACAAGAATTTAGTTCTGATTATTGTCGCATTGATTATTGGTTATCTGGTTTATAGCCATTGGGATGCGGTAAGTGGGATGGATAATGGAGGTTTACCAAACGGTCGCTATGAACTTGCAAATCCAATCGGATCGGGTAGTCTTCCTGATAAGATCATTATTAGTGGTAACAATTTCACCACGGAATGGGATATGCTTGGAGTTTCCACAACTATAAAATTCAAGTGTAAAGATGGTAAAATCACCGTTACCGACAAAGGGATGAGTGTGTCTGTTCCTTGTGAGTTCAAAAACGGTTCACTTTGGTATGCGGGAATGGAATATAAAAAAGTAAAATAATTATGATATTAACTTCAGATTTACAAAAATGGCAAGCCGCGACCAACGGCATCAACGAATCAGGACAAAAAGACCTGACCGGTGAAGAGTGGTCGGCGTTAGTAACACTGAACGAAAGTTTGCAAAATGGCAATCTTGCGTCGAACGAAAGTCGTCGCGCTCTCGTTTTACTCAAGGACAATTTGAATCGGCACAACAATAACCGGATTTTGCAGGCGCATTTGCGGAACTTTATCGTCTTGTGCGATAGAAATTTCAAAACAAAAAAAGAAAACAATAAGAATTTGATTCTAATCATCGCTGCGCTGGTTATTGGTTGTTTGATTTATAGCAATTGGGATACTGTGAAAGAGACGATTGGAATAAAAATGAAAGAAGCGGATAATACCCACGTTGATAATAAAACTATTGATGCTACTACCGACTTTGGAGTAGTTATTAACGGGGTAAAATGGGCAACCCGCAATGTTGATAAGCCTGGTACTTTTGCTGCAACACCCGAAAATGTTGGTATGTTTTATCAATGGAATCGCAAAATAGGATGGAGCGCAACCGACCCTATGATAAACTCAAATGGCGACACTACATGGGGTAATAGTAACCCTACCAGTACCGTATGGGAAACAGCTAATGATCCAAGCCCTGAAGGATGGCGGCTACCTACTACGTATGAGTTCAATAAACTATTAGACACGGCAAAAGTTATAAATGAATGGACAACACAAAATGGGGTGAACGGCAGGAAATTTACTGACAAAGCCAATGAAAATTTTCTATTTTTGCCTGCAAATGGATTTCGTGGCGATCTGAAAGGGGAGGTTGGTGATGCAGGCTCACTTGGAGCATATTGGGGAGCTAATCGATATAACTTTTCCAATCGTTACCTTATGTATGAGTTTCACTTTACCAAAGATTATGCTGCCCATTATAGTGAATATCCTAATTATGCATTATCCCTCCGTAGCGTAGCAAATGTAGCAGTTGTAAAAGGTTCAATCGAAAAACGAAATGTTGCATTTATACAACAATACGAATAAAATTAATATTACAAATTTCTAAAAGTTGCGCCCGACACGTATCAGGGATAAAAAAATGTTTAGTAGAATAAAAGCGATTTTGTTCAATCCCAAAGAAGAATGGGAAGTGATTGAGGCGGAAAATCCATCTCACGCAAAAGTGTTACCGTATTTGCTAATATTAGCGTTGATACCGGCTATCGCATTTTTTGCCAACTATTGGATGCTGTGGAATTCTGGAATTTCGAAAGCAACTGAAATGGCAATCAGTGAAGCAAGTAAATACAATTATACCAACGATCAGTTGGCTAAAACGTTGGCTGCTATTAAAGAAAGCACCCCATTTAATTTAACCATGGGAATTATCTATGCGATACAATATTTTGTTACTATTTTGGGTGGAACTTATGTTGCCGCAGCAGTTATTAATGCACTGTCTGATCAATTCGGAGCTGTGAACAACTTCAGTCGTTCATTTTCTTTAGTGGCATATTCTTATACTCCCCTGTGTCTTGCCGGAATACTTTATGTTTATACTCCTCTTGTGTGGTTGGTTCCAATTTTGGGGCTTTACGGTGTTTATCTACTCTATCTCGGTGTTAAACCAGTAATAAAACCAGCAACCGAAAAACAAACAGGGTATATTATAATGGCGTTATTAGTCACGCTGGTGGCTTATGTAGTTATTTCTAAAATAGTGCCTACATTAACTACGGAAATATACAGTTCTATTATTACGGCTAATATTCCGAGTCAGAATCCATAATCCTGCAAGAAATTCTGTAGTTTATGAAAAAATCAGCAAGCAGTTTATGTTTGTTGATTTTTTTATATCCCATTCATTATACGATAAAGAGAAAACTTGCCGAAATAATCAAAATATTTCCGTATATTTGTTCCCAATTTTGAATAATGCGAAAGATAGAATTTATTTCAAACGAATGGGTATCCATTGTTCGCTACGATTGTGCTCACGGATTTTTTCATAGAGGTATTTTGTATCCAAATGGAGATAAAGAAAAACAATCAATAGAAATGGATTCTTTAAAAAGTGCGTCACAATATGCGGAACAAGATCTGAAAGATAGATGGGAATGGTATCGTGAAAGATATATGAAAAGAATTAAAAAGAAATAGATATGACAAACAATGAAAGCATAGAAAGAAATATTGGTTTAACATTTGATTTTGTCAACCATTTGATAGACAGTAAATCTGATTTGGAAAAATTGCCCGATAATTTTACGGTGGAATTTATTGAAAAGGATTTTCCCAAGTTGCAACGCCGTCACGCATTACACAGAACAACGGTAGATACAAATCGGAAATATGTTCAGGTAAAAAATTCTTTTGAAACAGTGTAATTTTTTAGAAAAATGATATTATAATTAATACTTGTCGAAAGAGTCTGAGTTTTTGATTTTTTTGGAAATATAGGAGGATGATTCCTCTCTCTAATGTCGTATAAGCCAATAAATAAATGAAGCTTATACGATTTTTATTTTTAAAATCAGAAATGTATGACGTCAGCTACATTATTATCGAACAACAAAACCGTCGGAATGGGAGTAATCGAATTTACTTCCGTTCCCGGAAGCGAATAAATTTGCCTATGAATACCGCAATGCCTCAATATATCGCCTACCTGGCAGAAAGCATTACAAACGGCAACCGATACAGGCGTTTCTGATGCAGATATAGAACAATTGTTTGCGGTATTGGGAGTAGCGCCGCCGGCTTGGTAATTTAAGAAAAGATTTGCTCCTATTACTCCATTATTCTCGGAATCACAACAGTAAACTGATTCCCCTCCTCGTCATTGACAAACTTAATATCCGGTTGCAATTCCACCGCTCTTTTCAAGCCCGACCCCAATCCACTGTATGGCAAAGCATGTACGCTATATGCGGCTATTTGATAATTACGAATGGCAATGTTTCCATATTTTATATCTTCCACAGTCAAACCATTAGGTAATTTTCCCGGACTGATTATTTCAATGCGATTGTCAAAAACCAAAACCCGTACAGGTGCATTCTTAAAATAATCACGATGTACCAGTGCATTTTGAAGCACTTCTTCCAAAGCCACTGGCGCTATTTCGGGAATCCCTATGGAATTAAATCCTTGTCCGTTTTGCCGGTACCGCAATTGACTTTTTAAATATAACATTCCTTGCTTAAATATTTCCGGAATAGTTCCCCTCGCATCTTCAGGTTTACTGCGATAATTCAGGCTTGCAATATCATTGCCTGCAAATGAAACGAGTTTTATCGTAAAAGCAGGTTTAAACTTTTGCGGCTCTTTTCCAAAAAACAACAGTCCGGCTAAAGAAACTTTATCTCCAAGCAAAACCTTTTTTGCTCTCAATGCTTCTTCATAGCTTAATTTCATTTCCTGATAAGGACGGTTAAATTCTTTTTTGAAATAGTCGGCAAACAACCGGTCGTCAATATCATCAATACTTGTTCCATAAACAGCCATTTCATCGGCTAACAAATTACCGCTTTGCTGAAAAAGCCGCATGATTTCCGAATTTTCTTTCAGTTTTCTCTTGTCTGCTCCCTGTTTTATCCAAATAGTACCATTGTTATCTTTATAAGGTTTATTAACCCCTTCTTCCACGTAAACAATCAATATCTTTTTAACCTTATTTTCTATTGAAACAGATACAACTTCAGTCATTATGTATATAGGCGGATTTACAAGTTCATTAGCAATCGTAGATATTTTGTTTCCTGTTTTTTGAATATCCGCATACTCCATACCAACAACTTCGCCAGTCTTGTCTTCAACTCCAAAAAGAAGCATGCCTCCTTTAAAGTTAGCCAATGCAATCATCTCTGCTGCAATCTTATCCTGATTGTCGAACTCACGTTTAAATTGCACTTTGCTCGTTTCGCCTAATCCAATTATTTCTAATAATTCTTCACTATTCATGCTATATAACCCGTTTTTATATCCATATCTCCACTATCCCCTCTTCCCGCAAAGATACTAATTCTATTTGAAATTTCTTATTTTTTATCCAACCGAAAAAAAAAAATCGTATTTTTGCAAATAAATTTTATCAATTTAGTATATGAAACACTTTTTTCTTTTTTTGTTAGCCGGATGTTTTTATATATCCGGATTCGCTCAGAATAGCGAAGTAAAAGCAGATACTTTTCAGTTTACAACCATCAAAACGCTTCCGATCACTTCGATAAAGAATCAGGCGAGTTCGGGAACTTGCTGGGCTTTTTCAGGAATCGCATTTATTGAATCCGAATTATTGCGTATGGGAAAAGGCGATTATGATTTGTCGGAAATGTTCGTTGTATCAAAAAATTACAGCGATAAAGCGCAAAAATATGTCCGTATGCATGGAGCGACTAATTTTGGCGGCGGCGGTTCGTTTGCCGATGTGCTGGATTGCATCAGAGATTATGGAATCGTTCCCAATCAGGTGCAACCGGGATTGAACTATGGCGATACGCTGCACCGGCACGGAGAATTAGACCAACTGTTAAGGACGTATGTCGATGTTGTTATAAAGAATCCGAACCGGAAATTATCAACTGCTTGGTTCAATGGATTTAATGGAATTTTAAACGCTTATTTGGGCGAATGTCCCCAAACATTTACCTACAACGGCAAGCAATACACTCCGAAAAGTTTTGTTAACTTTCTTGGTATTAATCCAGACGATTACGTATCAATCACTTCATTCACGCATCATCCGTTTTATACGTCGTTTCCTCTTGAAATTCCCGATAACTGGCGATGGGCATATTCCTACAATGTTCCTATGGATGAATTGATTCAAATTATTGACAGTTCGATAGATAAAGGATATACGGTGGCTTGGGCTTCGGATGTAAGCGAACGGGGATTTACGCGGAAAGGCGTTGCTGTTGTTCCGGATACAAGCGCAACAAATATGCCGGGTTCGGATCAGGCGCGATGGCTTGGACTTACTCCTACGGAACGTGAAAACAGGGTTAACAATCTGACAGGACCGGTGCCGGAAAAAACAATCACGCAAGAAATGCGTCAGGACGGATTTGACGATTACGAAACGACCGACGATCACGGGATGTTGATTTACGGTATTGCCCAAGATCAAAATGGAAAACGGTATTATATGATTAAAAATTCATGGGACGTTAATAATCCATACAAAGGCACCTGGTATATTTCGCTTCCTTTTGTGCAATACAAAACCATGAGTATTGTCGTAAATAAGAATGTTTTATCGAAAGAATTGAAAGAGAAGTTAAATATTAAGTGATTAGTGATTAATGATTAATGATAAGATTGAAGAATTTAATATGCAATTAAAAACAGAGGATGAATTAATTAATGAGTTGATTCAACTGTCGCTTGCCGAAGATATTGGCGATGGCGATCATACGACTTTAAGTTGTATTCCGGAAACGGCGAAAGGAAAAGTTCAGTTGTTAGTAAAGGAAAACGGAATTTTAGCCGGCGTTGCTGTCGCCGAACGAATTTTTCACACGTTTGATCCCGAACTGTCGGTAACGGTTTTCATATCCGACGGCGCTGAAGTGAAGGTCGGAGATATTGCCTTTACCGTAGAAGGGAAAGTACGATCTTTATTACAGACCGAACGCTTGATACTTAACGTGATGCAGCGCATGAGCGGTATTGCCACCACTACCCGCAAGTATGTGAAAATGCTGGAAGGGACGCATGCCCGTGTTTTGGATACGCGGAAAACAACTCCCGGTATGCGAATGCTTGAAAAAGAAGCCGTTCGTATTGGCGGAGGCACGAATCACCGCATCGGGCTTTTCGATATGGTTCTTTTGAAAGACAATCATATTGATTTTGCAGGCGGAATCGAAAATGCAATCACACGGGCAAAAGAATATTTATGGAAAGAAGGTAAAAATATTCCAATTGAAATTGAAGTCCGTGATTTCGACGAACTAAACCGCGTATTGGCAATGGGAGGAATTGACCGTATCATGCTGGATAATTTCACGGTGGAAGATACCCGAAAAGCTGTTGAAACAGTTGCAGGAAGATATGAAATCGAATCTTCAGGCGGAATCACTTCCGATACAATCCGCTCTTATGCCGAAACAGGCGTCGATTACATTTCGGCAGGCGCTCTCACCCATTCGGTTAAGAGTTTGGATTTAAGCCTGAAATCGGCATAAGATGCTGAAAATAATAGCTAATTGTGTATCCAAAAGATAAAAATACTTAAAATCTTTTTTCAATTCAAAGGGATTCATTACTTTTGTATCCAAATTTAGTTTTGCATGAAACGATTCAATTCAAAAGTTATAAGCTTTTCCTTTTTTGTCTTACTTTTTACAGCATGTGGAGAATACAATAATATATTAAAATCTACGGATTTAAATGTAAAATTCGAATATGCCAAAAAGTACTTCGATGAAGGAAAATACAGCCGGACAGCTACTTTGCTGGAAGATGTCGTGCAAATGACCCGCACAACTTCGCGGGGCGAAGAAGCTTTGTATCTGTTAGCGCAAAGCTATTATAAAATGAAAGATTATTCGACGGCATCCGACTATTTCAAAACGTACTACACCACTTATCCTAAAGGCGATTATGCCGAACTGTCTCGCTTTTATTCGGCTTACGGTTTATACCTTGATTCGCCGGATCCCCGACTGGATCAATCGGATACCTATAGATCCATGCAGCAGTTTCAGGATTTTATTGAATTGTATCCTCAAAGCGAACGGAAAGACGATGCGCAAAACGCTTTGTTTGAGTTGCAGGAAAAATTAGCCCAGAAAGAGTTGCTGGCTGTTCGATTGTATTATAACTTAGGTAATTATACCATTATCTCATTTCCGGGAGGAAATTATCTGTCATGCGTAATCACCGCTCAAAATGCAGTCCGGAACTATCCTTTTTCCAAATACAGAGAAGAGTTTATGTATTATATATTTAAGTCGAAATACGAAATGGCGATGCAAAGTGTGGAGGAAAAGAAAGAATTTCGTTATCGCGACGTCGTTGATGAATACTTTTCGTATGCCAACGAATTTCCCGAAGGAAAATACATTAAAGAAATCAAGAGATTATACGAAAACATAGATAAAAGATTAAAACAAGAATAATTATAAATTATGGATTACAAAAAATTAACGGCGCCGGACAATACGGTTACGCGAGATATGATGAAACTTAGCGAAGAAACAGGAAACGTTTATGAAACCGTGCGTATTATCGGTAAGCGTGCAAATGAAATAGCCGTTGAAATAAAACAGGATTTAGGAAAAAAACTGCAGGAATTTTCTTCAAGCGCCGACAGCCTGGAAGAAATTTTTGAAAACAGGGAACAAATTGAAATATCCCGCTATTTTGAACGTTTGCCGAAGCCGACTTTAATTGCTGCTCAAGACTATTTGGATCACGAAGTTTTCTATCGTAATCCGGCAAAAGAAAAAGAAAAATTGGAAGAGTTATGATCCAACGCATCCAAACTGTTTATTTGCTCTTCGTGTTTTGCTTAATGGCAATGCTCGTGTTTATTCCTTTTTCTTCTTTAAATTCTTTTGCCGATGGATTTTTCATAGGATATACCGCTGTAACAGCTATAATAGCAGTAGTTACTATTTTTCTCTATAAAAATCGCAGCATGCAGATCAAGCTATGCTATGGAATGTTGGCTTTGCTCGTTTTAATTTATATCTTTTATTTCATTTTTAACAGGCAAAATTTTTCATTTACGGAATTGTTCGGGCATGTCCGATATACCTTTGTTTTCCCTTTTATTTCCATTATTTTTGTTTACTTAGCTATCAGGGGAATAAGGAAAGATGAAAAATTGGTTCGGTCGCTTGACAGGTTGAGGTAATATCTCATGAACAACAAAGGCGCTATCTGTCTTGGAATTGTAATACTCGTTCTCCTCCTTTTCTTTGCAAATCTTTTTTGGGGAACGGTATCTATACCGGCGTCGGCAGTGATAGACAGCTTATTTGGGAAAGAAGTTGAAAAAAGCGTATGGGCGAGTATTGTATTACAGTCCCGTCTTCCACAAACCATTACGGCTTTATTAGCCGGATCTGCTTTAGCCGTTTGCGGATTAATGCTTCAAACGCTTTTTCGGAATCCTTTAGCCGGCCCGTCCATATTAGGCATCAGCGACGGAGCTAATTTAGGCGTTGCTTTGGTCATGCTCTATTCAGGCGGGATTATGAACATCGGCAGCGAACATTCACACCAGCTTTCCATCATCTTTTCAGCTTTCCTTGGCGCTTCTCTCGTTTTGCTTCTCATGCTTTATTTTTCATCAAAAGTGAAAAGCAACATCCTGGTTTTAATTATCGGAATCATGATTTCTTATCTGGCTTCTTCCGGAATATCCATTCTCAACTCGTATGCATCAGCAGATAATGTGCGCACGTATGTGTTGTGGGGAATGGGCAGCTTTTCGGGAGTACCGGTGACACAGCTATTATTCTTTTCATCCGGCATTCTTCTCGGCTTATTGTTTGCTGTTCTGTTAATTAAACCATTGAATGCATTATTACTGGGTGAAAACTATGCAACGAATCTCGGTATCCGAATAGGACGGACACGTACAGCTATCATGCTGACTACCGGATTTTTAACCGCATTGGTGACAGCTTTTTGCGGACCGGTGACATTTATAGGTTTGATTGTACCTCATATTGCCCGAATGTTTATCCGAACTTCCAATCAAAAATGGCTTCTTCCGGCCACGCTTTTATCGGGAGGACTTGTCGCTTTGCTCTGTAATTTATTGACAACCGTTCCGTTTGGCAAAGGAGTATTGCCGCTGAATGCCGTCACCCCGCTTATTGGAGCGCCAATGGTTATCTACGTGATTTTAAAGAATAAGAAAAGTTTTTAAATTAATGTTTAAAAGAAAATCGAATGAAAAATGTTGCAAAAATATTAAAAATAAAATTAATAGCGGAGAAATCATGAAAGTTTATAATTACATAGAAGCACAGCAAAACCTTGCTGCAGTACTAAATACAGCCCTCATTCAAGACGTGATTGTTGAAAAAAGGAATGGACAGCGATTTAAAATTATTTCTATAACAGAAAAGATAAATCAATCGCCCTTTTGAAGTATCAGGTATTAATACCAGCGTAACAACAGAAGAAATAGTAAAAACGCTGAAACAAAGCCGAAGAAGATTGAAGCAAGCAAGATTTTTAGATAATGGTTAAAAGTTTTTGCAAATAAGAAAATAATTGTAATTTTGTCAGGAGTTCAACCTATCAAAATTATATAATATGAAAATGAAATTTATTCTAATCAGCTTATTGTCTGTAAGTTGTGTTCTTACAATCAATGCCCAGAAAACGGAAAAAAGCTGGGCGCGCGTTTATGTGAATGGGAAATTTGGTATTATTACTAAATCCGGAGTAGAAATTATAAAACCGAATTACGACTTAATCGGTAATCCCAACAACAAAGTTGTTCCCGTTGTCAATAACGGCGAAGCGTTCTCTATCAACGAAAACGGGCAACGATTGCCTTATACCCCCGATACCAAAGGAAAAGCAATCGCATATATGGAAAATAGCAAATGGGGATTGAAAAGCAATAAAGGCGATGTTTTAATTGCTCCCCAATACGATTTTATCGGTAAATTCAATGGCGGAATGGCGCCCGTTTCCCTGAACGGTAAAATGGGTTTGGTTTCCGATAAAGGAAAAGAAATTATTCCCCCAGCCAGTTACAATCTTATTTACGATTTTGATAAAAGCAAAGCTATTATCCTTCAGGATTCGCTTTTTGGTTTGGTAGATGACAAAGGGGTCGAACTTATTCCCCCCCGTTATCACCGGATTCAACGAATCAAAGGAAGCAATTACCTGATTATGCAAAATGGCTTGTGGGGTGTGCTTAATTCTAACGGACAAGAAACCGTCGCTCCGAAATATTCGGCCATTTTCCCTTGTAAAGACGGGTACCAGACATTTCTCGACGGTAAGATCGGTATGCTTGCCGACGACGGCGCCTTGATGTTTGAACCGGCTTACGACGAAGTTGGAAGTAAAGATAACAATGTGTTTATCGTTGTTTTAGATGGACGTTACGGCTTACTGAATAAAAGCGGAAAACAGATTTTTGCCCCTACTTATCAATATATTAATAAATTTGACGGCGGACGCGCACTCATTTTGCGTGATGATTTGTGGGGAATCATCGATACGGATGGAAAAGAGATAGTTGCTCCTCAATACAACTCCATTGAGTTTACGAAAGATAATTGTTATAAAGTGTATAAAAACGATATGCAGGGTATTTTAAGTAAAGATGGCAGAATACTTGTTCAGCCGATATATCACGACATCAGCATTTTTTAAAATAACTGTATGAAAATCGCTTTTCACGGAGCTGCCCGTACCGTTACGGGCAGCAAACATTTAGTTACATTAAATAACGGGAAAAAGTTCTTATTGGATTGCGGCATGTTCCAGGGGATGGGAACGGAAACCGAACAATTGAACAGGAATTGGGGCTTTAATCCGGCAGAGGTTGATTATGTGTTTCTTTCACATGCCCACGTTGACCATTCGGGGTTGTTGCCCAAATTAGTGAAAGATGGATTTCGCGGAACTATTTATGCCACGCCGGCTACTATCGACATCATTCAGGTTCTGCTGCTGGATTCGGCCTGTATCCAGCAACAGGATATGTATTTCCTGAATAAAAAACGAAAGGAAGAAGGACGTAAGCTGCTTGAACCGCTTTACACAGAAGAGGATGTCAGGAACACTTTTCAATACATGAAGCCGGTGAATTATCATCAGCCGGTACAAATTGATAAAAGCATTCTTTTACAACTTTTCGACGAGGGGCATATTGTTGGAAGCGCTTCGATTTTCCTCACGCTGACGGAAAACGGAAAAACAGCGACGCTTGTTTTTAGCGGCGATGTCGGCAGGTATGGCGACCCGATTCTGCATTCGCCTGAAACATTTCCCCAAGCCGATTATATCGTCATCGAATCAACCTACGGAAATAAATTGCATGGCCGTATTGACACGTATGCCGACGATTTGCTGAAAAACATCGAACACACCTGTTTGCATAAAAAGGGAAAACTGATTATTCCCGCTTTCAGTGTAGGGCGTACTCAGGAATTATTGTATGCCTTGAACGATTTGGAATTGGAAAGACGCTTGCCGAAGGTCAATTACTATGTTGACAGTCCGATGTCGATTAAAGTTACGGAAATTGTGAAAAAGCATCCGGAATGTTTTAACCGGTCTGTGCAGAAATTATTTCGCAAAGGCGACGATCCTTTCTGGTTCAATGGATTGCACTATATAACGGATAAAAGGGATTCGCAGGCGCTCAATGCAGACCACAGTCCTTCGGTCATTATCTCCGCATCGGGAATGGCGGAAGCGGGGCGGGTGAAACATCACATTGCCAACGGCATTGAAAACTGGCGGAATACAATTATGATTATCGGTTACTGCGAACCTAATTCCTTAGGCGCTCGTTTGAAAGAACGTCCTGATTCGGTTGGTATTTTTGGAACTCCCTATCAGGTGAAAGCGGATATTGTTACGCTGGACTCGATGAGCGCTCATGCCGATTATAATGACTTATGCCAATATCTCGCCTGTCAGGATGCACAGGAAATAAAGCGTCTTTTTGTTGTTCACGGCGAACCGGACGTACAGGTTGAATTTAAAAAGCGCTTGATGAAAAAGGGATTCCTGGACGTTACCATTCCCAAATTACACCAGGAATTTGGATTAGGATAAAAATGATGAATTATATTTTTTTGGGGATTAACATTAAATACAGTCACATTAGTAGTTGTTTTATGTTTTTAAATGTTAATAATACATAAATATTTATTTTTTTGTAAAAAAGATTATGTTGTATAACATAATTTTATTTACCTTTGCATCGTGTTTTTCATGGTATTAGATTTAAGGTTAACAATGAAGATTGGTTGTCGGGATGACAACCTTTCCTTTTTTAAATAAAACACAAAAAATCAGAACATTACAAAGCTGCAATCAATATATGTTGTATAACATATCATTTTTTTATTTTTGAATTAAAATAAGTGTTATTTTTACACTCATTTTATTTACATTATCGTAACAAAATATTTTAAAACTAAATACTTTGAACACGTTGTATTACAATCAATATGATCAATTCTATGTGGCAGTGGACTGCATCATTTTCGGATTCCAAGAAAATGAATTGAAGTTGCTGTTAATAAAGCGGAAATTCAACCCATGTCGTGGAGAATGGTCGCTGATGGGTGGGTTTCTGAATCGTGGAGAAAGCATTGATCAGGCTGCCGAGCGTGTATTATTTGATTTAACCGGACTGAAAGATGTATTTATGGAACAGATTGGCGTTTATGGAGAAGTCAATCGCGATCCGGGAGAACGGGTACTTTCTACGGCATATTACGCCTTGATGAATATTAATGATTACGATTCTCGATTAGCGGAAGTGCATAATGCAGTCTGGGTGCCTCTAAACGACTTGCCGGAATTAATTTTTGATCATCGGGAAATGGTAAGCAGCGCCATTCGCGTCTTACGCCGGAAAGCCGGATATCAGCCTGTGGGATTTAATTTATTACCGGAATTATTCACAATTTCTCAATTGCAAGCGCTTTACGAAGCAATCTATCAAACGTTTTTAGATAAACGCAATTTTCGTAAGAAAATCTTTGAATTGGATATGCTGGAAAAATTAGAGGAAAAAGATAAAATCGCTTCTAAACGAGGCGCTTATTATTATCGTTTCAACAAAGAAAAATACGATCGCCGGTTAGAAAATGGCGCCGTCTTTTCTTTTATCTGATAATTTGCTAATTATAAATTTATTAAACTATATACACAATGAAAAAAGCTATTTTATTTTTTACCGGTGCGATGCTCAGTCTAAGCATATCTTTATTCGCACAAAACAGATTAGTAGTTAATGCCGATCAAGGCAAAGAAGTCATCAACAAAAACATCTACGGGCATTTTTCCGAACATCTCGGACATTGTATCTATGGCGGTTACTGGGTGGGCGAAAACTCGCCGATACCCAACACGCGCGGTATTCGCAACGATGTTGTGAAAGCGCTGAAAGACATTCAGATTCCCAATCTTCGCTGGCCTGGCGGCTGTTTTGCCGACACCTACCACTGGATGGACGGTATAGGTCCACGCGACAAACGCGCTAAAATGGTGAACACCAATTGGGGAGGCGTGACGGAAGACAACAGTTTCGGAACTCACGAATTTCTCGACCTGTGCGGACAATTAGGCTGCGAACCCTACATTACCGGAAATCTCGGCAGCGGAAGCGTTGAAGAAATGTCGAAATGGGTTGAGTACATGACTTTTGGCGGAGAAAGCCCAATGGCTAATCTGCGTAAGGAAAACGGTCGTGAAGCCCCTTGGAAGATTAAGTTCTGGGGCGTTGGCAATGAAAGCTGGGGTTGCGGAGGCAATATGACTCCCGAATATTATTGCGACCAATACCGCCGCTATTCTACCTATCTTCATAACTATGGAGATAATCGCCTTTATAAAATCGCTTGTGGAGCTAATTCTGCCGATTACAACTGGACGGAAGTCCTGATGAAAAACATCGGTCGCCAAATGCAGGGCATATCATTGCATTATTATACCGTTCCTACCGGAAATTGGGGTAAAAAAGGCTCGGCAACGCAATTTGATGAAACGGAATATTTCAACACGATATCCAATACGCTTGTAATGGACGAGTTGGTTCGCAAACATTCAACGATTATGGATAAATACGACCCGCAAAAAAGGGTTGGACTGATGGTTGATGAATGGGGCGTCTGGACGGATGTCGAACCAGGCACCAATCCCGGATTTCTCTATCAACAAAATTCTCTGCGCGATGCGATTGTAGCCGGAATCAACCTGAATATTTTCAACAATCACTGCGACCGCGTGAAAATGGCGAATTTGGCGCAAACTATTAATGTCCTGCAAGCCGTTATCCTGACCGACAATGATAAAATGCTGCTCACGCCGACTTATTGGGTATATTATCTGTATAAAGTGCATCAGGATGCGACCATGCTGCCGGTATTCCTTACTTCCAACACTTATGAGCTGAACGGAAAGAAATTAGACGCAATCAACGTTTCGGCATCCAAAGACGCTTCGGGAAAAATCCATATTACGTTGGTAAATATCGACCCGAATAAAGCGCAAACGGTTGATACCGAATTGCGAGGCTTCACGGCAAAAAAAGTTTCAGGAAAAATCCTGACTTCCGATAAAATCAACAATTACAACACTTTCGACAAACCTGATACCGTAAGTGTAAAAGATTTCGGAGATGCGAAATTATCCGGCGGAAAACTGAGTGTAACTTTGCCCTCAAAGTCGGTTGTTATGTTGGAAATTGAATAAATATTTTTAAAATATAATCACAATGAATTGGAATTCACATGAATTTTTATGGATCGACTGGGTTATCATCATAGTCGGCATATTGGGAGTTGTATGGGCGGTATGGCGTACAATCCAAAAGGACAAACGGTTGCAGAAAGGCGCCAACAGCGAGGATTACCTGTTTGGTAAAGGTGAGCCGTGGTACATCATTGGCGCAGCTATCTTTGCTGCGAACATCGGATCGGAACATCTTGTAGGACTTGCCGGCACAGGCGCAAAAGCCGGCGTTGGCATGGCGCACTGGGAAATGCAAGGCTGGATGATACTTATTCTGGGCTGGCTCTTTGTGCCGTTTTACCAACTGATGAACAACAAGATGGGGAAAATCATCACCATGCCCGACTTCCTCAAATATCGCTACACCCCAAGAACGGGTTCGTGGCTGTCTATCGTTACCCTTATAGCATACGTTTTGACCAAAGTGAGCGTAACAGCCTTCACCGGCGGTATCTTCATGCAAAGCCTTCTCGGCTTGCCTTTCTGGTATGGCGCTATCGGCTTAATCGTCTTGACGGGTATTTTTACTGTTTTGGGCGGCATGAAAGGTGTAATGACGCTGTCGGCTATTCAAACGCCTATACTGATTATCGGTTCATTCCTCGTGCTTTTCCTGGGATTAGCGGCTCTTGGAGGCGGAAATATCGCAGCCGGCTGGACTGCCATGATCGACTATTCCAAAACGCTGAGCGTAGGCGCCGACGGCGTTGCGCATGGCACGAACCACATGTTCCACTTCTCGACAGGCGACCCGTTGTATGACGAATACCCCGGTTTCTGGGTGTTTATCGGAGCGTCAATCATCGGCTTTTGGTATTGGTGCACCGACCAGCATATCGTTCAGCGTGTGCTTGGACAACGCAAAGGCGAATCTAATGAAGAAGTGATGAAACGCGCACGCAGAGGGACTATCGCTGCCGGATATTTCAAATTGTTGCCCGTATTCATGTTCCTTATTCCCGGAATGGTAGCCGCCGCATTGGCAGCCCGTCCCGATAGCGGATTCTCATTGGAAAACCCCGACACCGCCTTTGGTTCTATGGTGAAATTTGTTTTGCCTGCCGGCGTAAAAGGCATTGTTACAATCGGTTTCATATCGGCGCTGGTTGCTTCTTTAGCAGCATTTTTCAACTCTTGCGCTACACTCTTTACAGAAGACTTTTATAAGCCGATGTTCAAAAACAAGAGTGAAGCCAATTATGTTTTTGTAGGTCGAACGGCAACGGTTGTGGTAGTCATACTTGGTATTATATGGATACCTATTATGATGAGTCTCGGCAGCCTTTACGAATATCTGCAAGGCATTCAATCGCTGCTCGCTCCTGCAATGGTAGCCGTATTTGCATTAGGTATTTTTTCCAAAAAAATTACGCCCAAAGCCGGCGAAGCAGGTATGATAGTCGGTTTTATTATCGGTATGGTGCGTTTGCTGACCAACATTTTTACAAACACCGGCAAAGACGTAATGTCAGGCTGGTACTGGGAAAGCACGCGATGGTTCTGGCATACCAACTGGCTTATCTTTGAAATATGGCTACTTGTCTTCATCATGCTGCTGATGGTCGCAGTATCGTTTTTCACTCCGAAGCCAACCGCACAACAGATAGAAGCTATCACTTTCACAAGCGATTACAGAAAACAAATAGGAAAAAGCTGGTCGAAATGGGATATTATTGCATCGCTCGGCGTGGTGGTATGCTGTATTTTGTTTTACATT
>Ga0123357_10000687_pt1 | contig 33859 bp, 23 predicted proteins | sample TergutEmb28metaG_FD_89873 | JGI IMG/M metagenome (GOLD analysis project Ga0123357, IMG submission 89873) | Embiratermes neotenicus P4 segment gut microbial communities from Petit-Saut dam, French Guiana - Emb289 P4 | ecosystem: Host-associated > Arthropoda: Insects > Digestive system > Gut ... | reverse complement strand
TGATTCTACATAATCATCAATTTGTGTTTTATCTGCCGGATATTCAGCAACAAGATACGTATAATATTCGTTAAATTTATTCGTATCTGTACCAATGTATTGGTCAATTTTTTTTAATTCTTCCGATAATAATTTCATTATTCTATTGTTTTATGCCCCCTTTCGGGGGCTTGTTATTACTTTAACTTATTCAACTCTTCTTCGTACTTATTAAGTGCATTCAGTCGGTCAAGTAAAAAATCAATTTCTTTTCTATAAATTCTACCGCTATCTTCCTGCAATTTACGAAATTGTTCCAATGCGTGTTTTATTTGCATCTTTCTAACTGTTACATCTTTTAGCGCTTGTCTTAAATCTTCATTCATTATTTTTTATTGTTTTAATGTTTAACGATACAAATATAATCACCTTTTGGTGATTATCCAAATTTTTCACCAATTATTTTTGCATTACAAGAAAGATTTAACATTTCACCCCAAACAAGAGAATAAAAAACCCACCATGAAGGCAGGGAAAAACAAATAAATATGGAACGGTTTTGTTGCGGGGGACGGAATCAAACCGCCTGCCTCTACCAAGTCAAAGTAGCGAGCTAACCAATGCTCTACCCCACGATAATTCCCTGCGAAATTCCCTGCGAAACAAAAAATAAGCCACTGCTAACATTTTGTATAACAATGACTTATTAAATGTGTATTGTACTCGGAGCGGGACTTGAACCCGCACAACCGCAATGGTCACAAGATTTTAAGTCTTGCGTGTCTACCATTCCACCATCCGAGCGAACCGGAAAACAATTAAAAAAATTTCAAATTACTTATGCAAATTTTAATACGAAATTTCGCGGACAAAGGTAGTCTTTTTTTTGAAATAATCAAATATTTTGTTGAGAAAAAACCGACATATCTGAATTTATTATTAACTTTGGCCAAATTTTTAATTCATCTGCTTTGTTCATAAAAATATCGCATGAAAAAATGTAACTTTCTCTTAATACTTCTAATAGGAGTAATCAGCGTTTCACAAACCGTTGCGCAGTCAGGATCTAAAATCCCTTCAACAACTTTAGTCAAAGGACAGGTATTGGATTCTTTAACAAGTGAAGAAATCGCATATTCTACGTTGAGTATTGCAAAAAAGAGCGATCTTCAAAAACCCGTAAAAATGCTTTCGACAGATGCAAACGGAAAATTTCAAATTGATTTGCCCGATACCGGAGAATTTCTCTTAACGTCTCAATATGTAGGTAAATCGAGTTTGAATGTTTGGTTTGAGATTACCGGAAAAGAAAAAACAATTGATTTAGGTAAACTGCTTGTTCATGATAACCAACAATTGGGAGAAGTGGTTGTTTCTGCCGTTAAACCATTGGTACAGGTCGATCTGGATAAAATAACCTACAGCATTGAGGATGATCCGGATTCCAAAACCAATAATGTGCTGGAAATGATGAAAAAAGTTCCGATGATAACCGTAGATGCCGACGATAATATTCAATTGCGGGGTTCGTCGGGTTATAAAATCTATTTAGACGGTAAGCCGTCCAATATGATTACCAATAATCCGGGACAGGTTCTCAAAAGCATGCCGGCAAATATGGTGAAAAAAATCGAAGTGATTACCGATCCGGGAGCTAAATATGATGCCGAAGGAGTGAGCGGCATTATCAACATTATTACCAATAAACAGCCAATGGGAGGATATACCGGCACGTTGAACGCCGGAGCTAATTTGCGTGGTTACAATTTGGGCGGATATTTGACGGCAAAGTATGGAAAATTCGGATTAACAGGAAATTACAACTATTATTACGGTAAAAATCCATCAACAAACAGCAGTTCTTTCCGTGAAAGTTTTAGTGATGATGTCAACAAGTATTTGAATACAACAGGCTCTAATTCAAATCGCTATCACGGGCAATACGGATCCGGAGAATTCAGTTATGAAATGGATACGCTCAATTTGTTTAGCGTGTCATTCGATTTATGGGGTGGAAACAGTAATTCCGAATCGAACAATGCGACCCAAATGCTTGATGTAAGTAATAGTCCTGTTTATGCATACCGGATAAATTCTAACAGCAAATCCACGTATGGCAGCTCGGAAGTGAATGCAAATTATCAACGGACTTTCAGTAAAAAAGATGAGTTGTTGACCGCCTCCTATCGATTGAGTTTGAATCCGAACGATCAGGCATACACTACACAGGTCGATTCCATACTTAACTATCATAGCCCTTCACAAAGCTCTGCCTCCAATGCAGATACAAAAGAACACACGTTTCAACTGGATTATACAACTCCATTAGGAAAGATTCATACGATTGAAGCCGGAATCAAATATATTATCCGAATCAGTGGAAGCGACAGTTACAGGAATATTTTCAATTCGGCTACGAATGAATGGCTTCCATTCAATTCCTACACCGATCAATTTCATCATCGGCAAGACATTTTTTCTGCTTACGGAGGATATAATTTGAAATATAAAAAAACAGGATTTAAAGCCGGATTGCGAATGGAGGATACGCGGTTGAACGTTGAATTTCCTTTGGATGAAACAAATAATTTCGATAATGGTTATTTCAATTTAATTCCTTCGGCTACATTTTCCTATCAATACAAAAAGGTGCATAATTTTCGTTTCGGCTATAATATGCGAATTCAACGACCGGGAATTTGGTACCTGAATCCGTATGTAAATAATTCCGACCCTAAAAATATCAGTTATGGAAATCCCGATTTGGATGTTGAGAAATCGCATAATTTTAATTTAAATTATGGGGTTTTCAAGCCAAAATTCAATTTGAACGCCAACTTGTACTATAATTTTGTTAATAATTCCATTCAGCAGGTTACTACTTTAAGAAACGATACCAGTAACACTACTTATGAAAATATCGGCAAACAGAAAAGTACAGGTTTATATTTCTATGGAAGCTGGAATCCGACAATGAAGTTTAAAATTTTTGCCAACGCTTCAGCCAGCTACACGGATATCAGAGCCAATGACGGATCGAACCTGAAAAATTCGGGATTTATGGAGCGAATTTTTGCCGGACTTCAGTACAATTTTCCCCGTGATTTGACGCTGTCGTTAAACGGTGGACTTTCTTCTCCTTATCTGAATTTACAGGGAAAATCATCGGGATACCATTATTCATCTCTGTCTTTAAATAAGAGTTTTTTGCAGAAGAAATTAACCTTTTCGTTTTCGGCAATAAATGTATTTGAAAATACAATATCGTACAACTCTACAAGTTCGACTGATCAATTCCGTTCCGTCTCAAATTACGCCTATCCTGCCAGAAATTTCAGAATAGGAATTTCTTACAAATTCGGAGAGCTGAAGCAGCAGATTCAACGGGTGAAACGAGGCATCAACAATGATGATTCCTCAAAAGGCGGACAAAACGGCGGAGGCGGCGAAGGCAATCAGGGAGGCGGACAACAGTAAACATTCAGAAACTAAAACAAAAATATATGACAAAACAATTGAAAAGAGTGGCAGCCATTCATGATATATCAGGATTCGGCAAATGTTCGCTGACGGTTGCTTTACCTGTTATTTCGGCGGCGGGCATAGAAGTCAGCGTTTTGCCTACGGCTGTTTTGTCCACACATACAGGTGGATTTACGGGCTTCACTTACCGCGATTTGACCGAAGATATGCGTCCGATTACCGAACACTGGAAATCGCTGGATATTCGTTTTGACGCTATTTACACGGGGTTTCTTGGTTCTTTCGAGCAGTTGGATTTGGTTACGAAGTTTTTTGAAACGTTTAAGACGAAAAATAACCTTGTTTTGGTTGATCCCGTAATGGCTGATAATGGAGAATTGTACAGCATTTTTTCTCCTGAATTTGCTTTAGGAATGCGTAAGTTGTGTGAAAAGGCGGATATTATCGTTCCCAATCTGACGGAAGCTGCCTTATTGGCGGGAGAATCCTATCGTCAGGGTCCCTATTCCCAATCGTATATCGAAGATATGATGAAGAAGTTAAGTGCGACAGGTCCCCGTAAAATTGTTTTAACCGGCGTCTATTTCAATGACGAAGAGTTAGGCGCTGCCGCCTACGATGCGGATAGTGGAGAAATTGCGTATTATCTTGAAAAACGGGTTCCGGGCTATTATCATGGAACGGGTGATGTTTTCGGATCGGCGCTTTTGGCTGCTCTTCTGAACGATTTTCCTTTGAATGAATCGACAGCGATTGCTGTTCGTTTTACCGTTTCGTCTATCAGGAAAACGGCTCAAGCTGGAACAGATATTCGCTTCGGCGTCAATTTTGAACAAACAATTCCTGAGTTTTTGAGAGATTTGAGGATTTGAAGGATTGAGGGAATGAAGGATTCATCTCGTAAAATTAACCTTGACATTAATTCCGAAGCTGGTCTTCGTCAGAGGATAAGCGGTTGAAGAAATCAATGGATTACTGATTTGCTTATCAAAAAACCCTTGTAGTGTAATCATTTTGCTTAAGTCGTAATCTGCCGAAAGCTTAAGCGTCGTTTGCGAATCTCCGCTGATTGCCTGAGTCAACTGATCTTCAATGGTACGGATCAAACTTTGTGTTTTACTGTAAGAAATTGTAGCATCGAGTTTTAAGTCGTTATTGAAATTAGCGCCGCCTGTTTTTTTGAGTTTAAGCACTTTATTGAAATTGTCGAACTTGTATCCTGCGCCCAGCGAAAAATCATTTTTAAGCATTTCGGTAATCTGGTAGGATGAAATATTCAGATTCACATTGCGTGCACGGTTGTATTTGAGCGATATACTGACATTATTCAATAAAGTGGAAGTTATTCCTATCAAAGGCGAGAACGCTTCGGTAATGCTGACCGCAGAGATGTCGTAAGGGGAAGACGGGTATGGATCGTTGGAAATAACATTTTGAATAAAACCGATGTCATTTCCGCCGGTAGCATTTACCCAGTTCATCAACGAATTATATGCGCCGACCGCATAAATACTCGAATATCTATGTTCGAGGGTAAACGTCCGGAAACGTTTATTTATGAAAGGAATTTGCATCAATCCGTCATAAGTAACCGCCCAGTTTGGGAGCAACTTTAATAATGACGGGAAAGCCGATAATCCGACCGAATTTGGACTTTTGCCCGAATAAGCAGCAATAAAAGCAGGAATTAATACATCTGCCGAATTTGCATTAATCGAACCGACTGACGGATCGTATGGAGTTCCTGCATAGTTGCTTTGGGCGAGAAAGCCGGCATTGGGGTAAGAACTCCGGCTGTAAACCTGTTCCAATCGTCCGGCAATAGTTTCCCTGTTTTTCAAAAATGTTTCGAAGGTCTTGGAATGATAACCGTTAGAGGGATTTGACGATTCAAATGCAGAACCGATTGAAATGGTAGTCATTTGAAAATTACCGTTCATTTTAGGCGGCATACCGTTATACATAAAATAGAACTGTTTTTGATTGGAAGTGGTGCGGTCGGCATTAAGCGTGATACGCATACCGACAATCGGTTCTATTTGTGCTGTGAAATTGACTCTTTGCGTTTGATTGATCATTGCCGGAGTAATATTTGCACTGTCTTTTATTAACCAACCGCGGCTGTTCGCTTTTTCTATATAATCCGTACCTGCCAAACCGAATGCAAAATCCAACCCGGGGGCATTTCCTATCGGTGTTGAGCCTTGTCCGACAAAATTGCCGATATTGGGGCGAAAATAGGGAATCATCATATCGTCGCTTTCCGTGTATGAAAATCCAACTGATCGAATCATCATCAATCCGCGGGCGACTACCTGAGCTGTTTTGTACCACGCATTTTCGTCTATCGGAGGTAATTGGGATATGGTCAGTTTCAGATTTACGCTGTCTTTGTTTTTAATTAGAATGGCATTATTATCCAATGTTTTGAATTTGAGATCATACAATTTTCCCTCATTATTTCGTGCAGTTACCCGTAAATGCTTATTATCCAGTTGATGCTTCACTACGGTGCCTGAATCCATACTAAGGGTAATTTGACCTTCAAATTTTTTCTTTCTTTTCTCTTCTGCGGCCTTCTGATTTTTGGTATCAGCGAGTTGCCGGGTGTTGGATCTCGCCGAAGCTGCGTTGGTTGTCGCCCGTTTCTGTGTAAATTTTTTGTTCGCTCCTTCAAGAAATGGAAACTTGTTATACAGGGAAAGCAGATTAACTGTTGCGTTATTGATTCCAATCGTACGGTTATTTGAGATTGTATTTCCCAGTTCAACAGTTGAATCTTCCAAAACAGCGCCTTTTTCCCATGAATAAGCGCTATTGAATTGAAGCGTAGCGCTTAAAAAATTAAGCGCCGGAATATTCCGGAAGGGGACAGTATAGTTTGCCGCAAAAGTTTGTTTATATTCCATTGGCGTACCTAAATTACGAATACTTTGCCAAACAGAATCTTTCCACTGGGCGTATTCATCGGGATACAATTGTTTGTTTACCTGGGTATAAGGCGTTTCGATCCGTGCATGAGTATTGGAATTAAAAGTAATATTCAAATTTTTAGTCAAATCCCATTGAGTAGCTAACGAACGGTTCCAAAAAAAATCTTCCCTGAAAGAAGCCGGTATAAGATTTTCACTCATATCGCTCATATTGTTCAAATCCCTCAATTGCAACTCATTATAATCTCTGGAAATATCGGAAGATAACGTTAAGTTTTTAGGTAAATAACCGATTTCAATATCCTGAAAAAATTTGCTTACTGCGTTTGTTTTGGATTTCGTATTAACAGGTACGGATTTATTAGTTCCATTAGGAGCGCTATTCGCAGGTTTTTTTGGGGCTGCAGTTGAGCTACCGCCGAAAGGATGCCATGGTTTTAGCGGATTGCTGTAAGCATAATTGGCAATAAACCGTGTTTGAATAGTATGATCGTATTCCGTAGTCGAATTTCGTACGTTATTATCAGCAAGTGAATAAGTAAAGTTGAAATTTGCCGGATCGTAAGGCATCGGCGTTTTACTGTGAATATCCACTTTTACATTATTCAAATTAATGGTCTTTGTTGTTGTTTTATCCTGTGCAAAATTCAGAATGGAATCTTTTTGCGCTTTCGTATTAGCAACATCCAGGGCATCGCTGAGCAAAATATCCTGATCGAGCGGATTGTATTTAGGGCTGATGACTTGTTCCTGGTAGGAATAGTAAAAAGGAATACTTACTTTGGCTTTTTTAGGGAAGAAACGCCCCAAGTCGGCTTGCGTGGATACGCTGTATTGGAATTGATCATCCAAATTTCGATCCATGACTCCCTGGTCCAAACTTCCGAATCCGGCTGTTTCTTTTCTTCCGGTAAGGTTAACGGAACCTAAATCGGAAAGTCCGACGAAAAGATTGGCATTGCCGGCCCATCCGCCATCTTCATTAAAATCGGTTAAGCGCAGTTCGTCAAACCAGGTTTCTACCGATTGCGTGTTTCTCGAATTATTGCGAACGCCAATCATGATCACTTTTACGTCGGAGATGGACGGATTTCCCACCACCGTTACTTTATTCATGGGTTTGCTTGGATCGAAAGAAGAATAGGGAGTATAAAAAGTGACGCCGGAACCGGCTGTTTGCTTTTGTCTGTTCCGTTCCAATTTGAGATTAGTCAGCACCGTGAATGGAAAATCAAACATATTGGATTGCGGCCAAACGATTTCCCTCGAATCGTTTGTATCGACATAACGTCCTGGAGGCGTCAGTTTTACCGGAACTTCGTATTCGTAGTAATTACTTGTATAGTCGGAACCTAAACGAATGAAAATGGAAAGATCATTGTCCTGTAAAGTTGATGTATTAATTAATTTTTCCGCATGGGAAAACATCTGAATCCGGCGATATTGCCGGTTATCCAGCGCTGTTGACTTATAAATGGCGCGGGCGTCTCCGGGAGACAAATCGATTATCTGAAGGGCAAGCGATTGTTCATTTTCCTGTCGTAACTGCGGCTGACCCGGATCCAAAATTCGGTTCACGCCCGGAGGCATAATATAATTAACCGGTTCTTTTTCTCCATTTTCTTCTACATTCACTACCGATAAACTCATGCTGGTATTTCCTTGCGGCGGTAATTTGGGGTCGGATAAATTTTGCGTATAAGAACGCCAGTCGCCCCGCACCAAATCGAACTTTCCAAAGCGTAGAATTATCGAATCGCTAAAATTGGTCAGGAATGCCCGCATGAAACGAATGGATTTAAAATCACGCAAGCCCTGCGCATTGTCAGAGTCATGTATGGGAATTTTGAACTGATACCATGTAACCGTTTCTGTTTTACCATTTTTCAAAGCAGGCGTTACGTCTAATTTTTGTACAATGTGATTTTGGCCAACCTGCATTTCATTGGGATTAATATGAATTATATACTGAAAATATTTTTCAGTCTCATTCAAGGTATTGTCTTGATTGATGTCTTCCACATCCGGCGTTAATTTGGCTGCGGTACTGTAATTTTCAGGCGAATCGTTCACATCGGCAGAGTTTCCTTCCGTTCCGTTGTATCGTTTATATCTTCCTAAAATAGGCATTTGTTGCTGGTCGTAGTCTGAGCCGCGATAATAATGATAATTATCACCGGCAGGGTCGTTCATGGGAGAGAAAGGATCTTGCCGCATCGCATCAATTGTTGCGGCAGGCAGATTATTTTGTAATGTCTGCAAATAACCGGCATAAGCAGGATATGTAAATTCCTGTTGCGTGCTTAAACCGTTCAGTCCTACATCCTGAACTTTCCGAGCGCCCTGAGTATTATCGAAAGCATATACTGTGGACTGTTGTTTTGGAACCAATCCCCAAACAGTACTGTCAACTTTCGTCGGATCTCCGTCGATAGGCAATCCATTTTCAAAGAATTTTTTTCCATCTTTCAGAATATCTTCCGAAATTTCCCCTAATTCTAAATATAAATCTCCGCCTTTCGAGTTCGTATTGTAAATAAACGGATCCATTAGCCAAAATTCAATGGTTTCGACATTGTTTGCTTCAAAATCGGTCATTCCGCTTTCAATCCGCCGCATGATGCCACCCCAACGTTTTTCCGGCTGATTTAAACGACCCTGAGCGTTCATTCCTTCGGCATCCAGGTTATACGGGCCGCGTTCCTGAGGATAATAGGCAAGATTTAAAACGGGAATAGTAGCCGGTTCCATGAAACCAACATCTTTGTCAGGGAAAAGCTCGCTTTCCAACACTTCCCTCACGTAGTGGTTGGATAATTGGTCTAAATCGTTTTTAATATGCGTAGGGGTCAGTGAAGAATTGCGGGTAAACAATGGGTCGATGGTGTACCATGCAAGCAATGCTCTGTTTTTGCCGTAGTCAACATTTGATGATTGCGCTTCAGGAAATAAGGAGGTTGGAGTTGAAGATAGATTCCAAGCGTATGGCAAAAGCAAATTAATGGTTTGTTTGGTTTGCTCGAAATCGTCGATGTAAGAATAATCGCCTCCGTATTTACTTTTATAATGACCGGGTATTAATCGTGCGTACTCGGCGCTGAGTGTAATTTGCGAAGGCGCCGTCAAATCGAGAAGCGGTATTTTATCCAATAAATTGGTTAAAGCTTGCGACTTCGTTGTATAATTGGTATTAAAGCCATACAGGGTGTTATTAACGGATTCTTCTCCCGGATTGGTTTTCATAGTAACAGGCATTTCGCTCAGATTCATGATTGTCGCTCCAATGTTGAATTGAGGGCTGAATGCGTAGTTTAAATTTAAACCCATCATGGTTTTTCGCTGCATACCATAATTGTTTTGATTTTCGGAAGACGTTTGAATATTGGCATTTTGATAAGCCGGATTAATAATGGTCACAGCGCCGGTGGAATAGTCAATAATGTAATCTGTATTTTCCTGTAGGCGGACTCCATTGGCAGTAACGACTACCGAACCTCTGGCAATGTTCCCTCCCCCTAAATTGATATTCGAACTGGCAGCGCCTTTGTATTGCCCTTGAAGAATGAATTTATTTTTTGAGGCGGTTTGTCGGGCAACCGTTAACGTAGAGTCGTACAATTCCGAAAAGACATATTTATCGGCGATAGTAGCATTTTTGAATTTTTTTCTAAGAAATGAACCAAAAGGTTCTATTTCAGGAAAAATGATTTTTCCAACTTGGGAGTAAACGGTTTGACCTTCAACAAAATCGAAAAACCCGTCGGGATGAGGCTCGTTTTTCGAATCAAGCCTGTCTAAATTCATTACACGCAATAAAAGCTGGTTGGCAATAGTGTCTTCGGTAATGTAATTAAGGGCAACGCCTGTCGTATCGTTCTGGTATTTAATATTGAGCTGGAATTTGTCATTATCCAGCGCTTGTCCGTTTGTTATGGAATATACATTTTTCATCATTAACCGCCATGCAGGAGAATCCGGAGATACCGTTGTTCCTTTCAACAGTTTGACATACAGATTGTCGGTAGTGTTTGTCGGATTATCGGTCGAAAATTCGCCGACTTGATAAGTAGTTCCGTTGTAAGTATAAGAATAAGCGACCGCCAATACTTCGTCCGGTTGCATGGGAACCCGCAATGAAATATAACCCAATTGCGGATTAAGCGTATATTCCGATGCGTCTAATTTCCGTGCGCTTTCTATTTTTTCGTAATCGGAGCCTACAACTAATGTTGTCCCAAACACTTGAGTTACCTTGCTTTTGTCTCTTGCACCCTGATAAATGGGGTCAGTGATGATTTTGTTATATAAAGTATTGGCATTATTATACGGAATATGGAGGGAGCCTTGTTTTTGTGTGAAATTGTTATTATAAATACTGTCATTTTCACCCAAGTCGGCAAAAGCGACGATATTTCGCGCCTGAGTGAAATTAGCTCGACTGTTGGTCATCCAAACTTCAATACGGTCGATATTGATTCCTGACCTAATGAAAGGAAATGTACTCATAGATCCATCGTAAGTGTCGTAAAAATAATATCCCAGCAAATAGTGCATATTTTCGTCGTAATTATCGACAGTAATCTGAAATGGAGTTGTTTGAACGTTTCCGTTTGACGAAGTGGTTTGAGATTGTGATTCCTGTTGTGAAAAAATAGCGCCTACCGTAAGTTTGCCGAATTGTAATTCCGTTTTAATACCGAAAAGCGATGCGCCGCCACGAATCAACGAGTTGGAAGTGTTCATGCTAACATTACCAGCTTCCAACACTTTGACAATTTCATCTTCTTTTCCTGCATAAGCTAATTTGATTTTTTTCGTATCGAAATCGAAAGTCGATTCGGTATTGTAATTCATGGTATAATTTAACTTATTGCCGACAGAAGCGTTAACATTTGCTTGAATTTGGGAATCAAAATCAAATGCTGTCCGGTTTTTTTGCCTTTCGCTTAGCGTTGGGTTTTGGGTAGAAGTCCGGGTAAACCCTATTTTTGTATTAAGACTTCCATTGGCTTTCAACTGAATGCCGCCCGGTCCAAAAATTTTATCCGCCGGACCCAAATCGAATTTGAAATCAAAAATGGAAAGCGCATCTTTACTTTTGGTGGAATCTTTTTTCTGAAACTCTTCCGAATATTTGTCGAGATAGAAAGCATCCATGCTTTTTTGCAAGCTATACTTGTAGTATTCTTCCGGCGTAAGAGACAGAGGAGTGGATATGTCCATGTCACCGATTTTTGAGCGTAGTTCATACCGGTTTGTCAATGGATTGTATTGAAAATCAGGAGTAAACGTCTGAGGAGTTTTTAAATCAATCGGGTAGGTTTGCTTGAGGTCGCCGAGAGAATCGGGGACAATTTGAGCTACGGGAAATTTCGTAATAATAGCAGTATCCTTAACAACAGGCTGCAAGGACGTTTGCGTAGGCGGCGTATCGACAGGAAGATTAAAATCGTCGGCTGGAACGTCTAAGCCATAGATTCCCCCTGTTAATAAAAGAATTAACCCACTCAACAGTATGTATTTTTTACGGAATTTCATCAAAGCATTTTTAATGCATTTTTGATCATTTCTTCTACGGTAAATACCGGATGTTCTTTTTCAATTTTGGCGACTACTTTTTGAGAAGCTAAAAGATTAAAACCCAGCATTGTCAATGCGGCTATGGCTTCTTTTGCCGCTTCGCTCGAAGCGCCGGATGGCGTGAAAGAAGTCGAATCTTTGCTCACTTTAATTTTATCTTTCAAGTCGATGATAATGCGTTCTGCTGTTTTATTACCAATGCCTTTTACGGTTTTCAACGCATTTGCATTACCGGAGGCGATGATACCTTCCAGTTCATATACAGCAATAGAGGAAAGCACTACTCGCGCAGTATTTGCTCCGATTCCGGAAACGGAAATCAAATGCAGGAACAAATCCCGCTCACGTTTTTCCATGAATCCGAAAAGTTGATGAGCATCTTCTCGAATAGATTCATAGACATATAATTTACATGATTTCAGTTCATTCAGTGCACTGTATGTATTCAGTGAAATATTCGCAACATACCCCAAGCCTCCGGTTTCAATAACTACTGAAGTGGGAGTTAATTCGACAATTTCTCCTTTGATATAATCCAGCATATCTTTTTTGTTAGCTAATATGTAGATAATAACGGAGAAAAATCAAAATTATTTTAGAATATTGCTTAATGTCAAGACCAAATCATCTCCGCGAAGGTTTTTCGCAATAATAACGCCTTTCGGGTCGATCAGGAAATTTTGCGGAATAGTTTGAACCCCATACAATTGGGCGGCCTGGTTTTTCCATCCTTGTAGATCGGAAACTTGCGTCCAGGTTAACTCATCGCTTTCAATAGCTCTTATCCAAGCTGATTTGCTATTCGGGATATCCAATGAGACTCCTAAGATTTTAAAATTTTTATCTTTAAATTGAGCGTATGCTTCAACCAAATTTGGATTCTCCATCCGGCAAGGAGCGCACCATGAAGCCCAAAAATCAATTAATAAATAGTTGCCCCGAAAATCGGAAAGATTAACCGGTTTTCCGGCAGGGTCATTTTGTGTAAAATCGGGAGCAATCGATCCTATTGCCGTACGGGAGTTCGAATGGATTTGAAGTCCCAGCGAATTGCCAAAGTCTGTTTCTTTTATGGAATCGGATAAATTTTTATATAAACCGGCAAGGGTAGGGGAGTCCACTCCGGAATTGGGATCGCTCAAGTCTTTCAGTACTAATAAACTAATATATGAATCAGGATGATTGGAAATAAAAGAGCATAATATTGAAACAAGTTCCTTCGCTACATCGGAATAACGATTGTCAATAGATGTTCTGTAAGTCGGATCATTCTTTTTATCCGGAGTAGCCTGTTGATATTCATTACGAATATCGTTCAACTTCGCTTCAAAAGGCGTCGTTTCGGCTTTCAAAGCAATATAGTCTTTGTCGGTTAGAATTTCATCCTGACTGAGGTCTTTTTTTTCTTGTGCAAAAATGGCGAGAGGTAAAAAGCAGAGGAATAGTAGAATTGAATGTCGCATAATATTAATATATGGATTTGAAAATTGGGAGCAAAGGTAGAAAATATTTTAAACAGTTGTAGTGTAATTCTGAAAATTTTATGTAAAAATGAAGAAATAAGCTATAATGCAACGAATCGGTTTTGCTGCAAATGTTTATCCTCACTCAATCTGGTTACAAAGTGCGTATTGCCCGAACTGATAGTCGCCTCGCTTTGTTGATTCCTTGTTTATCAGGCAGAGCAAGCCTCAAAACGGTCAATGGCAGCTAAGTACCATTTGCCTTCTATAAGCATTAAATAGAAAATAAATTCGCCAAATTCTTTGCCCAATACAATTATTTTATGACTTTTATTTTCGATTTCTTCAAATTTTTTAATATCTCTGTCGGTCCAATCGGCTAATAAATCTTCTTTCTCAAATTTTGCAACCCTCGAAAGCGTTTTATCCGTGTTTACGGTGTCGCAATAAATTCCCGACGGTTTATTCCATTTTTCATTGTTACAACTAAAGCAAGGCAGTTTCTCAAAATGAAGTGTATAATTAGGTTCAAAAGAAATATCGTAGGGCAGATATTCAGGCACGGGGTCGTCAAACGATATTTTATCGGCAGTAGAAACGTTGTCTGCTGCACCGCGACTGTATAGGAAAGAAATACCAAAATCCTTATGAATGAAACTGTTTAGCGTTTTTTCATCTTTGTTGAAATATGCTTTTATTGTTTTGATAATCATATCTTCCAACGAATTTTGATTTACGGCTGTTTCGCTGAAGAATCCTTTGTTTTCTATTGCCCATTCGGCGACCTCTTCCGCAGGTTTTGACAGTTCGTAGTCTCTTACCGTCCGGTACGCTTCTTCGAGCAAAGAGGAATTATCATAACCCTTTTTCTCAAATATTGGAGCATTAGCCAATCGAAACAACTTCCCGTTGATACTGTATCTGCGTAAATCGCAACTCCACTTTTCACGTTCCGAGCCAAAACTCCGCATAGCCACCATTTCCATATCCGAAAGAACAAAAGTATCTTGCGAAACAATGAAATGATAATCGTCGAAAAGATAAATTTCTTTTTCGATGCAAGCTGCGTGCATATCACCAAAATAATATTGAGGCGTGATGTAAAACGTATCTACGGCTATGCCGTTATGTATCTGCTTTACATTTACTTGCGCTATTTCGGTGTTTGTAAATCCCTTAAAATAGACGCATAAATCACTGATTTTGTCTGTAGCTTGACAAGTTTCTCCGAATTGAATTCTTTTCTTTTCAGACCATTGTAAGGTAGAACAGGAATTGAATGTCAAATACGACAAAAGGCTTAATATGATTACTGTTTTTTTCATTCATTGGGGTTTTTATTATTTTCTATCCATATATTTCATTAAATGGCGAATTAAGAAATTCATCGTCAATAATTTCATTTGCAAAGTCTATAAATATTTGCAAACCACCCTCTTTGACAAACGCAGACCATACTTCTGCAGCACGTTTTTTATCCTTCTTATCATAAATTCTTTTAAAAAGATTGTTGTTTCTATGTAGGGCATTTCGAGATACTTGTCGCTTTCTATATCGTAATAATTCCATGTCCCAAAATATTCTCCTGTCGATACAATAAGACGAGATTGTCCTTTTCCAACTTCTGCCGAATTGTCGAGTTTATATCGTTCTATCCTTGCTAAATGAATTTTTTCGGTTTTCGGTTCGTAGCAAAAATAATTGAAAAAACCATATCTCTGCCAATGATTTGCAAAACAAAAGCCATCGTTGCTTTTGTCAATATCAATTAAATAATCGGGTATTTCAACAGGCTTACTTTCTAGGGGCTTAAAATCACGGCTTGAAAGTTTGCAGACAATAACCGATTTTTCGTAATTAAAATAAACGGTATCATTGATTTGGTCATTATCCAAATCTACTATCAATTTTGATTCTGTTCCTTGTGCTGTGATATTGCTAATCCACGCAAATACGATTGTCAGTACGAGAAATGCTTTTTTCATTGTGCAAAATTATGAAATTTCATTGTTATTCTTTTCTTTTTGTATTTCATTATCATTGTCCGCCGTGCATGTCCGCCGCTTGCCGATAACGAGCAAGGGCTTGGCGCAGTGGCGGCTTCACAAAGGTTCGGGCGGGGTAGGAACTTCCAAATTTGTACTGCCGTTTCTGCGGGCTACTGCCGCCATTGCGCCAAACCCAAGTTAGTGGCAGTGCATTTCCCCCTTTCCCTTATTTTCTTTTCTGCTTAACTTCGGAAATTCTTCGGAAACTTCGGAAAAACTTCGGAAATTCAACCTCGTTAAATGTACAAATATTTTGATTGATTTGTTTCACCCTTTTTTGTAAGCAATCCTTTTTCAATTAGTTCATTCAAGTCAGTTCGGGCAGTTCGGTCTGTTATATTATATTTCTGTGCATATTCCGAAGTTGTGATTTCGCCTTTTGACTTGAAATGAATGAGAGCGTCGGTTTGCCGTTCATTCAATCCTAAACCTTTCAGATATTCGAGAAAATAAATGTCTTTGCGGAAAACCACCCAAAACCCCGAACTTGCATAATAATACAACGGTTGCGGCAATCCCGCCTCTGCACATTGCTCGTTCATTTTCCGAATACCACGACCCCACGCCTCAATGTAACCAATACGAAAAAATGCGTTGGAAATATCGGGATTATGAGGTACGGAAGAATGTTTGCCTTGCAATGTATCAATCGTCCAATTCGGGGGCAGTTGTCCGTAATTCCAAATCATAATTTTGTCGGGATAAACGCTGATTTGAATAGGCGTTCCGCCTGTATAATCCTTGTGCGCAACGGCGTTATGAATTGCCTCTCGAACAGCATCATACGGATACTCATAATTTTCTACACGAAATTTTCCCTCGTAACCAATGATTGCCTTAATGTATTTAGTAAAAAGCAATTCCATTGTTTTTTCGACCTGTTCAAAGAGATTGCCGTGAACTTCGTCCTGAAAAATTAAATCACTGTCCGTTTCAAAAAAGCCGATTTTAACATACGCACCTGTTACAAATCTTTCGGGTTTCGGGTGAAAAAGCAAAAGAGCCGCTCGTTTCAAACAATCATTTTCTGTCAGTTGCAGGTTTTCAAGTAAAAGTTCGTTGCTATCGGTCAAAACATCATCGTCAAGTCGCTTGCTTTTTATGCCTCTTTTGCGGAAAAAATCAAAAGTTTCCTGCTTCAAATCAGCAACAGAAACATTGGAAATAGGTACACTATCCCAATGTCTGCCTTGCTTTTTTAGCAAAAAATTATCTAATGCTGCACCTTTCAATTCTTGTTTGGTGCTGCCGCTGCGATAGTGATACTCGCCTTTGTAATTTACAGGATTTGTCTGTGGCTCGACAACGATTTCAATATAATCGCCCTGCTCGCTTTCGTGTAAATTCACATCGGCAACAATACCCAAAATTGTGGTTATCTTGTTTGGCAAATCTTCCAACAACTTTTTGGCATTTTTTACTCCGACAATTTTTCCGTCATCGTCTTTGCCGATAATAAGCGTACCGCCTTGTGCATTGGCAAAGCCACATATCCAACGTAGATACTCATCTTTCCAAATGGATTTATATTCTGTGTTTTGTTGTTCAGGCATATTTTTCACAAAGATAGAATTTCTTTATCTGTAATGTTTAACTCTTTAATAAGTATTTTTATCATTTCTTTGTTGTCTTTATTTCTAATATTGTTAATAATGTTTTCAATTTGTGGCGGAATTTTGAGGTCATTATTCGTTCTAAAATGATATTTTAATTGATTCTTTAAAATAATAAACACAATTAGTTTATCCAGCTCATTTGCATTGTTTATTGTATCAAATAAATATTGCATTGATTCTGCCTTTAAAGTTCCAAAAAGCCACGGGGAATCTTTATTTAATAACCATTTTAGAATCTGTTTTCTTGTTAAATGATTATTTTCTAATGTTGATAAGTTATCGTAAATACTATTTATGTTTTGAGGGAAAATTTGAGTATGGAAATACTTTTCTATAGGACTCCATAATGTCGTTCCTACTCTAAACTGTAAAGGAAATCCACCAAAAACAGCATCAACATCAAACAACTTAATATATTTTAAAATTTCATTTAAATAATCAGAGTCATTTGTATTTGGAGACAAAATAAACATATATGGATTGGATATTACACATTTTTTATATTCATCTGTATTCCTTTTGTATTCAAAATTAAAAATTCTTCTATTGACTAAATCCAATTCCTCCATTAGAACATAAAAATTCAAGCTACTATCTAAAAATTTATTAAATGTTTCATTAACAATGTCTTTCTGTTTTGTAATTTGAACATTTGAGCACATTTTGTCAAACAAATTGTTTTTTACTCGTCCTTTGTTTTCATTTCTTTTCGGCTCGTTTGCTTTAAGAATAAGAATTTGCTCAATAGTTTTAGAATACACTAACATCTGTGTGCGTTCACTTACATTTTTTAAACTCGGTAAGACATATAATAGAAACGATAAAGAAGCAGTATCGTTGCTGTTTTCTGCAATAATTTCATCCAAAATTTCTGCGTCTGGCTGGTCTTTATCAATTAAATTGAGCAAGAGTTCCAAAACGACATACCAAAATGGATTTTTAATGTATTTTTTAATGATTCGATTTCGTTCCTTAATATTGTGTTTTTTTTCTACATTTGAATAAATCCAATATGCTGTATAATATTCTAAAAATGTTTTATGAGTAAAATTATTATCAAAATAAATTGACCTTTTTTGAGCATAAACTAAAAAATTTTCAGACAGTCCATCGCTATTATCTTCATCTGCAAGTTCTTTTTTTACTAATGATTCTGCAACTTTTGTTTTCGCTTTTTGGTAAGTTATTTCAGGATTCGGAGAACTTAATTCTTCGTATTGCCAAAATGCTAAATCAGATAATATTGCTTCTTTCTTTTGTAATATACCTTTTTCTATTCCTTCAATGGTTAATTGTTTTTGAGCATCCCATTTATCAACCAAAGTATTGGTACAACTTTGGTATATTTCAAGTTTCGATTCGGGAATTTTTAAATTATTTCGATAAAGAATAACAATTAAAGACAGTAACAACGGATTGGATATTAGTTCTTTGTCAATATTGTGCATATTAGCAACGAAATCTGATATTTCATCTTCACGCATTTTTGCATCTTCTTCTTCTAATTGATACCATTTTCTAACATATTCATTTATTTGGTCTTCATTAAAAGCAAGTATATTCAATTCACAAAACTTTTTTTCGTCAAATTTGGCTTCATTGTAACCGCTAAACCTTGAAGTTGTTATAGATTTAATATTTTTGAAGTTGTTATGAAAGTTTTCTATATCATTTTTTACATCTATTTTATCTTGAATATTAAATATTTCGTCCAATTCATCGAAAAATAAAACAACTTTTTCTTTATTTAAGATTTCTTGTAAGTTATCTTCTACTATAATTGAAGAATATTCGCTTTCCAAAGAATGAATCAGATATTTTATAATGCTACAACCTTTATCTCCTCTCTTTTTGAAAGCAATATAATTTTTCAATTCAATACGAAATGGAAGATAAGATAATATCTCTGCATTATCAAATTGCTCTGTTCTTTGTTCTGAAATATAAAGCATAATTGCTTTGAGAAACAGAGACTTTCCTGCTCCTGCATTACCTAACACAACATAGTTGTAATCTCTATCAAACAATTGTTTAAATAACACGAAATTGGTATATTCTAAATCAAAAACAGAAATGTCTTTTTTCTTTTTTTCTTCAATTTGTATATGAAATTTACTGTTTATCTGTAATACGGGCTTTACAAATATTGAATCTAACTCTTTATGTTTTCCTTTTTTTATGGAAGGGTCAACTCCTAACCCTATAAAATTAATTGTCTTTATGTTGTTGATTAAATTTTTCTTATAGGCGGCAATAAAAGTATTTTTATTAAATTTCCTTTCAAATTGTTGTTGGAGCAACTTTCTAATAGCAGTAATTTCTTCTACAGTTAGTGTAGAGTTTCGTTCTATCTCGGCAACATTGCTTGAGATTCCCGTCAAAGTAATATAAAGTTCTTTATTTGCTAATAACTCCTGAAAAACGAGTTCTTGTTCTAATTGTTTTTTTAATTCGGTTATGAAATCAAGAATAAAATCCTTTGGCAAAGTAGTTGTATCGAAAGATTGAGCAATAATTTCCGCATTAACTTTTTGAGTGACAAATAATAATTTTATCAATTCTTCAAAAACATCCTCTTGCGTGAAAAAATATGCTATCGAATTTCCTAAAATATCAGGATATTTTTTTTCAAATTTGTTTGCAACAGATTCTACGCATTGTTTAAATTTTGCGTCAATTTCATCTTTTGCGGCCAGTTTTTCATAAATCGCATCAAATCCTTTGTCTGCAATTTTCCCACCCAACCAAGTGGCAAATGATATTCCTATTAACATATTTTTAATTATTTAAATTTCAACTTTTTACTTTCAATACCTTATTTTTTTATATGGAACTACAAAGTTACATCTTTTTTTTGAATTGATACTTTTTTCATTTCAGACGCTTTTCAACAAATTTATGTTCAATATTTTTCTCCTATTTGTCGGGTGGTGGGTGGGCAAAGCCGAAAAATGGCGAAGCCCATTTTGGGGCGAGGGTTGGCGATGCGGTGTGAGCGTAGCGAACACGGCGACAGCCAATTGTTTATCTTCATTGTATCTCTGTCATTTTTCTCTAATTTGTCAGGTTGTACTAAATATTCAACCTTATTTTTCTTCGAGTACGCACTGCTGCTCGGTTGCGCGCGCATTGCCACTAACTACTTATATTGGCGCAAGCATTGGCATGTCAATGGATGAATTTAACACAAATTATAAAATTGTAAACCTGTGACTCCCTCTATATCGCAATTCTTCAAATGACCTCAAAAATCGTTTTCTTACTTCTACCGCTTCCGGTATGTTTTTTCTGATTGGCATATCTATTCTTTTTTCAAGTGAAATATTTCAAAATTAATCTGTCAATAAAATCCAATTTTTTTACGCGGAGTATTCTTCTCTTTGTTTTCAGATTGTAGTTGGGCTAATGTTTGGTTGATTAACTCAAGCTGTGTTCGCGTATCTTCATTGATGTCGTTATTGTAGTATTCAATATATCGCTCTACCATTCTCCCGCCTTCTATTTGAACTGTTGCAAAATTTGCAACAGTTGAATCCATGACAAGTTCTTCTTCTTCAAAAATTCCATGATAACGTCTTCATCGACGCTTTCTGAATTATCAGGATCATTCATAGCTTCCTCCATCATGCTACCGAATACCATATCCTCGTATTCTTCCAATAGCTCATCAACGCCAATAAGTTGCGTAGATATGCCTCGTTGTATGGTAAAATTCTTTATTTGATAAATTTTTTAGTGACGATGCAAAGATAAATATTTTTCATGTTGCTATGAAAAATTTAACTAAAATATTTTGCCATGAAACGGGATCACCTGCAAAATCCCGCGTTTATCTCCAAATCATAGGTTACGAAAAAGCGCGTTAGCGCTTCCGCATTTATAGCCGTGTGCGAAAGCGCACGGTTTGCGGAATGAGGCCCCGCCGTGCGCCGCGTTTAGCGGTGCGGTTGATGTTTACAGGCACCGCTACGCGGCGCATGACGTTGGAACATTATTCCACAATCCGTGCGTGATCGCGCACGGCTATAAACGCATAAGCGCTAACGCGCTTTTTCGTGACCCTCTCTATGATTAGATAAACACGGGATTTTGCTGCTGAGCCTTGAAACGCTGTACAAAGGGGTATTTAAAACGAAAATACCTCTTGCAAGCGTATGCCTACAAAAGGTAAAATATTGATTTTCAACCTGTGACTCCGGAGGGATTCAAACCCCCAACCTTCTGATCCGTAGTCAGATGCTCTATTCAGTTGAGCTACGGAGCCATTTCCTTTTTTGCGACTGCAAATGTAGCCCTTTTATTTAGATTATGCAAGTTTTTTACTGATTTTGTGTAATAAATTTAGGACCAAAAATCAAATACCCAATATTCAATCCTACATTCCAATTACTCTTTGGATAACTTAAATAATTAGTAAACAAACTAATAGACATGAATGGGAGCTGAGCTACCAAACTAATTTCTCCCAAATAAGCCGGATGAGTGAATAATTGACTGTAATATGCCTCATTATTATCTCCTCTTCTAATGGAATAAACCGGTAAGAAACCGTGAAAATCGCCCCGTAAGTGAAAGGTAGAGTTTAATTTCCATATCGGAATAATGCCTCCCGCTAAATATTGATTTGATCTAAAAGCCTCATTAAAAACGATTTTAGTGAATGGGGTAGGGGTGTATGCCGGCGCTTGCAAAACGGAGGCAGTGTAATTACTCAATAAATTCTTACTTGAAGCGACACCTTCAGCCATATACCCTAAATTAAATTTAGAATTTATTACGTGAATATTGTATAAGAATGCATCTAATTGAATCCAAGATTGAGAGTGCATTATTTTGGATTGGCTTTGAGCCGGATAGAAATTTTCATTTCCGGAAATATATTGCACATAAATATGATGATCTTGTCCCTGTACAGGATATTGTTTGGCATTTTGTGTATTCATATTATATAGTATGCCTGTAGAAAATAAGTTGTAAACGCTTCTGTCAAAATTATTTTCATAATAAGGTCCTTTGTTGCTTTTATAATACTTATCTTCCAAATAGCCATATCCTCCGAAAATATCTATTTTTGCCTTATTTTGAAAAGGGAATCCGACTCCCGCTTTTCCAAATGTTTCCCGTTTGTGAATAAATGTAGCAACATCCGTATCAATAAATAATCGTTCACTTTCATAATATTTTCGGTAATTATACGCCATCATTCCGGAAATATCCATCGGAAAAGCAGAGGAGGGGACTTCAATTTTTCCTGACAAAACGATACCGTTATAAGTATTTCCAACCTGCATATCCAAATTTATTTCGGAAAAAAAATCCGTCAAACTCCGATATCCTAAGCCTAAATATAACTGATTGGCGCTCATGGATGAAACATTTCCGCCAAAAGCGACTGCAATCTCATTCCGGATTTGAACATTAAGGTATAAATCAAAGATGTTATTAATCGAATCCCACACGGCATACGGATAGATTTCCTGTATTTTCGGATTGGACAAAAGACGAAAATAGGTTTTCTTAAAACCGTCCATAGTAAACTGTGTTTCATTACCCCTATAAATTTGAGTCTCTATATATTCTTTTTGTACCTCGTTGACGCCTGTGATATAAATATTTCGGAATACCAACGGCGGCAACGACTTTTTATAAGCAGCCCGCCTTTCCGTGAGTTCCTTCAACGTGACGCGACGTTTAATCAATCCTTTGATAGAATCCATTAATTCTGAAGCAGCCTTATAACCCATATCATAAAGTGTTTTTGATTTATTGAAATCCAGCAGTCCTACGTCATCCAACGTAAAATTCAACATGATTCCTTCTTTAGGGTCGATATGATAGAGGGTTTTTTGCATAATCACGTTTTCAACTAATTTATATAAATCCATATCGGACGGCTTTTTCATTTTATTACCGGCTACCGAAGACCCGATAATAAAATCGGGATGAAAAGCCGTTTTCATTGGGTTCACAGGAAAATTATCGTAAATACCGCCGTCGAATAATGGAATACTGTCTTTCAATATTGGTTTAAAAACAAGCGGAAAAGTCATGGAAGCCCTGACTGCGCTGCCTAAATCTCCTTGCCGGAACACAATCATTTGTTTATTAAAGACATCGGAAGCAATACACAAAAACGGTACGAAAAGATTATTAAAATCTCCGCGACACTGTGCATTTCCTTGTGTATATAGCTGTAAAAATGCTTGATTCATTTGTATTGGATTAATCAAGCTATTAGGAAGTAAATCCGTAGTTTTGATTGTTAATGAATCATTTACCGGTATATTAAACCGAACAAAATCAGGTTGGTTCGAACTCTTTCGGAAAAAATACTGATATTTTTCTTCTACTTTGCCGGTTTGCCAATAGTAAAATTCATCCGACATGAATAAATCCAATATTTCATCCGGCGTATATCCCATGGCGTACAGGCTTCCAACGACAGCTCCAATAGAAGTTCCTGCAATATAGTCAATTGGAATATTATTTTCTTCTAATGCTTTAATGATTCCAAGGTGTACAGCGCCTTTAGCGCCGCCGCCACTGAGCACTAAACCGACTTTTTGCGGATAAGCGGATAATAAAAAAAATAGTAAACAGAGCAATGAAATAATTTTTTTTTCAGGCATAAATCCGAACTTTGGGAATTTGCGAACAAAATTAATATTTTTTGGATAAACTCAATACTTACTTTGCATTTTTGTATTAAATTTGTAGAAAAAAAATGATGAATTTTTGTGTAGTTGGTGTTTTGAAAAAACAGTAGTTGAAATCAATATAATTACTATTATGTTTAATAATAAAAAGTAAAAAATATAAAGTAAAAAATATATGGCAAAAGTAAAAAGCGCTTTCGTTTGTTCGCAATGCGGAAACGATTCGCCTAAATGGCTGGGAAAATGTCCGGTTTGTGGCGAATGGAACACGTATGTGGAAGAAATTATTTCTAAACAGCATTCTTCAAAAGAATCTTCAAACCTGAGTAATTATCCTTCGCAACAATCAAAACCGGTTCTTCTACAGGATATCAATGCCGGCGATGAAATTCGTATGGATACGGGCGATCAGGAATTGAACAGGGTTTTAGGCGGTGGATTAGTTCCCGGATCATTAATTTTGATTGGAGGCGAACCGGGAATTGGTAAATCAACGCTTGTACTGCAAACAGTTTTAAAATTAGAGTCATGCAAAATATTATACGTATCTGGGGAAGAAAGCGCTAAGCAATTGAAATTAAGAGCTGAGCGATTGGAAAAAAACAACGGCAATCTTTTTATTGTCTGCGAAACCAATTTGGAACAGGTTTTCGAGCACATCAATAATCTGAAGCCGGATCTGTTAGTAATTGATTCTATTCAAACTATTTATACAGAACGGATTGAATCAAGTCCCGGAAGTGTAACTCAAGTTCGGGAATGTTCAGTGTCGCTGCTGAAATTCGCAAAAGAGACCAACACCCCTACCCTATTAATTGGGCATATTAATAAGGAAGGAACGATTGCCGGTCCTAAAGTATTGGAACATATCGTTGACACCGTTTTGCAATTTGAAGGAGATCAACACTATATGTACCGGATACTTCGCAGTATGAAAAATCGTTTCGGCTCTACCGCCGAATTGGGAATTTATGAAATGCGACAAAACGGTTTACGGGAAGTGAATAACCCTTCCGAAATGCTCCTTACACAAAATCACGAAGGATTGAGTGGAGCGGCGATTGCGGCGGCGATTGAAGGTATCCGTCCTTTTTTAATTGAAACACAATCGCTTGTCAGTACGGCAGCTTATGGGACGCCCCAGCGTTCAGCCACCGGATTTGATATCCGGCGGATGAACATGCTGTTAGCAGTACTTGAAAAGCGGGCGGGATTCAAATTAATTCAAAAAGACGTCTTCCTGAATATTGCCGGCGGACTGCGCGTCAGCGACCCTGCACTGGATCTGGCGGTTATTTCGGCTATTCTGTCTTCCAGTTTAGATATCGCTATCGACAGAGAAATCTGCTTATCGGGAGAAGTCGGACTCTCAGGCGAAATTCGTCCGGTGAATCGTATCGAACAGCGAATTTTGGAAGCTGAAAAATTAGGATTCCGTAAAATCCTGATTCCCCAAAATAACTTGAAAGGGTTTGATATGAAGAAAACTTCGATTCAAATTGTTGCCGTCAAAAAAGTAGAAGACGCTTTCAGGGAACTGTTTGGATAATTGTCATTCAGTTAGTCCGCCTATTATTTCCTTCACAGATTTGAACCCGTGCCGACTTAAATAGTTGTCGATTCCATCTATCACTTTATAGGAAACAGTTGGATCAATGAAATTGGCAGTCCCTATCTGTATGGCAGTAGCTCCTGCTAAAATAAATTCAACAGCATCCTTCCAAGTCGAGATTCCACCGATGCCAATTACCGGAATCCTGACAGCTTTTGCCGTTCTATAAACCATTTGCAAAGCGATTGGTTTAATACAGGGTCCCGATAATCCACCTGTTACAGTCGATAAAGCCGGTTTTCTTTTTTCCGCGTCAATAGCCATACCCAATAAAGTGTTAATTAAAGAAACTGCATCAGCTCCTTCTGTTTCAACCGCTTGAGCTATCTCGGAAATATCGGTGACATTCGGTGACAACTTAACAATTAAGGGTTTGTGATATACCTTGCGAACTGCTTTTACCACTTCAGCAGCGCTTGTGCAACTGGTTCCGAATGCCATTCCTCCCTGTTTCACATTGGGACAGGAAATATTTAACTCAATAGCCGGAATTTTTTCCAGCCGGTCGATTTTTTCAGCGCAGGCAACATATTCTTCAATTGTTGACCCGCTCACGTTCACCATAAAATGGGTATCAATATCCTTGATTGCCGGATAAATACAGGAAATAAAATAATCAATGCCTTTGTTTTGCAAACCGACGGCATTCAACATCCCGGAAGCAGTTTCCGCCATTCGGGGATAATCATTACCTTCACGGGCATGCAATGTAGTTCCTTTCACAAAGATACCTCCAAGTTGGGATAAATCAATGAAATCTTCAAATTCCATTCCATATCCGAATGTTCCGGATGCCATTAAAACAGGATTCCGAAACTCCAAATTACCAATGCTAACTTTTAAATCTGCCATGTTAATGTATCAATATTCATAATAGGACCTTCTGTACAAACACGCCAATTTCCATGAATCGTTTTTTCCGTGCAACAAAGACAAACACCTATTCCACAAGCCATTAGATTTTCAAGAGAAACTTCTCCCGATATAGCATGCGTACGGGCATATTTAGCTACGGCAACCATCATGGGTTTGGGTCCGCAACAGTAGATATAATCAAAATCTCCGGAGTCCAACACCGAATGATTGGTGACAAAGCCTTTCTCACCATAAGTTCCATCTTCTGTTGTAAGATAGACTTCGCCGTATTTCCGAAACTCCTTTAATTGAAGTAGATCTTTTTGCGATCGTGCACCCAGTAGAAATTGCGGTTCATAACCTGAAGAAAATAAATGAGCGCCTAAATAAAGAAGCGGAGCCACTCCCACACCGCCTCCAATCAACAGTAGTTTTTTATTCTTATCCGGTGAAGTAAAAATTTCCTCCGGAAGCGAAAAGCCGTTTCCCAAAGGATAAATTAAATTGAGTAAATCATCGGATTTCAATTTGGACAATCGTCGAGTCCCATCGCCAATTAATTGAATCAGCAACCACAATTCATTTGTTTGCTTATCAATAAAATGAACGGATATTGGACGACGCAGGAAAGTTGACGGCGAATCGTTTACACGCACTTGAACAAATTGTCCGGGCAGCATTTCCGGTATTTCGCTATCAAGGGTTAGTTTCAATAAGGAATAATGATCGTGAATTTGATTATTTTCCTTAACGACCCAATCGGATACGTATCGCATATAATTGATTTTTTAGATTATCTTTCTTCTGCATCAAAGATGAAATATGGTGTACAAAGGTAACATAAATTTTTGAAAATTATTATTTTTTCAATACGGATGTTGTATTCCCGAATTCCTCGATTCTTTTTCAATCGTAAATCGCATTGCTATGGGCTCATATTTTTATGCGGTTGTGTGTAATCCGAAAATTTAATGCTAACTTTGCAGAGTGTAATCAAAAAACACAAGGTCACAAACCGCACTTTATCGTTGTTCAATTTCTTCCATGTATCGTTAAAAAAGTATGATAGAAAAAAAAAATATTCGATATTTAACAGATTTACCCGATAATGAAACCGCAATTATTGCCAAAGTAAAAGGCTACGGAGCCTTCCGTAAACGAATTACCGAAATGGGATTTGTGCGAGGCACACGGGTAAAAGTAATCAAAAAAGCGCCATTGCAAGACCCAGTCGAATACGAGTTGATGGGCTACCGCGTATCGCTACGCAAAAGCGAGGCTTCAATGATTGAAATTGTCAGTTTGGAAGAAGCAGGCGCGTTGGAAAATCAAAACTACAACGAAACATTTTTTGTGGAAGGTAGAAAAAGCGGTATTAAAAACAAGGGAGCAACCATTCAGGCGGCTTTGGTAGGCAATCCGAATTGTGGAAAGACAACTATTTTCAATCATGCAACAGGTAAGCACGAACACGTAGGAAACTACGGCGGTGTTACGGTTGATAGTAAAACCGCTTATTTCAACCGCCAGGATTACCGCATTGACCTTACTGATTTGCCCGGCACTTATTCCATTTCCGAATTTTCGCCCGAAGAACTATTCGTCAGGAAACACCTCACCGAAGAACTTCCCGATGTGGTTATCAATGTGATTGATGCTTCCAATTTGGAACGCAATCTTTTTCTCACCACACAGTTGATCGATATGAATATCAGAGTAGTTATTGCTTTGAATATGCACGATGAGCTATTGGAAAAAGGAGATAAATTCGATTATCAGTATTTTGGTAAAATGATTGGCATTCCTATTATTCCAACAGTGGCGTCTAAAGGTAAAGGGATAGATGCGTTGTTGGACAAAGTGATTGCCGTTTACGAGGAAAATACGCCCGATACGCGCCATATTCATATCAATTACGGCGCAGACATTAACACATCGATCCAGCGAATAAAAGCGGAAGTCAGGAAACACCACAAAATAAACGATACTTTTCACTCGCAATATGTGGCAATTAAATTGCTGGAAGAGGATAAAAATTTTACCACTCAAATTGCTTCTTTCGACAATTCGCAGGAAATTATAAAAGTTGCCAAAGAAGAAATTGCTGCTTTGGAAAAGAAATACGGCACAAAAACGGAAACCATTATTGCCGATGCCAAATACGCCTTTATTCGCGGTGCATTGAAAGAAACCTACGAATCCGCAACTGTGCAGCAGGAACCGAAAGGTTATAAAGCTGACAGGATATTAACCCACAAATGGCTTGGAATACCGTTGTTTTTACTGTTTATGGGAGCAATGTTTCAACTCACATTCACGCTTGGCGGCTTTCCGATGGAGTGGATTGAATCGGGTGTTGCCGCGTTGGGCAATTGGATACAACACAGTATGCAGGAAGGTATGTTGCGCGATTTATTGGCAGACGGAATTATCGGCGGAGTGGGTGGCGTCATTGTTTTTCTTCCCAATATCCTCATTCTTTTCTTTTGTATTTCCTTTATGGAAGACAGCGGTTATATGGCGCGAGCCGCCTTTATTATGGATAAATTAATGCACAAAATAGGACTGCACGGCAAATCGTTTATCCCGATGCTGATGGGTTTTGGTTGCAATGTACCCGCTATTATGGCAACCCGAACCCTGGATAATCGCAAGGACAGAATACTGACAATGCTCATTATTCCGTTTATGTCGTGCAGCGCCCGACTGCCTGTATATGTGCTGCTTATATCCGCTTTTTTCGTTCAAAATCAAGGATTAATTTTGTTGAGTATTTATCTCACAGGCGTGTTATTTGCCGCTTTGATGGCAATTTTGTTAAAAAAAATCTTCTTCAAAAAAGCCGATGTTCCGTTTGTGATGGAATTGCCGCCATATCGTATTCCTACGTTACGAAATATTGGAACGCATACTTGGAACAAAAGCGTACAGTATCTTACTAAAATGGGAACGGTAATTTTGGTTGCCTCCATTTTGATTTGGGCTTTAGGATATTTCCCACAAAATAAAGGATTAGCAGAAACAGAAAGGCTGGAAAACAGTTATATCGGGCGTATCGGTCACTTTATTGAACCTGCCATTGAGCCGCTCGGCTACGACTGGAAAATCGGAGTAAGTATTTTGACAGGGATGGCGGCAAAAGAGATTATAGTCAGTTCGATGGGCGTTTTGTATCAATCCGGTATGGATGCCGGCGAAACTTCGACAGGTTTACAGAATAAATTGCAGGAACAAACCTTTTTTACGCCACTCACCGCCTGTTCGTTTATGCTGTTTATTTTGCTTTATTTTCCTTGTGTGGCTGCATTGACTGCCATTCGGCGCGAAGCAGGTACAAAATGGGCAATATTTACCGCACTCTACACAACGGTCTTGGCTTGGTTGGCGGCATTTGGAGTTTATCAAATTGGAGGGTTATTTTTATGAATTGGCAAAATATAATAGTTTATGCGGTTTTAGTTTTGTCCGTGATTTGGACTATCCGAAGCATTTTTACAAAAAAAAAGCACAAAGGAGCCAAATGTGCAAACTGTAATCGCGACTGTGAATTAAAACAGAATGATGAATTAAATAAGCCTGTGTGCACCACCCCAAAACAGATAAAAAACGGAATACAAAACGAAGAAAAAAACTAATGGAAAAAATTATAGTGAATAATTGCAGAAAAAATTATACCTTTGCAAAAAAATCAAGAACGTGGCAAAAGATGACAGAAAATATGTTACAATTTTATCCAACAGAAACCTTTAAGGAAATTTTTTTAGAAGATAAGTTTCAATTTCGTTACGCAATTTCAAACTTTGGACGATTTGTAAGTTTTACAGACAAAGTTGAAGCGGGGCGATTTGTGAATGGAAGCAAACAAGACGGATACAGAATTTGGCGGTACAAGGTTCGTGATGAGAACAACAAGTTTCGATACAAACACTGTTTTTTCTACAAACTTGTTGCGGAGTATTTTATTCCGAAAACTTCAGAGGAACAAGCCTATGTTTTGCACTTGAATTACAATAGAAGTAACGATTATGTAAAGAATCTAAAATGGGCGACATACGCTGAGATGTTGGCACACGGTAAAAAAAGTCCGTTTGTAATCGCATCGCGTAAAAGACAATATGCAGAGAATAAGGCAAAACGGCAACATAAAGGCAACAAATTGACATCTACCCAAGTAATGCTATTAAAGAAAATACTTTTGGACCCTGCCCGAAAAACGCGAATGAAAATCTTGGCACGCCAGTTTGGAGTAAGCGAAATGACATTGTATCGCATAAAATCAGGTAAAAATTGGGGACACATAAAAATATGAAAGTGTTTCAGCAGGTTAAACCGGTTTTACAATTTAATGAACCCCAGCCCGCATACCAAGCCCCAAACATGTTAGTCGCGATTTGGAAAGAAACGTTGTAGGAACAAATTAAAATATGGAAATTAAATCACTTGGAAAAACTGATTTTGAAACAATTACCAAAGCATGTATTCAAGCTTTTGCCGATTATGAAATTCAATTGGACGCAGAAGAACTTGGAATTATGTGGAAAAGGCGAGGTTTTAATCCCGATTTGTCGTTTGCAGCATTTGAGGGAGAAAATAAGGTAAACTTACAGGATATTGCATATTTGAACCTGTATCCGGCGACATTACGCAAATAGCCGTTGATAAACCGTATAGAAGAAAAGGAATTGCTTCGCTATTGCTTCACGAAGCAGGCAAACTCAATAAAAATGCAAAAATGAAGTTAGTAAATGCAGATATGTCCTGTAGTTCTATTGTAGAATTTTTAAAAGTGAAAAATATTGAAATATCGGGGAAACAATTTGAGATGATAAAAGAGATATAAAATGTGGGGCAAAGACCTGTTAATACATATCAAGACTTATTAAATGCAAAAATGAAATTATAAAATTAGTTTGCCAATTTAAAATAAAAGTGTAATTTTGCATTTCAATTTAATATAACCGCTAAAAAAGCGGTTATATGATATATAAAAGTGCAAACAAATGATACAAAACGATTTTGTAAAATATCTTGAAGAAGAGGAAATTTCAATTTTTGAAATTCAAAATCTGAAACACACACTTGATTTAGACAATCGGACTATCAATGAAATTGTCGAAAATCTTGTTGTTAAAGGATTTTTATCTCGCATTGAACGAGGAAAATATTGTCGTGCCAACTTCCGAGATGAAAATGTAATTGGTACTTTTCTTGCCAAAGAAAGTGCTGTTGCTTATTGGTCAGCATTGAATTTACACGGACTTACCGAACAATTCCCGAACAAAATTTTTATTCAAACCACCCAACTCAAAAAAGATGTAGAATTTGCAGGGACAACTTATCAATTCATTAAAATTCAGTCAAATAAGATAGCAGGCGTTGTTTTTAATGGTTATGGAAATTACAAATATTCAATAACAGATATTGAAAAAACGATTATTGATTGTTTTGATTTGCCCCAATATAGCGGTGGTTTTGCGGAATTAATCCGTGCTTTTTACAGCGCAAAACTAAATGCTCAAAAGTTAATAGATTATTGCAATGCCGTTAATAATATCGCTGTCATAAAACGGCTTGGATTTTTGGTGGAACTTTTTGAAAAGAAAAATTTGAATAGTTTTGTGAAGTTTGCAAAATTAAAAGTAAATCGCAGTTACAATTTGTTTGATATTTTCGGCGAAAACACAGGTGAACCAAATAATGATTGGTATTTGAGAATGAATTTATCAAAAGAAAATATTTTAGGAATTGTGCAAAATCAGTATTGAAATGATAAGTAAAAACGAAATAAACAGACCACAGCAAAAATCAACAACCGCCTACCCCAAACCGTTGGCAAACAAGCATAAAAATTGAGATAATTTTGTACGAAAAAATGATTTTTGCGCCCGAAATTGCAAATATAATTCACAATTACAGCGACAAATTGACTGAAAACGCACAAAATATTCCAATTTACAGCATTAGTGAAGTGCTTTCGGAAAAAATTAGAGCGTTAATACAGCGTTCCTACACAGCACCGAGAGATTATTTTGATATTTGGTATTTGAACAAGCATATTGAAAACATTGATTGGGAAAAAGTTGTAAACGGTTTTCACAAGAAAATTGAGTATAAAAACCTGCAATTTTCGGGAGTTGAACAATTAATCAATGAGAATAACGACAAAATTTTGAAATCCGCTTGGAAAAACAGTTTGGAACACCAGATAGAAAGTGGAAAACTTCCTGAATATGAAACGGTAAGAGATGATTTGAAAATTTTATTAGAGAAAATATTTAAAGGCTAATGAAAAAATGCACTACATACAACGAGGCAGCAGCTTGGCGGCAGTGGCGGGTTTCCACTTTCAATTTTTTTCTCTATTTTCGGGATGATGTTATTCCTCCGAAATAAAAGTCATATAAGTCTTATCGCTGAAAAAAATCATTATCCGGTCAATTTTTTTAGAAATATTATTTGAAGGGATAATATCTTGAATAACAGGTGGATTAGGTTTAATTTCCGGCTTTTTATCCTCCGTTTTTTGCGGATATTCCGTTTCACGCGGTTTCGTGAACGATTCTACGGCTTGTTTTCCATCAAATAAATCCGGTTGGGAAGACGAAGCCGGTTTTATAAGAAACTGTTCACGATTGTACATTGAACCTTCGCCACTGTAAAACCATGTTTGAGAAATATCCGGAAACGCTTTCAGGATTTTTTCAATCGTACCGACACTCGGATCATTCTTTCGTCCATTATCTCCTAAAATCTGGGAAATCGTTGGACGGCTGATTCCTACCTTGTCAGCAAAAGAAGAAGGACGCAATCCTTTTACTTCCATAATTCGTTTAATTCGCTCCCTCATAATAATCAAAATTATAGTAAAACCGGTAAATTATTTGATGCTGCAAATGTAAACAAAATTAATTACATATACAAATTACATTCGTAAACTATTGATTTACTAAAACGAATTTACTAAACAAAACTGTTGTTTACTTATGACTATGATTAGTAAATTCATATTAAAATTGACTTTAATTATATTATTTAATTAGCTGGTTTATTCATTGTTGATATTGTTTATATGCGTAAAATTGTTCATTTTTTATGTAAATTTACATAAACAGGAAAATATTTAGAGTATTTATTTATATCATTACATTTATTTATACTGATTTTCAATAATATAGTGTTTGTAAATTGTAATTATAAATACAAATGTTACATCTGTAAATACATATAAACTTCATCAGATTTATTTACAATAATTTGTGTTTACACTAATAAACACGTCGTGTAAATTGCATTTTTGTAGATACAGTTTACATGTGAATTTACAAATACTTGTAAATTGTGTAAATAAATTGTATGAAAGTTGATTATTTAGCATTATAATGTTCTTCAACGGAAATAATTTGGTTTTGGATGTCCTGTTTTCCATATTATCAATTTGTTTCGTACTTTTGTATCGTAGTCAGTTATTCGCTTTTTATTTTTAACAACTATACTAATTTATATTTTATGCAAACAACAATAAAAATCATCTTCCGGGCAGCAGCAAGTAACCCCGGAAAAGGAAAGCCGATGTTGCGTATCACGCGCCATCGAAAAACGAGTAAGATAACGATGCCGTATGTATTAGCTGCGGA
>Ga0123357_10000686_pt1 | contig 33869 bp, 28 predicted proteins | sample TergutEmb28metaG_FD_89873 | JGI IMG/M metagenome (GOLD analysis project Ga0123357, IMG submission 89873) | Embiratermes neotenicus P4 segment gut microbial communities from Petit-Saut dam, French Guiana - Emb289 P4 | ecosystem: Host-associated > Arthropoda: Insects > Digestive system > Gut ... | reverse complement strand
GCGAGAGTTCTCAAGAGGGGCAGACTTGGGCCGGTCGGATTGTGAACGGGATGCTTGAGGAGCATTTTGAGGATTGGTGGCAGTTGGTGGTTGATGAGCGTGCTCGTGTACGTTCGCCGGGCAGCCCCTCCTTCCCCTTGGCGAGTTCCTTATCGAGCCGTGTGAGCATTGCCAGTGAAACGGCCTTGTCCGTGTAGGCGAGGATGCGTTTGGCGTCCGAAGCCTTGCGATGCCTCGCAAGGCTATTTTCACGCTCTCCGCGTGAGCTCAATTTTACGCGAGCGGCACTACGATCACGCCGCGACGTCCCTGCCACTGGATCAGACGCAGACGATACACAAACACTCCCGTTGCCTCCGTCCGCAGTAACGGCTTGGCTCCTTCGCCCCCCCTCTCTTCGCTCCCCAGTGGCATCACCAAGTGCACCGCCACCGCACGTTCCTTCTCGATCGTCAAGTCTCGCCGGGTGAGTGCCAAGATCGTTCGATGTTCGTTTGCCCATTCTCGTAGCGCGAACCACGAGGTGCCGTCTTTGTACAGCGTCCAGACGTGCATTCTCCCTTCGCGGTCTACCGCGACGCAGGATTCTTTCGCCCACGACATCGGTGGTCTGGCGTCCAGCAGTTCTGACTCCGCCACCAGGTCCGGGATGGATCCCTCCACTGCCTCCCACTGCGTTCCGCGGCTCATCCCACCCCTCTCCCCCTCCGCCACCTCCATCGCGCGAATCGTCCCAGTCGCGACCTTACGGTCGCGGCTCTGATCGTCATATGCGATCAATCCAGCTTCCTCATTCTGGCTTCCGGCTTCTGGCTTCTGGCTTCTATCCCCCGGCTCCTCGTCGAGCCTTGCCGTCAGCGCAGCACGCTCTTCCTCGTCGAGGACATTGCCTAGATTGCTCAATTGGTCGTACATTGCGTGGCTGGCGATTTCGGCGTTCGCTGCGTGCTGGGAAATCTCGGCTGCGGCTTGCGTTGCTTGTGCGATTGCCTGGTTGAGGTCTGCTGATGCTTCGCCCTCCCCCCCCTCTTCTTCCTCCGACGACGAACCGCAAATTTCGTCCAGGACCGTCGTCCAAATCCGCGTGTGCAATTCGGGATCGTCCCCCCCAACCGCGATCGATACCAGTCGTAATGCTGCCACGGGTGCGTTTTTGGCCACCGTTGCCAGTGGCAGATCGTTTCGCAGAAATTCTGTTGTTGCTCGCCGCAGCCGTGAGTGAACCAGTGCCGCATCCGCGGAATCGTTTGCCAGCAGCACCGCTTGCAGCACGCGTTCCGGGACGCTCAGCGTCAGGGCGCGTTTGAGTTGCCGATATGCTGCCACTACTGATTCGTTATCCGTGGCTGTTACCAGCAGCCAGTCCTGTACCGCGGTCGCCAGTTGTGCAAATGCCGGGTGATCCGGGGCCGGTGAAGCTATGATCCAATGCTTCGCCACGTGACGATAGGTATACAGTGCGTGTGCCACCTGCATGTCCGGCGCCCCCCCCCCTCCACTACCGCCTGCGAAATGCATTCTCGGTAGATTTTCGACCGATTCCACCCCCGCCATGTCCAGCGTGAAGAATCCGTTGCCCAGCGCCAAGACGCCGATCGAGGTGTGATGTTCCCTAGCCAGCGCATGCACGCCGGCGAACAACCGCTCCGTCTGCAACGGCGAATTATCCTGGCCGGTGAGCGCCAGCATAACGCCCGGCAGCGGCATATCCTCCGAAACAGAAGAAGCCACGACTTCAGTCAACGGCATCGCTGATTGGACAAACATCGGCCCTCCCCCCCCTTTCCCGCCTTCCCCCTCGGGTTTCGACACCGTCGTCGCCGCCGCCCGACTTTGCGGACCTACACGCTTGGGCGTGTTCCCCCCCTCTTTTGTCGGCGTCGGTCTGGCTCCATCCAGGAACAGCCGCGCAATGTCCGCCATGCTCCGCGCCCCATTGGGCTGCTGCGGTCCAGACGATGACAAGGTCATGAAGGCTCCATTGAAACTCAAATCAATTCCACGATGGAATCGAGTTCGCCGTAGGGATTCGGTTCGGAATCGACGTTATGCGGATCGGACTGCCAACGGCCGTCGACTACCAGGCGATAGCGATAGCGGCCGGGCTTGAGCGCTACGAGCATGCGGAACGTGTCGGCGGCTTCATTTTCGCTCGCGACCATCTGCTGCGGCGTCCAGTTGTTGAAGTCGCCGGCGATGCTCACGTTGTGGGCGTTGGGGAAATGGGCGACGAAGAGCAGTCCTTCCGGGAGCTGGCGCACGCCGTAGAATTCTTCGATTTTTTGTTGTGCGGTTCCCTGGCGAGCCTGGGTATTGACGCCCATTGTTCGCTGCGCCGCGGTTTTGACTTCGTTGGCCCGCCGCGCAAGCGATTCCGCCTGCGACGTCCATCGGGAACTCCGCCGTCCTGGTGTCTCGCCTATGTCGTGCTCCGTTGTGTTGTCCGTCGACTCTGCTGGTTTCGCCGCTTCCCCCGCCTCGCTCGCTTCGCGCACCAGTTCCACCATCTCTTCCACCGTCCCCTTCGCCTGGCTGACCGTGTTCTCCAGCGATTCTCCCTCTCCCTCCGCTGCCACCACCGGCTCAACCGCCCGCCCCGGTTCCAACGTCAATCGCGGCGTCGGTCCCATCAACTCCTTCGCCAACTTCAAAAAGTCTTTGAAGCCCTTCGACGCCGGATCGTATTCCGTGATCGGCTGCCCGAACGACGCGGCTTCTTTCAGTTTCGTGTTGAAATTGATGGTTGCGTCCATCAGCATGTCGCCGAACTGTTCCCGCATCTCGGCGAGCACTTCCCTCGCCAGCTTCGTGCGAATGTCGTAGAGCGTTGCGAGGATTCGGATCCGCATTTCCTGCCGACACTGCTTGCGAAGCTGCTCGAGCAACTCCAATTGTTTTGCCAGGCCATGCAGCGAGAAATAGCCTGTCTCGACCGGGATGACCACATCGGACGCGGCTCGCAGGGCATTAAACGTCAGCAGACCCACGTTCGGCGGGCAGTCGATAATACAGAAATCGTAATCGTTTTGGACGCGTTTGAGGGCATCGGTTAAGCGATCCTGGCGTCCTGGTATGCCGTGGAGTTCGGTTTCCAGTGCTGCCAGGCCGATCGCCGCCGGCGCCAGATCGAAATTGCCGGCGATCTGCCAGGTGATCTCCTTGATCGTTACCGCCCCCTCTCTTGCTCCTTCCGACTCCCTCAAGATGTTGTAAATGGATTTTTCAATCTGCTGGTCCGGCACTGCCAGTCCGACGGCGCAGTGACCCTGTGGATCCATGTCCACCAGCAACGTCCGCTGCCCGAGATGTGCCAGGCACGCGGCGAGATTGATCGAAGAAGTCGTTTTTCCGCAACCGCCTTTTTGATTGATGAGAGCGACGATACGCATAGGCTATGCATCCTTGCATCTAAACCGCCTGCACTACCAGTGGTACGGGCGTCCCGCCCGTGGGCATTCCGTGCGACTCTATTGCCTCTGATGTCATCGGTCAAAGAATCACGAAATCTTCATCCTTTTTTGATAAAATACGATTTACCACTATTGAAAAAGCGGATGGAGGCAGTGAGGAGGGTAACACTGCAGGCGGCCATCTCGTCGTGGGATCGTTAAGTCGTTAAACCGTCAAGTCGTTAAGTCGTTAAATCGATTTAACGATTTAACGATTGAACACTACTGCCCACTGACTACTGACCACCAGCTATTTTCGCTACGATACCTCTTATGGCAGCACTGAAAATCAATCCCGCACCGCTCCCCCAGACGCCCCAGCCCTCCTCCCGGCGCCGCGTACGCTGGAAAAAAGTTTTCAAACGCTTTGCCTGGGGGGGCCTGGGACTTCTGGTTATTTTTTTGATTGTTTTGTTCTTGCTGCCGATCTGGATTTCCAACGAACAGGGGCGTACGTACGTTCTTCAGCGAATCAATGCCCGCCTCCGAGCCGCCGCTCCCAATCCTGATAACGCCGCCATACTCGCCATCGAAAACTGGTCCCTCGGTTGGTTCCACGGCACACAACTCCAAAACGTCAGCCTCTCCCTCCCCGACGGCACACGACTCCTCTCCTGCCCGCATATCGAGTCCGATCTCACCCTCTGGAACATTGTTTGGGGTAACTACGACATCGGCAATACCCGCATTGATACCGCTCAATTCCGACTCGTTAAATATCAATCTCCTGACGGTTCCACCTCTCTCGATTCTCTTGCCGGGCTCCAAAAGATTTTCCGTACCCTTCGCGGCTCGCTCCAGATCGGCTCCGCCGCCCTGATCCTCAATTCTCAGGCTACTGGAGAAAGTCTCATTTACTCCGATCTTCAGACGGACATCACCATCGCTTCCGCCAAGGCTCCTTTCCACGTGCAGATCACGGCCGTTGGGGACCAGGGGCAGACACTTTCGTATAACGCGACTTTGCCAGCTCTGGCGCGATGGTCGTCCGCGCCGCGATTGGCTCTCCTCGCGGAGACGGAGCTGATCGCTACACGACTTCCCACCGCACTCGTCTGCGATTTTCTGAATCTCGATCCTCGCTGGAGCCTTTCGCTGGGCGACACGCTCGAACATCTGCGTTGGATATGCCGTGACGCTGCGCCGCTTGATTCGAGTTATCCCGTCCTCGATATCCTTGGCACGGAAGGTGAGGGGGGTGCCGCGATCGACTGTCGTCTGGTGCTCCAAAGGCCCGCCAAAAAAGCACCGCCGATCCTGCTGATCCCGCCGGATAGTCCGTCTTACGCGGTTGCCTCTCTGAAGCTCTCTCCGCCGTTGGTGGGTCTGCTTCGCCGTATCAATCCTGTCTTCGCTTCGCTGGAGCACGTTGATGGTCTGGTGACCCTGACGCTCACCGACACCACGTTTCCCGTCGATCGTCCTTTGGACGTACAGGCTACCGCCCGGTTGAGTTTCCCTCCTTCCCCCTCGGCACTCACCTTTGCCCGCAGCGGCATTCTGGCCGACCTTCTGAACATTTCCGCCCCATCCTCCGTTCCCACGTCCATCGTCGCCACCGCCGAGCCATTTCGCTTCCACGCCGCCGACGGCATGATCAGCTACGACCATGTCGTTCTGGACTGCGGCCCACCCCTCTCTCGCCAGCGCCTCACCTTCACCGGCTCAATCTCCCTCTCCGGCACCTGCACTCTCATGGCTACCGTCCCTGCCCCCCCGCCCGCCTCCTTCGGCCCCTTCGCATCCTCCACCGCCGACATCCCCATCACCGGCCGCTTCGACGCCCCTCAAGTCCAAGGTCAACGCATTTGGCGTTCAGAGCCGCGACCGTGAGGGAGCGACTGTGCGATGATGCAGAAATAACGCAAGTCGCTCCCTTACGGTCGTGGTACCAAGTCATTCTTCGGTTGCGTGGTTGCCTGGAGTCCTCGTACTGTTTCCGCCAGTTCCCGCAGTTGCCGCTGCAATCGCTCGTTCTCCTGACGGAGTGATTGCAGCTTCTCCTCCAGCGACGCGTCTGCCGGACTCTTCTTCGTTGCCTGTACCTGTCCGGGTCCGTTGGCAATCAACTGTTCGGCCAATGGGCGGATTTTTTCCGGCAACGCCGCGAGGTTCGACGGATCCACATCGTAGTGTTTGTCACCCACCGTGATGCGATGGCGCACCGTACCTGCTGCGTCAGTCTCCTGTGTCAGGATGATGCTTTTGCCTTCCGAGACGATCTCGCGGATCGACTTGACGGTGAAGTTGCTCGGGTCGCTGGTGGCGAGGTTGATGCGGATTCCCGGGCCAATTTGGGCGGCCTGGCCGCTGGGGGCGACGTAATTGACCACTGCGTTGGGGCGATTCGTGTCGCCGTAGACCAGCATGTTCGCCGGACGCGGCGCCGGCGTGATGTCGATCGTTTTCGATTTGCCGTCCCGCAAGAATGTTAATTTGCTCGCCCTCGGCCCCCCCCCTCGTTCTTTGCCGCCGACTGGATTGGCTTCCTTGAAGAGATCATTCTGCGAAGTAAGCGGACGGCCATTCAGATGCGTGAGAATATCATCCGCCTGGATGCCCTCTTTCTGTGCCGGCGAATCGGGCAAAACGGAATAGACCATCAGTCCCTGATCCTGATTGAGTTGCAACTGCCGGGCGATCGCCGGCGGAATATTCTCCACCGCGACGCCAAACCAATACTGCGTCGCCCGCTGCGTGGCCGAGCTCTCCGCGCCAAGCGAAACACCGGGGAACACAGAGAACACCGAGGACACAGAGAGCACAGAGACGACGAAAAGAAAAAAACGCGTCAACCTCTGTGTTTTCTGTGTTTTCTGCAAGTCGTTCATCAGAGGTTCCATCACTGGTATTGCAGGTTTGTGACGGGAATGATCAGGGCGTTTTGCGAACCGTCGGGCGTAATGACGACCGTCCGCCGCTGCGATGATTGATGCGACGCATTTGCCGGGAACAGCACCGGCGTATCGGTGGTCGTCACCGGCACGCTGACGTTCCGCGTTCCCTTCACGTTCCACAAACTGCCGGGCAAGGGCGTGGTGACCACTTCCGGGCCGCCGGCGACGGCACCCGCCCCCCCCATCGGTGTTTCAATCGCTGGCCTGCTCACGAAATGCACCGCCAAAAACGCCGCGGTTACCAACGTCAACAACCCGGCGGCCATCGCGAGATAACGGACGCCCCGAGCCGCGACTGTAAGGGAGCGACCGTGCGACTCGGAAACCAAGCCAGTCGTTTCCTTACGGTCGCGGCTCGGAGCGTCATAGGCGTTTGTCGAAGTTTTCGCCGCAAGCAGGTCACGGATCGCCTTGTTCTCCACCTGCCGTTGCAGGAATCGGATGGACAGATCCCGCCATCGCCGCGGATTGGCGTCGAGCCACAGCAGCAGCGCCTGCCGCTGGCGTTCGGGCAGTTCCTCATCAACGAGCAAATCGAGTTGTTCGTCGATTGTGAACCGGTCCTTGTCATCGTGCCGTAAGTCCATGACGTTACTCCTCCGGATACTGTTGCAGGAGTATTTCCCGCAGTTTTTGTCGTGCTCTGAAGAGTCGCATCTGCACGACGCCGGCGGTCACGCCCAGCCGTTTGGCGATCTCCTGGTAACTGCAATCGTCGACGTGCTTGAGCAAGAGCATCTCCATATCTTTGACCGGCAATTGTGCGATCGCCTCCCGCAACATGCGATGCCGTTCGCTTGCCAACAGCGACTTGAGCGGATCGCCTGGCGACGCGTCGCCCAGCGCCTCCCTGCTCACTGATCCTTCGGACACCCCATGCTTGAGCGTGTAGGTGTCGATGGCTTCGTTGACGCGTTTCCGCGCCCGACCGAGGGTCCGCCGGTACATCAAGGCAGCTCGCACCGTCAGGCGATACAACCACGCCTTGGCGTTCGCAGTCGTGCGAAGCGTTTCCCAGTTCCGCATTGCCGCGATCGCGACTTCCTGCATGACGTCGTCGGCGCCTTCGACGCCGCGAAGCCTGGCAATCGCCACCGCCCGCAGCCACGGCCCGTGCATCCGCAGCGCCTCGTTGGGATCGGCGGGCAACGGGGTGGGCTGCTCAGGCTTGGCCGCCGCAGGTGGAAGTTGCGATTCAGGCTTCCTCAATGCGGCTCCTGCAGACAATGAGAACGTTGCCGTGGAACGTGGATGCTTTCATGGCTTGATGCCTCTCTTGGTGGTTTCATGCGGAATCACTACCGGCATTCCTGTCGCCCGAGCCTGTCGCCTGGCAAGATAACGCCAGCGCAGCCGCATCGAGATATACACCAGGATCACTACATTCAGTCCGAAAATCACCAGCCGTGGCCAGGTCCGCTGCTCGTAAATCTCGTAAATTTCCAGCGGAACAAAACCTGCTGTCGTAATAATCAGCAGCCACTCCGCCCACCCCTTATCGAAAATCAAGCCGATCCCCTCCAGCGCATAGAGCCCCGCATAAACAAACGAGCCGACTCTCAGCCAGTGCAGCGTCGCGGGCTGCAGAGCCAGTAATTGCTCCAGCAAGGCATACAGGTACTTGTTGTACGGGTCCGGCCGCAGTGCATCGAGGTAATCCGCAACGAGCCGATGCGATTCCGGCGCAATGAGGTAATGCAGTTCCATTGCCAGCACCAGCAGACCCGCCGCCTTGGCCAACTTCCCCGCCGCGATCAGGCGCACCACGATCAGCGAGTGACCATGCACCCGTTCCAACGGCTTTTTCCGCGAGGAAGCCGGAGAAGGCGAAAATGCAGGACCTGTCGATTCGTGCATGAAACTCCTCAGACCTTGCGGAAATCGTCACGTCGTTAAGTCGTCAAGTCGTTAAATCGACTTGACGACTTGATGATTTAACGACTTAACAATTCAACAGCCCGGGTGCCCAGGCGGTGGGTGCTCCCAGAAAAACAGGCACTCCCCATTGTAGCGACGACGTCCGGTCAGTTCACGCCGCAGCCTATTTCCCTTGTTGTCAAGAAGTAGAAATGTCACCTTCTTAGCGTAAGTGGAAATGTCACCCTGAATTTAAAGAAGGTGCGTCGTGGCGGTCCGACGTAGGCGGAGGGAGAGACTGAGGCGAAACCGAAGTCTCTCCCGGAGGCGGAGTCGGGCCGCCACGCTGCGGCGAAGCCCGGCCTACAGGGTCGTTCCGCCACGCATGATTGGCCGCGGGTTTCCAGGGCACACGATTCACATGGATCACACGGGGCCGTTGGGGTGTCGACCGAGCGGGTAACTCACGGAAGCGTCGTTAAATCGTTAAACCGTCAAGTCGATTTAACGACTTGACGGTTTAACGATTTAACGATTCCGGGCGAGTGGGCTGGGTGCTCGGAGCCTGACGTTAGGTGCTACGGGTCTGGGACAATCTCGGTCCCAGACCCGTGTTCAGCGTTCACGCGAGCACGGGTGCATGACACTTCAGGCGGCCAGCAGACATCAACTCATAAAATTCGTAAAATTCGTGGAGGAGTTCATGGCGTCCGAAAAGTTTAGCCGCGAGCCGACAGGCGAGCGTTTTTCCACGAATTTTACGAGTTAGATGCCCGCCTAATGTGTCATGCACCTACCCGTACCTGCTGATGGTCAAATGCGCTCGACTGTTGTAGAATACGCCTTACATTGAACTGACGCCAATGTACAGATATACGAACAAGGAACCCAACATGCGAACTCCCTTCATTGCCGGTAACTGGAAAATGAACCTGACCAAGGGCGAAGCCAAGGCTCTCGCCGCCGCCGTCGCGGAAAAGGCCAAAGACCTCCCCGGCGTCGAGATTGGCATCATCCCCGCCTTCGTTCACATCGCCTGTGCTGCCTGTGCGATCAAAGGCAAATCATCCGTCGGCATCGGCGCCCAAGACGTCTACTTCGAAAAGAACGGGGCCTTCACCGGCGAAGTCTCCGCCGCCATGCTCACGGATCTGGGCGTCAAGTATGTCCTTGTTGGCCATTCCGAGCGCCGCCACGTCATCGGCGAAACCGACGCACTCCTCAACAAGAAGCTCCACGCCGTCATCGCTGCCGGGCTGACGGTCATCCTCTGCATCGGCGAAAAGATCGAGCAGCGTAAAGCCAACCAAACCTTCAACGTCTGCAAAACCCAGCTGATCGAAGGACTCAAGGGCCTCGATAAGTCCAAGGCTGGCCAACTGGTTATCGCTTACGAACCCGTCTGGGCGATCGGCACCGGGCTCAACGCCACCAAAGAACAGGCCCAGGAAGTCCACGCCTTCGTCCGCGACGAACTGGTCAAAATCTTTGACGCCCCGACCGCGGCGGGCATTCGCATCCAATACGGCGGTTCCGTGAAAGCCTCCAACGCCGTCGAACTGCTCTCCCAGCCCGACGTCGACGGTGCCCTCGTCGGCGGGGCATCGCTGAAAATCGACGAATTCGCCGGCATCCTCGCGGCCGCAAAAAAATGAGTTTCAAGTTTCGAGTTTTGATATCATAGAACGACCTAATTACTAATTACTGATCACTGGACCTTTTCATGTGGAACTACCTTCTCATCCTCATTCTCATCCTCATCGCCATCACTGTGGTGTTGGTGGTCCTCGTGCAGCGAGGCCGCGGCGGCGGACTCTCGGGGGCCTTTGGCGCAGGCGGCGGCTCCTCCTCCGCCTTCGGCACCAAAACCGGCGACATCTTCACCTACATCACCTACGCCATCTTCGTTCTCTTCATGCTCCTGACCATCTGGCTCAACTTCCGCCTCATGCCCCCCAAAGAACCCGGCAGCCAAACCTCCAAACAAACCCAGTCCACGACCCAAGCCGCCACCCAATCCGCTCCCATCGAATCCCCCCACACCCCAACCACTCAACCCCAATAACTCCTTACCAAATGAGCCACAGGCACAGACAGTTTTTGAATGACGAAATTCGAAACTTGTTTGTGTCTAAACTCGAGGACGTTCTTCGCATGCTTCACTCCATGACCGGCTTCGGTACCGCCTCCGCCGACGACCACGGCATCTCCTGCACCGTCGAAATCCGCTCCGTCAATAACCGATTCCTCAAATCCATCATCAAGCTCCCCGACAAGCTCGCCAACCTCGAACCCGACATCGACCACATTCTCCGCGAGCGCATCGCCCGCGGCTCGATCGTCCTGACCGTCTCGGTCAAAGACCAACTTACGCCCACCTCCGTCGCCATCAACCAGACCGTTCTCAAAACGTATCTTGATCAGATTCAGTCCCTTGAGACTGCCGTCAAAAATCCCACCGTCGACCTTGCGACCCTGCTATCCCTCCCCGGCGTCGTGCAGGCTGGCGAAGACTCCGCCGAATACCTCGCCACCCACGAAGAGCTCGTCATGCGCCTGGTCAAGGAATCCATCGCGAAGCTCAAGGAGATGCGAGCCTGCGAAGGAGCCGCCCTCTGGAACGACCTGAAAAAGCACCTCGACGTCGTCCGCGTTGCCCTAGCCCAAATCGCCCAGCTCGCGCCGCAGGTCGTCCGCAGCTATCACGAGAAACTCAAGACACGCGTCAACCAGATGGTCGCAGGCGCCAACTTCTCCTTTTCCGACGACGATCTTCTCCGCGAAGTCGCTCTTTTCGCCGACCGAGCCGACATCTCCGAAGAAATCAACCGTCTCACCGGCCATCTCGATCAGTTCACCAGCGTCTGCGAACAATCCGAAGGCACAACTGGTGGCGGGGGCGGCGGCGAAGGCCGAAAACTCGATTTCATCTCCCAGGAAATGCTCCGCGAAGCCAACACGATCGCCAGCAAAGCCAACGACGCCGCCATCGCACGTCTGACCGTCGACATCAAATCCGCCATCGACCGCATCAAAGAGCAGGTCCAAAACGTCGAATAACCTCCCTTGGTTTCTTCCCCGCCAAAAGTTTAGCCGCGAGCCGATAGGCGAGCGCTCGGATGCCCGCAGATGTTACAATGTCACCACTTCAACCTTTTGTTCCCGGGAACCACTCATGCCGTCTTATGACGATGCCGAAACCATCCGTTGCACCCGTTGCGGAAAGTACATCCTGGAAGATTCCGAGCGTTGCCCCTACTGCGGCCACTACCAGCTCGCCGATGAACACAATCGTCGCCCTCTCTGGTTCATCCTCACCGTCATCCTCTGCATCTTGCTCATCGGCAGTGGCCTGATCTTTGGCCTTCTGGAACTCCTCCCATGGCGACTTTGACCCCCTCCCTCCCACGCTTCGCTCGCACTTGGATCGCACGGGTGCTCCTGCTGATCCCCGCACTGGCACTCCTGGTCTGGGCCGGCGCTTCGCCTGACCCGAACCGCGTCGCCCCCTGGACCTTCACCACCACCGGCTGGATCGTTCCCGCCCCCAGCCTCACCTCCCTCTGGATCGCTACCGCCCTGCTCTTCACGCTCCTCTCGAAAATCGCTTACTTCCTCTTTTACCCCGTTGCACACACCACCCGATTCAAACCCTGGCTCGGCATCTTGTGCATCCTCCTGCTCACCCTCGCCCCTCGCCTGGCCATCTTCTTCCTATGGCCGGCCCATCTCTCCTGGTACTTCATCCGTACCGACCTGATCATCCTCGCGATCTTCCTGCTCTTCGCCTTCCCCAGCACTCGCCGCTCGCCCTGGTGGGCAATCCTTTACCTTCTTCATCCGCTTCCCCTCCTCATCGCCGCAAGTCCACCGCCCTTCCCTTTCCCACTGCTCTTCCCCTTCCCCCTCCCCGCACATTGGCTCTTCTACGCGCTGATCCCATTCCTCTTCATCGTTGCGATCTCTCACCGTTTCCCACGTTGGCTCAACCTCGCCATCGCCATCCTCTTCGCCGTCGTCTCTGTTTCCACGATCATCGTCATTCTTCCGCATCCCGCATTCAATAGCCTCTCCGCCGAGATCCTCGACCTCCTCAATGCCCCGATGGCTCTTCTTCCGATCATCGCCGGATTACTTCAAACCGTCATTTTTCTGCTCGCCCGCCGCCGCGATTGGTCGCTCGCCAAAACCCTCGCACACCTCCTGCTGATCTCCCTGATCTGCTCTCCCCTTGCGCCAGCCTGGGCCGTCCTCCCGCTTCTCGCACTCGCCCCGATCGCCTGGACCCGTGCCGGCTGGGTTCTCTCACTGACCATCTTCGCCGCTTTCGCCGCCATCATCACGCCCAAATTTCCTGCCTGGCTCCTCATGCTCGAATGGATGCCCGTGATCGTCCTGGAAGTACAGGAATTGCTGAGCGCTCCGGAAAGAGGAGAGGGGTGACAGGGTGACAAGGAGCACTGCGTGGCAACGCGGTGGTGGTTGGGAATGCGAGAACAAACCACTGCGTTACCACGCGGTGCTCCTCCCGCTTGTCACCTCTTCACCTTGTCACCTCCCGCTCTTCCGCGATCGCCGTAACGCCGGTAACATGAGTGAGCTTCATTCTTTTCCGTCAGAGGATCATGGCACGCAAACGCACGGACTGGCTGCAGATCGGCTCAGGGAAGAGCTACGCCCATCGGGTCCACCGGCCTCTCCAATGCCTCATTTTCATCTCCCCGCTCCTGATCTTCTATCAGGTCGCCTCCGCCATTCATCCCTGGACGCCGGAGCAGGGCGACACGCCGCTGGTCGAAGCCTTTGTCCTCATGCTCAAATTCTTCGGCATCTTCGGCGTCGCCGGCAACTACTTCCCCCTCCTGGCCGTCGTGGCCATCCTTCTGGCCTGGCACCTCGCCCGCAAAGACAAATGGACTTGCGAACCGTCCCTCTACCTCGGCATGGCCGCCGAGTCCATCGCCTGGGGCATCCCCATCTTCATCATCGGCCTGGCGCTCATGCGATACGCCTCCCCCGTCCTCCCCTCCCTTGCCGCTGCGCCGGTGCTGGCCAACGTAGGCGCTTTGCCGTTCAAGTCGCAGCTCGTTCTGTCCGTGGGCGCCGGCGTTTACGAAGAGCTCCTCTTCCGACTCATCGCCATTACCGTTCTCAATATTCTGCTCATCGACGTTTTTGAACTGCAAGTCTCCGCCGCCATTCCGCTGATCATTCTCGCCTCCGCCCTGCTCTTCTCGATCTACCACTACCTCGGCGAGCCTTTCCAGACGGGCACCTTCCTCTTCCGTACCGGCATCGGCGTCTACCTCGCCGGCATCTACATCTACCGCGGCTTCGGCATCGCCGTCGGTACGCACACCGTCTACGACATCATCGTCGCTACCTACTGGCAAACGCATCATCAGGCCTTATGATGGAGGGTTGGAGGTGCATCGGCTGTGATGAACTTAGGTCAGAACACAGAATCAAGGGGGGGAGGCGTGCGGCGGTTGTACGTGGACAATGCGGCGACGAGTTTTCCAAAGCCGCCCGAAGTACTCAAGGCGATGGTGGATTATGCCACCCATATCGGAGCCTCCGCAGGGCGTGGCGCTTATGCCGAAGCGAGGGCCTCCGCCGAGGTGCTCAAGAACTGCCGCGAAAAACTCAACACCCTCTTCAACGGCGAAAATCCCAACCATTTCATTTTCACCATGAACTGCACCGACGCTTTGAACCTCGCCATCAAAGGCATCTTGCGGGACGGCAAAGGGGGGGGGAGGAACGGCGATCATTGCGTGACCACGTGGATGGACCATAATTCCGTTCTGCGGCCGTACCACGCGCTGGCGCAATCGAGAGGGGAGGGGGGGGGCGGCGTGCAATACACGCACATCGCCGTCGATCCGGTGACCTGCGTCGTCGATCCGGCAGACGTGAAGAAAGCCATTCGCCCGAACACCAAACTGATCGCCGTCGTCCACGGCAGCAACGTCACCGGCACCGTACAACCGATCCGCGAGATCGGCAAAATCGCGCGCGAAGCCCAAATCCTCTTCCTCGTCGACGCCGCCCAATCCGCCGGCCACATCCCCATCGACGTGCAAGCCGACTACATCGATCTGCTTGCCTTCCCCGGCCACAAAGGCCTCTTGGGCCCGCTGGGAACCGGTGCCCTCTACATTCGCCCGGGCCTGGAAAAACAGATGACACCGCTACGCCACGGCGGCACCGGCTCCCTCAGCGAACAGGACATCCAGCCCGATTTCATGCCCGACAAATTCGAATCCGGCAGCCACAACGCCATCGGCATCGCAGGACTCGCCGCGGGCGTCGAATGGGTCCTCCAAAAAACCATTCACGCCCTCTATCAACACGATCAGATGTTGTGCTGTACCTTCATGGAATCCATCGACGGCATCGACGGCCTGCGATTCCTCGGCCCGCAAGGCATCAAAAACCGAATGGGCGTCTTCAGCGTCCGCATCAAGAAGAGGAAAGGGGAGGGGGAAATCGATCCGCTGCAACTGGCCCATCGCCTCGAAAACGAATTCGGCATCCTCACCCGCCCAGGTCTGCATTGCGCGCCGCTGGCCCATCGCCATCTGGGAACCCTCGACACTGGCGGCACCACGCGATTGAGTTTCGGAGCATTCCTGAGCGCACTCGACGTCAGGTACGCAGCCGACGCACTTGCAACGATCGCTCTCAGTTATGAATGACGAGCGGCCCGCGCAGCGACAGGAGAAGCGCTCTGCAGAGGCCCGTTCTCGGTGCGACCGAAGATCATTTTGCCCGCAGCCGTCTGGAGCGCATTGGTCACAACCATGTCCACTTCGACGCCCACCTTGTCGCGGGCTCCTTCTACGACCACCATGGTGCCATCTTCCAGGTATCCCACGCCCTGCGCCACGCCCTCACCGGGTTTCACGATCCGCACTCTCATCGTCTCGCCCGGCAGCGCCACCGGCTTGACCGCATCCGCGATCGAATTGATGTTGATCACCATGATGCCCCGCAGACCGGCGATCTTATTGAGGTTATAGTCATTGGTCATAATGCGACCGTTTTCCTGCTGTGCCAACAACACCAGCTTCTGATCAACCCCCTCCGTCTCCGGCGAAGTGCTGAGCGTCCCATCCCAGAATCGCAGTTCGAGCTTCGGCATCGCCTTGAGCTTCTCGAGCATCTCCAGCCCGCGCCGCCCACGAGAACGCTTGAGCCGATCCCCCGAGTCCGCGATGGTCTGCAACTCGTTAAGCACGAATCGCGGCACGATCAGCGGGCTTTCAAACAGGCCGGTGGAAGCCATCTCGCCGATGCGGCCGTCGATGATGACGCTCGTATCAATAATGATCGGACGCGGACCACGGGTGGCCCGGGAAAACTCCACGTACGGTATCACGAAGCGGAAATCGTCCTTCGTCTGAAGAATGAACGACACCGCAAGGTAGCAGATCATCAGCGACAGCAGCAGTTTGGTCCCTTCGATCAGCGAGACATATTCATACTTGATCTGCGAGTCCAGGAGGATGCTGGTCGCCTGTTCGATGAGGTAGCTGATGCCCAGCGACACGAGCATACCGACGATCAGACCGAACATCACGCCCGAGAGCATCGAGAGGTTCTTGCGTTTGATCAGCACATCCGCGGTGATGATCACGAACGCCAAGAGAACCGCACCGAGCATGAGGACCCAGGCTACAACGCTCTTGGAGAAGGTCGCTGAAAGGTAGCTCGTAGCGACGGTCGTGACCAGCAGAAGGAAAATAACGCGAATAATATGAATCATAATGGATCTCCGCGGACTTGTATGAAAGCAAGTATAATGAAGAGAAGTATAATGCAGTCTTGGTTTTCACGCGCATAGAAAATATGAGAGGATTATTTTGACCCGTCCCCCCTCCTCCCCCTTCCCTTCCCCTGCCGAATCCCACGGTCGCATGAGCCCCATCACCCACGGCGGCACACTGCCTTGGGTGCAACTGCGAAACGCGGTTTTTCATCCGGCGATTTTCCGCAAAATGATCGGCCGCACGTCGCCGACCGCCAAAAATGGCGACCTCGTCGCCGTCTACGACCGCGACGCCAAACGCTTCGGTTCCGGGCTCCTCTCAACGCAATCGCAGATCGGCCTGCGCATGCTGACCTACGACGACTCGCCCATCGACGAATCATTCCTCCCCCACCGCCTCGCCGCCGCCGCCAAGCTCCGCACGGAACTCAACCTCCCAAATCCTGCCACCAACGCCTACCGCGTCGTCCATGCCGAAGGCGACGCCCTCCCAGGCCTCATCATCGACCGTTTCGGCGATTACGCCGTCGTCGAGCTTTTCAACTTCCCCATGTATCGCCGCCTCGAGACCATCAAAACCTCCCTCCAGGAAATCCTCGGCGTCAAGGAAGTCCTCGCCCGTGCCGACGAACGCGTCCAGGATTCCGAAGGCTTCATCATGTCCAGCTGTTCCCCCACCGGCGCCACGACCAAACGTTCCGCAGACCGCAAATCCACCGTCATCACCGAGAACAACCTCCGTTTCCAGATCGACCTCACCCACGGCCACAAGACCGGCTTCTTCTGCGACCAACGCGAAAACCGACTCCTCCTCACCCAATTCACCCAAGGGGGGGGGGCCGACGTGCTCGACCTCTGCTCCTACACCGGCGGTTTCGCCATCTACGCCGCCACCCTGGGCAAAGCCCACCACGTCACTTGTGTCGATCTCGACGAAGACGCTATCGCTCTCGCCCAACGAAACGCCAACCTCAACAAAATACCCCGCTCCACTTTCGAAACCGCACATTCCGACATATTCCCATACCTCCGCCAAACGCTCATCAACGCCCGCAAATTCGACGTCATTGTCCTCGACCCCCCAAAACTGATCCCCACAAAGGACGACTTCTTCGAAGGCCGCGGCAAATACTTCGACATGAACAAACTCGCCCTCTCCTGTATCAAACCCGGCGGCACATTCGTCACCTGCTCCTGCTCCGGCCTGTTCCCCCCGGAAGAATTCTTCGCCATGCTCCGCGGCGCCGCGCGCTTCGCCAATCGCCGTGTCCAAATCCTCCGCTCCACCGGCCCAGGACCCGACCACCCCGTCATGACCGACTGTCCAGAATCCGCATACCTCAAATGCCTCTGGTGCCGCGTCTGGTGATGAACCCATATAGCCCCGGCTTTAGCCGGGATAGGTGACCATATGAGAAAACGCTATTCCTTCAACAAAGACTGGCATTTCTCCTTATCCGACTTGCCCGAAGCAAAAGAAATCCACTTCCCACACGAATGCTGGCAAAAAATAACCCTCCCGCACGACTGGAGCGCCGGCGCCGACTACGAGCGAACCGCCCCTTCCGGCCTATACGGCGGATTCGTCAAAACCGGAATCGGCTGGTACCGCAAAGTCTTCAACATCACCAAAGAAACCCTCAATCGCCGTGTCTTAATCGAATTCGACGGCATCTTCATGAACTCCGAAATCTGGATCAACGAAAAACTCATCGGCAAACGCCCCTACGGTTACATCAGCTTCGCTTACGACATCACCAACGCATTGACCGAAGGCCTCAACGTCATCGCCGTCCGCGTCGACTGCAGCAACCAGTCCCAAAGCCGCTGGTATAACGGCTGCGGCATTTACCGCAACGTCTGGCTCACCGAAACCTCCAAACTCTGCATCGCCCACCACGGCGTCTACATCACAACCCCCGAAGTATCCACCGACCGAGCCGTCATCCATTACGAAGCAACCCTCCTGAACCAAACCGGCAAACCCCAAATAGTCGCAGTTCACGCTTCAGCGTGCCACCACGGAGTTCATGCTTCAGCGTGTCATGAGGAGAGAGTCGCCGAGGGCGAAACAACTTTCTCACACTGTCTCGAAATTAAAAATCCCAAACTCTGGTCCCCCGAAATCCCGCACATGTACGAACTGCAAATCGAAATCCAATCAAACGGCATCACAATCGACTCCATTTCCACCCCCTTCGGCATCCGCAAAACCGACTTCATCCCACACAAAGGATTCTTCCTCAACGGCACTCCTTACAAATTCAAAGGCGTCTGCCTGCACCACGACGGCGGCGTCGTTGGCTCCGCCGTACCCGAAACCACACTCCGCAAAAGACTATCCCTGCTCAAATCCATGGGCTGCAACGCCATCCGCACCGCACACAACCCTTTCGCTCCCGAATTTTACGACCTCTGCGACCGCATGGGCTTTTTCGTCATGGACGAACTATTCGACGGCTGGGATGTCAAAAAAGCGGCTCACGATTACGGACTATACTTCAACGAGTGGTATAAACAGGACATCGAAGACTTCATCAAACGCGACCGCAACCATCCCTGCGTCGTCATCTGGAGCATCGGCAACGAAGTCCACTCCATCGAGACCGACACCACAAAAAAGCTGCTCGACATTTTCCACACGCTCGACCCCACCCGCCCCTGCACCTGCGGCATTGCCAGCGTCTCGCAAAGATCCGATGCCAACCGGGCACTCCTCGACATTGCCGGCTACAACGACGGCGGCGGCGCCTGCTTCATCTACGCCGACGATCACAAACGCAGGCCTCTCCAGCTAATGATCGCAACAGAGGCACCGCATACTTCCCAAACACGCGGTTTTTACCGCACACAAACATGGTGGCGAGACAAAAATCTCCCCAGAATCGAAATCCCAAACCTCACAGAAAACGAAATCTTCACCGATGGCAATCTTCATTTCCGCTCCAGCTACGATAACGCCGGCGTACGCGTCTGCGCCAGAGATTCCTGGAACATCGCGGAAAACACGCCTTACCTCTGCGGCGAATTCCGCTGGAGCGGCATCGACTACTACGGCGAAAGCCCAGGCTGGCCCTCCCGCAAAAGCGAGAGCGGCGTCATCGACACCGCCAACTTCCCCAAAGATCATTATTATCTCTACCAAAGCATGTGGACCGACCCGCACACCAGCCCAATGATACATTTACTCCCGCATTGGACGCATCCGACTCTTTCGCCTAAAAACGTAATCCCTGTATGGATCTATACAAACTGCGAGGCCGCCGAACTTTTTCTAAACGGTAAAAGCCTTGGAAAGCAGATGCGGGAAGGCCGGCGGCATCTTCAGTGGGACGTGCCATATGCCCCAGGCGAACTGACCGCAATGGGATTGATGCACGGAAAAGAAGTCTGCCGAAAAACGCAGAGAACCGCGGGCGAAATGAAAGATATTCGCTTGACCGCGGACGTCGAAACGCCGGTGTTCGACGGAAAGTCTACCATTCAGATCGATTGCGCCGTCTGCGACGCCAAAGGCGTGATGGTCCCTCACGCGGAAAACGCCATCTATTTTCACGTAGACGGCGTGGAATTGATTGGGACCGAAAACGGAAACCCGATCGATCTGACCAGCCTGAAAGCCACCACGCGCACAGCTTTCAACGGCCTGTGCGCCCTCACCGTCCGCACAACGGAAACCCAAAACGACATCCGAATAACAGCCGGCGCCATCCTTGGCGAAAAAATCTTCAAAACAACCACCGCCGTCTCCATCGCAGTCAAAGAACTTCTCTTCAACACATCCACCTCTTCGATCGTTGACATATTCTATACAATCGACTTAACCGAGCCGGATCAAACTTCTCTGCGATATACCGACAGCTTTACTATACATCAATCCACTGTTGTAAAAGCCGCCATCTATACAAGCGGCAAAAAACTATTCACCCTGAACGAACACTTCACCCAAGGCCAGCGGCAACCCGTCATCGACCTGACTCATGGCAACAAACCCCTCAGCACCGGCATTCCCACCGGACCGTTTGCCATACAAGCTCGCGGCCTCTGGACCGACGGCAGCTTCACTTTCCATTTCAAAGAAAACGGCGAACTCACGCGAAGACTCGACGATCATCACGAGCAGCAGCTCGGTTACTGGTGGTACGATTACCCAGCCGATATTTTCGAGAACCCCGACTATGCCGGCACAGGCGAAATCCTGTTTCATTCCGGCGAGCGACAAAGAATCCACATGACTTCCCAGGCCGCCCTTGAAATGATCATCGACAATTCGCAGGGCGCTATCAGCAGCGTATACTGGACGAGCAAAACCATTTCCCTGAAAAAACTTCAAACTTCACCTCTTTGACCTCTCTCCGCGGAAACGATAGAGTATTTGTTTTGGCGTTCCGCGCTGGTAGCTCAATTGGATAGAGCGTCGGCCTCCGAAGCCGAAGGTTGCGGGTTCGATTCCCGCCCAGCGTAGTCGCTCTTCCCCACCGAAATTCCCATATTTTTCGCTATGTTTTGGCTGTTGGCCAGCTCCCTCGGTATCCACTTGCCAAACTCGTCTATTGTGTCTTTTTGTGCCAACAAGTCCCTAACTGTGCCATCTTGTGCATGCGCCAGTGCAGCGCACTGGCTTCCATGAGCGTCGACAACCCGTCTCTCATCCTCTGGGCGGCGGTGAACATACCGTTCAGTGGTAGTAATGCTGGCATGGCGAGCTCGCGACCCTTCACCTCCATCAGGTCTTCACCTCCATCTGGTTGGATTGAGGACTTGCAACTCCGATCAATTGAACATGCTCGGCACACAAAAAAAGCCCCGCATGGCCATGCGGGGCTCGGGGGGTGAACACGCTAAAGCGTGAACTCCACGTTATTTGTAGAACTTGGGCATTGGGGAACCGAGCTTTTTCCATTGGGCGATGACGGCGTCGGTTTTGCCGGCGGAGTTGAGGACGTGGAGTTTGCGTTGGACCATGGCAGTGATGGCCTCGCGGGCGGGGCCGAGGTAGTTGCGGGGATCGAATTCGGCGGGCTTGGTGGCGAAGACTTCGCGGATCTTGGCGGTCATGGCGAGGCGAAGGTCGGTGTCGATGTTGACTTTGCAGACGCCGTACTTGGTGGCGGCGAGGTGGATCTGGTCTTCCGGGACGCCTTTGGCGTTGGGCATTTTGCCGCCGTATTTGTTGACCAGGTCGATGAATTCTTGTGGGACGGAGGAACTGCCGTGCATGACGAGCGGGAGGCCGGGGCAGGTTTTCATGATTTCTTCGACGCGATTGAAGGCGAGCTTGGCGTCGTGTTTGAATTTGTAGGCGCCGTGGCTGGTGCCGATGGCGACGGCGAGAGAGTCGATGCCGGTACGTTTGGCGTAGTCGGCGGCCTGCTGGGGGTCGGTGAGGAATTTTTCGATGTTTTTCTCGTATTCGTGGGCGTCCATGCCGACGACGTCTTCCTCGATGCCGCCGAGCATGCCGAGTTCGGCTTCGACGACGACGCCGACGGCGTGGGCGTAATCGACGGATTGTTTGGTGACTTTGACGTTTTCTTCGTACTCGTGGTGGGAGCCGTCGATCATGACGGAGGTGTAGCCGTCGTCGCAGCAGGTTTTGATGAGCTCGACGGTGTCGCCGTGGTCGCAGTGGATGGCGATGGGAATTTCCGGGTGTTCGGCAACAGCGGCGTCGATGATCGCCTTGAGATAACGAATGTTGGCGTATTTGCGGGCACCCTTGGAAATCTGCAGAATGCAGGGGCTCTTCTCCTTGGCACACGCGTCGATGATCGACTGGGCCAGTTCCATGTTGTTCACGTTGAAGGCTCCGATGGCGAAACCGCCAGCGTAAGCGAGATCGAACATCGGCTTGGTGGTCATCAGTGGCATAATGGCATCCTATCTTTGAAAAAACGCGACAATTTCAGCCTACGTGGGCGAGTGAGGCATTCTAGTCGAAATCGTACAATTCGTAAAATTGGTGAAAGTCGTAAAATGCGTGGAAAACGCTCGCCTGTCGGCTCGCGGCTAAACTCTTCGGGCACCATGAACCCCACCACGAATTTTACGAGTCAGATGGCCGTCTAATGTCATGCACCTCGTCAAGTCGTTAGGGCACGCTGAAGCGTGAACTCCGGTTATTGCTTGGGTTGCAAGTAGCGAGCGACGGCAACATCGAGGGCTACGTCGGCCATGCGATCGACGCGTTCGATCGCGGCCGTTTTGTACAACGACATGATGTAATCCTGGAAAAGGTTGTTGTACTGCGAAGTCTGCAGTTCCTGTTCGATTTGCTTCTGAGCCTCGGCGAAGGAAATCGTGCGTGCTTCTTTCTTTTCGCCGACTTTTACGATCACCACGGATAAGCCGGTCTGGTCGGAACCTTTGACCACTTGGGGGTCGCTGCCCACGGTGTTGGCCGGCAGGGAAAAGATGTAATTGGCCAGTTTTTCGTTTCGCATGGAACTTCTGAGCACGTGCGGCGTGCGTCCGCCTTTGTCGGCGGCTTCGTCGTGCGATTGATAGTCCTCGACCATCTGGGCGAAGCTGACGCCGTTTTTCAGTTTGGTGATGAGCTTGAGAGCCTCCGTGACCGTGGCGAACTGGGCGTTCTTGATCTGGTCGGCGGTGGGATTTTTGATCGGGTTGCCCTGCACGCCGTTGATCCCTCCCCCCGGTTCTCGGGGCAGTTGGCGACTGACCGGGAGCGTGATCGTGAAGAGTTCGATTTCCGCGGGCTGCTGCCATCGCTCCGGCGACTTCTGGTAATTGTTGAGCACCATGTCACGCGTGATGACGATCTTGCGACGTAATGTTTTGCTAAGGTAGATGTCCACGGTCAGGTCTCGGCGGCTGTCCTTGAGCACCTTGTCGACCGATGAGCCTTCCGCTTTGAGGGCCTGGTCGGCCATCGATTCTGATCCGCCGTACTTGGCGATCAGGTCGGCTTTGTACTTGTTCATTAATATGTCGACTCTTGCCTTGTCATCTTCGGTAAGGGCGGTCTTGGCGGCGGTGGTGAGGAGGATGTGGGAGACGTAGTTCCTAAGTTGGGTCTCGATGAGTTTCCCGGCCATGTCTCGAAAGACCGCGGGGTTGCCCTTGGAATCGAGGGCGATGTTGCGGAGGTTCTCGTCGATCGGACGGAGCATGTCGTGCACGAAGACCGGCTCGGAATTGATAAAGCCCAAGAGAGCGTTCATGGTCAGAGCGTCCTGCGCCTGCTCCGGCGACGCGGCGGCAGGAGGTGATACGGCTGCGGGCGGAGCAACAATGACCTGCGCGCCAGCCGTTTCGTACGTGACGGCCAAGACCGCTGCCGCAATCATCCCTGCCAAGATTCGCATGATGTACTCCGTTATGGATCAGAATATCCCTATTGAAACGCTATTGGGGCGAGAATGCAAAATCATTTTTGATTTTTGATTTTTTTGGGGGGAGGTGCCGCGGGGCGGGGCAGCGTCTCCAGCCCGCAAAGTGGGATCGCTATGCTCTGTCTCAACCCTCTATCAGAGCCGCGACCGTAAGGGAGCGACCCGTGTAAGCGTGTGGAAATCACGCCTGTCGCTCCCTTACGGTCGCGGCTCTGATGATCAAATAGCGGAGGATTGAGACAGAGCAGGATCGCTATATTTTCCACATTTCCGATCGAACGGCGGGCAAGCCCGCTGGCTAAATAGAGGAGGATGCCGTTTCTTGCTTGGGTTGCGGGCAAGATGCCTGCGGTACGGCGAGCAGGATGCCCGCGTTACTTTTGTGGCGGAAGAGTTGGGCGAGATTGTCGAAGAGGGTGTAAGCGACAGGGGTGACGAGGAGGGTGAGGAGGAGTGAGAGGGATTGACCGCCGATGATGACTTTGGCCATGGAGGCGCGGCTGGCGGCGCCGTCGCCTTGGCCGAGGGCGATGGGGATCATGCCGGCGACGAGCATGCAGGTGGTCATGAGGATCGGGCGGAGACGGGTTTTGTTGGCTTCGAGGACGGCGTTGTGGAGGGTGTGGCCCTGGCGGCGGAGGGTGTTGGTGTAGTCGACCTGGAGGATGCCGTTTTTCTTGACGACGCCGAAGAGGAGGAAGGTGCCGATGATCGCGAAGAGATTCAGCGACTGGTTGAGGAGGATCAGGGAGAGGATGGCGAATGGAATCGTCAACGGGACGGCCAGAAGAATGGTGATGGGATGCACGAAACTTTCGAATTGAGCGGCGAGGATCATGTACATGAAGAGGAAGGAAAGGAGGAATGCGACGAAGAATGCGTTGAGGCTTTCGGTCATGGTTTTGGCTTTGCCGAGGAAATCGACGGTGTAGGCTTCGCTGATGCCGCCTTCGGTGACGGGGGTGGCTCGGAGTTCTGCGATGGCGTTTTCGATGGCGGCGACAGCGGAACCGGTGGGCATTTTGGCTCGCTGGCGCCATTTGAAGAAGAGGAATTGGTTTTCTTTGTCGTAGTCACCGGTGTTGGCGATAATGGAGATTTTGCGTTGGCGTTGGAAGTGGTCGATTTGTGCGGGGCCTCGGGCTTCGACGAGGGTGGCGACGTTGGAGAGCTGGACGAGGCCGGCGGTGGGAGAGGCGATGGTGGCGTTTTCGATCGCTTCGCGGGTGTTACGGTACGGGAGGGAGGCGCGGAGCCAGACGTCGTATTGCTCGCCGTTCAGGTCGTCTTTGTAGTCGCTGACGACTTGTCCGCCGACGAGGTTGGAGAGCGAGGCGGCGATGGTGCGGATGTCGAGGTTGAGTTCTTTTGCGCGGATGCGATCGATGTTGACGCGGAGTTCGGGGTTGCGTTCGGGAGTGGTGGTGTCGACGTCGGTGAGGCCGGGGATTTGGCGCATTTTGGCGATGATGCGATCGGCGGTGGTTTGGAGTCCGTCGAGGTCGAGGCCGCTGATGGTGAACTCGATGTCGGCGTTGGCGAAGCTGGTGGCGATGGCGGCGGGGTTGTTCACGCCGGTGCGGAGGTCGGGGTATTTTTTGAGCAGGTCGCGGGCGCGGGACATGAGGTCGAATTGGGAGAGGCCTTTGAAACCGGCTTTGGCACGGTCCTGGAGCGGGATCATGGCGACGTAGATGGTGCCTTGGGTCACGTCGCCGGTGGCGCGGGTGAGCTTGCCGGTGGTGTCGCCGATGCTCACAAGCGTATGCGTAACGGCCGGATATTGCTGTAATTCGTTTGCGATCTGCTCAAAAAGTGCACGAGAACGCTCAAGAGTGTAACCGGCGGGAGTGGTGATGGAGACTTCGAATTCGCTTTGGTCGTCGTTGGGGACGAAGTCGGTGCCGAGGAAGCTGACGATGCCGGGGTAGTTGGCCCATTGGAGGGACTGGGCGCGTGCGGGGTCGCCGCGAGCGAGCCATTTGCCGATGGGGAATGGAAACAGCGACATGACTACGAAGATTGCGGCGAGGACGATGACCCAGCGGTGGCGGAGGGACCAGCGGAGGGTGGCGAGATAGGGTTTTTCGGCGATCCACCCGTAGACACCGCCACGGTGGGGGTTGGCTATCAGAGCCGCGACCGTCAGGGAGCGACCGTGCGGTAAGGCGTCGGGAGAGCGGGTCGCTCCCTGACGGTCGCGGCTCTGATTGGCGGCTTTGGCTTTGGCGCTCAGGCGGAGGAAGCGGGAGCAGAGCATGGGGGTGAGTGTGAAACTGATCAGCAGCGAGACCATGATGGCGATGACCATGGTGAGGCCGAAGCTTTGGAAGAAACGGCCGATGATGCCGGACATGAAGGCGATGGGGAGGAAAATGACGACAAGGGAAAAGGTGGTGGCCATGACGGCGAGGGCGATTTCTTTGGTGGCGCCCAGGGCGGCGTCCCAGGCGGAAAGGCCTTTTTCTTCCATCCAGCGGAAAATGTTTTCGTGGACGACGACGGCGTCATCGATCACGATGCCGACGGCCATCACGAGCGCCAACATGGTGATGTTGTTGAGTGTGAATCCGAGCATGTACATGCCCATGAAAGTGCCGATGATGGAGACGGGGATGGCGATGCCGGCCATGATCATAGTTCGCCAGTCACGCAGGAATAGCAGAATGGTCAGGGAGACGAGGATGGCGCCAAGGACGAGGTGCTTTTCGACTTCGTGGATGCTGGCTTTGATGAAACGGCTCTGGTCGCGGATGACTTCGGTTTCGATGTCGCCGCGGCCTTCGGCAGCGAGCAGGGGTTTCAGTTCCTTGAGACGCTCCTTGACGGTTTCGATCACCGTGACGGTGTTGGTGCCGGATTGTTTTTGGACGGTCAGGTTGACGGTGTTGCGGCCGTCGAGCAGGGCAAGGCTTCGCGGTTCTTCGACGCTGTCGGCGGCTTGGCCGACGTCGGAGATGCGGATGGGGTGGCCGGCGATGGAGGTGATGATGATCTGGTTGAAATCGCGTGTGTCGGAAATGCGGCCCATGGTGCGGAGAGTGAGTTCGCGGGAGTTTTGGTCGACGCGGCCGCCGGGGAGTTCGAGGTTCTGGTTTTCCAGGGCGGCTCGGACGTCGTTGATGCCGAGGTTGTAGGCACGGAGTTTGTCGGTATCGACGGTGATTTGGATGGCGCGTTTGAGGCCGCCGGTGAGGATGACGCTGCCGACGCCGGGGAGGCTGGAGAGGCTTTGCGAGATTTGTTTGTCGGCGATTTCGGTCACTTCACGCAGCGAACGGGTGCCGCTGACGGCGATGGACATGACCGGGGCGGCGTCGAAGTCGAGCTTGTCGATGATCGGCGTGTCGGTGCCGCTGGGGAGCTGACTGATGATGGCGTTGATCTTGCTCTGGACTTCCTGCTGGGCGACGTCGCGGTTCTTTTCGAGGAGGAAGCGAACGCTGACGGTGCTGATGCCTTCCTTGCTGGTGCTGCTGAGCTCGTCGACGCCGGCGAGGGTGTTGACGGCTTCCTCGATTTTCTTGGTGACGCCGGTCTCCATCTCCTCGGCCGAAGCGCCGGCACGCGTGGTCGTGATGAACACGATCGGCAAATCGATGTTCGGAAACAGGTCCACGCCCATCCGCATGAAACCGACGATACCCAGAACCACCGGTAATAAAATCAGCATCGTGGTGAAGACGGGGCGTTTGATGCATAACTCGGGCAAGGTCATGAAACACCCAAAGAAATTCGAAACTCGAAATTCGAAACTCGAATCAAACTCAAATGTTCAAAATTCAAAATTCAAAACCTCCGAAACTTATACGCCATCGCTTTGGCGGCGTATTGCGCCAAAAATCAGATTCAACTCTTTTGCTTCCTGCCACATCGTAGCCGCCTCATCTCGCAATTGTGGCTCGGACGATGCAATCATCCGTAACCAATATTTCGTCTCCTTCGATTCCTTGCGACAAATCCCGATCTTGTGTCGAAAGTCCTTCTTCGATTCCGCATCACTGGCTTCATTGTAGTTCGCCCCGATACTTGTGCCGGACGCAACCAACTGCCGAATCAATCTCTCATTTACCGCCGTACAAGGAATCTTCTTTGCAAACCGGACAACATTCTCCCCAAACACCGCTGTCCGCTCTTCCAAATCATACCGTTTCGCTCCACCATCATCCTCGGACCTCTTATTCTGCAATCCATCCATTATATTTACCTCTATTTCGTCATTCATATTTCGATCAACCGGATTTGTTTCGTCCTTCGAATTTTGAACATTTGAATTTGCTTCGAATTTCGAGTTTCGAGTTTCGAGTTTCGAATTTCCCCATTTCGTCATTCGTTAATTTCCACGTGGGCGCCGTCTACGAGTTTTGTAAGGCCGTCGATGGCGACGCGGTCGCCGGGGTTGAGTTGGTGTTTTTCGCCGGGGGCGAGTTTTATCTCGATCCAGGAGCCATCTTGTTGGCCGGTGGTGACCTCGATGGCATGCACTTGAGCGTTCATGCCGGTCGAACCCCCGGCAGAGCCGAAGGCTGGCGGTACGACGTAGATTTTGTTGACGCCGACGAAACTGGCGATGGCTTCGAGTGGGACCATGATGCAGTTGGGGTCGATACCGGTGAGGATTTCGCCTTGCACGAAGGAGCCGGGTTTCAGGCGGCCTTGATACTTCGCGGCGTTCTCCACTAACGCTTCGATTAAAAACGTGCGATTGGTCTGGTCGACTGTCGGCTCAATGCGATGCACGGTGCCTTCAAACGTCTCGGCCGGATAAGCTTCGATGCGGAAGGTGACTTTTTCGCCGATGGTGACCTTACCGAGGAAACGCTCGGGGACTCTGGCCTGGAGTTTTAATTTGTCGTCGGCGACGAGGGAGAAGAGTGCGGTGCCTTCGCGGAGATATTCGCCGACGCTGGCTTTGCGTGAGGTGATGGAATAGCTTTCGACGCGGATGCCGTCGGGGGTGAGGCCGTTGGGGGCCTGGATGACGGTCTCTTCGAGATCTTTCTTTTTGACGTCGATTTCCGCTCGCTCCCGTCGGGCTCTGTTGACGAGGGAACGAGCGGAATCGCGAGAGGTTTCCAGGCCGCTCTGGGCGACTTTGTAGGCGGACTCGGTGTCGAAGAATTCGAAATATTTGATCGTGCCCTGCTCGAAGAGAGGTTTCTGGCGGTCGAGCTTGCTCTTGGCGTTATCGAGCTCGGCCTGTGCCTTTTTGACCGGAGCGGTCTGGTTGACGTCAAACGAGTTGTCCGGGACGTCCTTGATGCCGAGCATGGCGAGGGTTTCCTGCTGGGCTGCTTCGGCCTCGGCGAACCAGAATTGGAATCGCGTGGGATCGATTTGCAGAAGCGTTGCGCCGGGCTTGACACGATCGCCAACATCGACATAGACCTTCTCGACGGTCCCGGTCACGCGATTGCTGAGTGTTGCGGTCTCGAGCCCGGCGAGGTTGCCGACGACGCGAACGGTTCGTTGCAGGCCGCGTGACTCGGCGACGCGGACTTTCACCGGCACGGATGGCGGAGAGCTGGCTTGAGTGGTCGGGACGGTCTGGGCGTCTTTTCCACACGCTGTCAGTAAGAGTCCGGTTCCTATCATCAGTATTGTTACGGCCAAGCCGTTTCGGATTGCGTTTCTCGTCAATGCCATCAAGCTCCTAAGGATGCCAAAGCCCCGCATTACCATGCAGGGCTCCTCTGCGAAACACGCTGAAGCGTGAACTCCGGGGTGCTTTCCTGCAATCATTATCGTTTTGCCATGAAAATCCAAGCGAGGGGGGGTGCAAATGGTGAATTTGTGGTAAACTGTAGGCTGTGCGCGACTGGTTCATTTCTTCTGCGCACGGCCGGTGACATTCCGGAGGTGTCTATGCCCCGCTGTCCTGTTTGTTTTGTTCCGATGACGCGTACCGAAGAGGAAGGGCTTCGTGGGCATACGTGTCCGAACTGCTTCGGTCACTGGATGCCTGCGGTAGCGATGCTCCGGCGTTTGCGGCTCGATGTGCAACAAGCCGGCGTCAAGACTCCTGACCCCGCCAGCGTTCCCGCGGCAGTTCCAGAGTCTGAAGCCCAAGCCGTCAATGCGGATCAATCCGAGCAATCGCCGCTGGCGGATCTTGCGGCAATCGTTGCGGAGTCCGACAGCAAAAAGCCGCTACGTTGTCCGGAGTGCGAGAAAATGATGCGGAAGGATCGTTACCAGCAGATGATTCCGGTGATGGTCGATCGTTGCAAACAGTGCGATCGCATCTGGCTGGATACGGGGGAACTGCATCTGCTGCGCCGGTTGTATTTCGAGTTGGCCACGAGCAGCGATCCGCAGATCGTGAGCCTGCGTGAAAAAGTGGCGATGGTCAGTATGGACTGGCATACCCGGCCGCCGCTGACGCAACAGCCCGTGCCCGACTCCGTGAGCAACGCGGCGGAATTTGCCGACCTGGCCCAATTAGTACTTCGGCTCCTCATTCGCATGTGATTCGTCATTCGTCCTTCGAATGTTGCATTTCTTCTGGCTCTCGGCTTCTGGCTTCCGGCTTCTCCATATCGCCTGGCATCGCCTTTGACCTGGTACGCCGTTCACGTGAGGCTGCGCCGCCTTTTTTACCCGCGACACGGGCCTCTTCAGGCGTGAACTCATGGGCGGTGCCTTTTTGATGAGCCGCTTTGCCGCCCTTGCTGGCAATCTCTCGCTGCTTGATCGGGTCCATCGAAGAAAATCCGCGTTTGCTTCCCACAGTGATTCTCCTTTTTTGGTCCACATTCTCTTTTGCGCAGCCAGCCTCCTCAACAAAATAGTGACGCAACTTGGATGCCATAAGGCGTCGTTAAGTCGTTAAGTCGTCAAGTCGTTTTCACGATTTAACGACTTGACGGTTGAGCTTGCCCTTCCATTGTGCACGTCAGTTTGATAGCATCCAATGAGCGAATCGGAGTACGGCGTTCATGACAGAATGGGACGATGCGGAAAGTCGCGTGGAAAAAGCGCACGAGCTTTATGAACGCGGACGGTTGGAGGAAGCGCTGCACGAACTGCAGGCGGCTATCGCCATCAATCCCTATAACGCGTCCTGGTACTTCAATCTGGGCCTGACTTACGATGCGTTGGATCGTTTTGACGATGCGATCGCGGCCTATCGGCTCGCGCTGGAAATGGAGCCGGAGGATGTGGAGATATTGACCGCGATGGGGCACGACTGCAATCGTGCCGGAAATTTTGATGAGGCGATCGGATTTTTTCAGCGGGTGGAGGCGATCGATCCGGCGTATGAGCCGAGCTACTGCAATCGCATTGTTTCTTACGCGGAGAAGGGGGACCACGAAAAAGCGGAGGAGATGTTTTTCCTGGCTCGACAGTACAAGGAAAAATGCCCGATCTGCTATTACAACATTGGGCATTCGCTTTTCGCTCGCGGACTTTTTGACCGGGCGCTCTGGTGTTGGCAGCAGGTTCTGGAAATAGCTCCGGAACATTCGCAGGTGCATGCCCGCATTGCTGACGCACACTGGGCGAAGGGACAACTCTCCGAAGCTCGTACGCATTTCATCGAGGAACTTCGCTCGAGTCCGGGCGATTTGGACGTGCTTTTAGATTTGGGAGAGTTGCTGATTGAGATGGGGCAGTTCGACGCGGCTGCGGAAAAGTTCCGGCAAGTGCTGGAACTTTCGCCGGACGAATGCACGGCACACTACCACCTGGGGGCGCTGGCAATGAACGAGGGAGCGGGAGAGGGGGAGAGGGGGAGAGGGGGAGAGGAGGCATTGGACGACGCCTTGGAGCAGTTCCGCCGGGTGCTGCAGATCGATCGGGCTTATCCGGTGGCACATCTGAAGATCGCGCAGATTTATCGTCAGCGCGGCGACCATTCGGGCTCGCTGTTCCACGCCAACTGCGAACTGGCGCAGCAGACCAGCGACGAACAGACGCTGCTGGAACTGGGCAACCTGTTCATGGACCTGGGGCAGTTGCTGGCGGCGGAGACCGCGTATCATCGGGTGCTCTCGCTGAACTCGCAGAACGCTGCCGCACGGCATAACCTCGGCGTGACACTGCTGATGGCAGGACGCATCGACGAAGGAATCGAACAGGCGAAACTGGCGCTTCGCATCCAGCCCAAGTACATGCTGGCGATGCACAATCTGGCGCTTGCCTATATGTCGAAGAAAGATTTCACCCGCGCCCGCTTCTGGCTCCGCGAGGCTTTCGATATTGCTCCCGACGATATGCAGCTTCACCAACTGCAAATCCGCCTGCGTTTCTGTGCCGCCTGGAACTTCCTGAAATCCCTGCCTCGCCGCCTGTTTCGCAAGCGATCGCGCTGAAGTGAATGGCCACGGATGCACACGGCGCGGCAGAGCCGCAACCCAACCACGAAGCACACGAAGACCCACGAAAATGATTTCATTCTTTTTTTCGTGGGTCTTCGTGTACTTCGTGTCTTCGTGGTCAATTTTGTCAGAATAGAAAGAAGTTGCGCGATAGTAATACGGATAGAGGTTAAAAACTCGAAGTTCGAAATGCGAAACTCGAATCAAATCCAAAGTCCAAAATTCCAAATTCGAAACAGTCGTGGCTTCAGTGGTTTTGGTCATTTGAACATTCGAACTTCGAGCTTGTTTCGAATTTCGAACTTCGAATTTCGAGTTTTCATCCTGTCTTCCTGTGGCTAATTCCCGTGCATAGAATGAAGCGAGGTGCGTCATGGTGGCTGGCCATATTCAAACCGATCTTCACCATGTGGTGGGATCTCTGCGAAGCGTTGGGCGACGTGCGGGTCGGGCCGGAGGAGGAGGGGGGGGAGCGAGGACATGGCCTTTTGTCACGATCAGCCGTCAGGCCGGCGCAGGGGGTTATACGCTGGGGACGCTCCTGGCCGAGCGGCTCAACGGATTGGAATACGCGGAAGCACGCCTGGGCTCGCTAAACGAGACGCAACCCCCTCCTCCTTGGCAATGCCTTGATCGCGAACTGGTTGAACGGATTGCCAGGGATCATCATCTTTCTGCGGGCCTGATTGATTCGCTGCAGCATTCCAGCCATACGTGGATCGGGGAGTTCTTTGGAGGACTGAGTCATACCGACAATCAGCCCAGCGAACTTGCGGTCTTTCGGCGTGTGGCTGAGACGGTTCGTGCTTTGGCGGAGGCTGGGCATGTGCTGCTGGTCGGGTTGGGCTCGGTTTTCATGACACGCGACATGCCCGGCGGTGTGCATGTGCGGCTGGTGGCGCCGCTGGAATATCGCGTTCGCACCATGGCTAAAAAGCATAACCTTTCTGAATCACATGCGCGGGCAATGGTGGAGAATCTGGATGCGGGACGCGATTCGTTTTACCGGCAATATTGGCCGCACACGCCGCTGCACGCCGGGCTGTTCCATATCACGCTCAACGCCGGGCTCATGCGAGAAGAGCAGATGGTTGATTGCGTGCTGCCGCTGATTCGAAAGAAGCCAGAAGCCAGAAGCCAGAAGCTAGAAGTCAGAAGTTTGGAATAAGCCGCAAGATGGAAACCTTCTGGCTACTGGCTTCTGGCTTCTTCATGGCGGCGAGTTGGAGATGGCTGGCTCGGCTGGCGGCGGTGGGGTCCCGCTGCAACAGTGTTTCCAATTCCACCAGTGTTTCTACGGCGTTGTTGACCTCGAAGAGTTTGCGATTTAATCTGGCGGGGATCACTGTTTTGCCGATGTGGGAGAGGATTTCGAAGCCTTTGCCGCGGGTGAGGGAATCAATCTGGCTGGGGGTGAACATTTTGACGCGGAAGCGTTCGTCGATGTTTTTGGTGAGCCATTCGGTTTTGCCGGTGCGTATGAAGGCGGTCAGGGCTTGCAGGTTTCCGCTGGTGATGAAGTGATCGATCGCGGCGAGGTGGTTGTCGACGGTGAAGACGAACGTGCCGCCGGGCTTGAGGAGGCGATGGACTTCGGAAAGGCATTTGCCGGGGTCGTCGCAGATCGAGACGACATCGCCCATCGCGGTGATCAGGTCGAAGTGGTCCGCGGGGAAGGCTCGCAGGTCGATGGCGTCGGCTTGCTGGACGGTTGCGCGGGCGGCTTTGCCGGAGAGGTCCGGCTGACCCTTCCAGTCCTCCAATTTCTTGTGAACCTCCAGCAGCATGTTGGTGGAGAGGTCGCAGAAAGTTGTAGGATAACCGACTTTGAGCAGTTTGAGGCCCCATTTGCCGGTGCCACAGCCGAGGTCCATGACAAACGCCGACGTGTCCCGCGGCAGAAACGCCTTGAGATGATTCCATGTGATGCGGTCGTGAAACTCCCAATACGCATCGTCGTAAATCGAGTCGTACCGAGCAGCAACACGGTCGTGATACCGGCGATTCGATTCCGTGTTTTTATTTTTATTCCGTGACATCGTGTAACCTCCCGGAGTTCACGCTTGAACGTACCATGGGGAAGAACACGCTAGAGCATTTTTCACTCGCCCGTAGCGTTTTGGAGCCCCGCATGGCAATGCGGGGCTTTTGGCTCTCGCTTCCTGCGCATGTCATCACGCCACGACCACATGAAAAATGCTCTAAAGCGTGAACTC
>Ga0123357_10000685_pt1 | contig 33891 bp, 16 predicted proteins | sample TergutEmb28metaG_FD_89873 | JGI IMG/M metagenome (GOLD analysis project Ga0123357, IMG submission 89873) | Embiratermes neotenicus P4 segment gut microbial communities from Petit-Saut dam, French Guiana - Emb289 P4 | ecosystem: Host-associated > Arthropoda: Insects > Digestive system > Gut ... | reverse complement strand
TAACTCAACACATAAGTCGCAAGCTCCTGAGGATGGATGTATTAACATCCGAAACATGTTGAGCATTATATAAAGAAATAATAAAGCAAGTGACATCAAGTTGGTCTCTCTTTACTCAACTCAGATTATATGATTCTGCAAGTTCTCTTGAAAAATCTTAGCAAAAGAACGTTTGTATATACTGTGAAACCTGTCCTAAAGGAAGACTGGAAAAAAAACCTGTTTTTGCGGTAAAAATTTGAAGTCCCGATTATCCAAACTTCAAGTGCCTGTTTTAAACGGAACCTTCCCGGAACGGACCAAATTTCGGTCCCTAGCGGCTCCATTATCAGTAGGTTTCACTCTATATGGTAACTACCTTACTACAAAAACTCTCAATGACTGTGTCTATACGTCAGCCCAGTAAAATAAACGTTTCTATTCCCTGCATTCACACAGACATCCCCTTATGCACAGCAAACAAAATACAGTTTATTCTGTGAAACCCGCAAATCATTTCATTTCAAATGTACTTTATTTCGCGATGTAGCTGCTGTTGAGTCGGACACAGTAGCCGCAAGGGAAACACTAAACACTAACACTGTAAGTAAACATGCGACTGGGTAAACAAAGCGAAAAAAGAAGATCACATACATTTCCACGAGAAACAAAGGAATGTTTGAACAGGAAAAACAAAAACGAAAACATTAACAAAAATTGCTAAAACAAAACAATGCAGCCACTAAAACAAACTGCGAAAACAAATTATTCGTGCAGTTAGGCTGTATTTGGATTTTAAGGGGAGGGCCGAACAATTGTATCTTTAAAACTGGGCACACATCAACGACACGACAGCAGGACGGTGCTGATGAGTTTTGCCGCAACAGAAATGCTACTTCAGACATGATTGCATCGAATGAGTATCCGTAACATCTGACCTCGACGTATACCCAAAATGACAGAACTGCAATTTTCATCATCGCGACCCCATTAGGGCATAAGACATCCCTTCACATAATTTATATGATAGCATATAGCGGGTGAAAAGCTTAACATTCAGGCCTCACCTACTGATTTATTTGGTGCTCGCGTAGCTCACAAATGGAGCTTTGCGTACTGGATTATAGCTGTATAAGCAACAAATGGACGGCTCTCCATGTTCGGTTCATTTCGGATTAATTAAGACCCGAAAATTTCATGAACGGACAGCTCCATGCAACAATAACTTTCGAGTCGACTGCCAACAAACAAGCAGCCTTCTTGACTGTGGCAGTAGCTTTAAGGAGGTGTTACAAATACCGAAATTTATCTTTGTGATTACTTCTCCGTTTTTGAAGGCGCTGATCTCGTAATGTCGAAGTTATATTAACACGTCACAGTTATACATATCAACATACAGCTTATATAATATTTATGTGGGACGGGTAGCTCAGTCGGTATAGGGGCTGACCACGGGCTGGACGGTCCGGGATCGAATCCCAGTGGGGACGAGATTTTCCGCCCGTCCAGACCGGCCCTGGGGCCCACTCAGCCTCCTGTACAATGGGTACCAGATCTTTCCCGGGGGTAGAGGCGGCCGGGGCGTGGGGCTGACCCCTCCACCCCCACTAGTGCCGAGGTCCTAGAAAGAGTAGAGCTCTATCTCTACTCACCCTAAGGGCCTTCGTGGCCTATAAAAAGTGTGAAACCTACCTACTATAATATTTATTTCGAGCGTAAAACAATCCTGAGAACAAATCTTGATAGGGGCTGGTACAAATTTCTTTGCAGTCAGTTGTAATGTATCTACAATGCTGTTTCACAAGTTACGAAATTGAAACATGAACACTGCAACAAAGCGTTCCATTTCGTGCATTTACTGTACAGCAATTACGTATATATCACCTACGTACACACATACAGTTCAATATATATATATATATATATATATTTATTTATTTGTCAAATCTCTCCTACATGTTTCGGCGTATACTGCACCATCCTCAGGGAGAACTCTTCTCACTTCAACTGCAACAAGTAGCTCGTATCAATATCGCTGATACAGACAGGCATTAGGAAACAAATTTAAAACGCATAGCTGAAAGACGAATATTTGAAAGGCAATAATATATTCGGGGAACAATGAGGCTAAGCGAGAGGCGTGCAGAGAATGTGGATATACATGACATGCCTGCTGAACCTGAGATGCTTATCCACGGGCTCATTTTCAGTGAAAAACATTATACAAACAGGGATCGAAATCAAAACCCTTACGTAGTTACCGCCTTTCGTCTGTGCACGAGAAGTGCCAGCGTTGCAAGCCAGGAAGGCCAAGGAGTTCGCAAATGAAGGGTATGCATGCAGTGATCCATTCCGTTCACGGGATTTTGGGATGAGGATGCACGCGCAAAGGCTGTAGACAGCGCCATCGCAATACCATGAAGCAAGCGACAGACAGCAAGACACATCAGTCGTTGTGCGATAGGGGCTCTCACAATCAGTGTGCCAGGGACTACATCGGAACCTGCGAAGTATCTCCTCTAGGCCGTCAGTGTCTTTTCGCACTCCGTGCTTCCGGAACCGACTAATGTTTTAAGACAGCAATACGCAATGAATGTACATCTAGCCCTATAGAATCGCGATGAGGGGGGAGGGTGGGGGGGGGCTGGCGCAGGGCTCGAATATGTTTAACAACGCTCTATTACACACACAGATAAATGGTAAAATGGTAAATGACTATATACATGTCAAATCCAAGCAAATATGAGTGGCACTCACCACAATACACAGGTTCAGAACGACAAAATTTTCGAAAATCACCAAATAATTCACTAATGATGGTTGGTATAAGAATGGATGTCAGAGCGGATACCTCTAGTATACTATGTACCTCCGGCATTCAATTCTTCGCAATATTCTGTGCGCCCTAAGTATGTATAACACATACTTTTTTGCGCGTGTGTGTAAACACGGCGTTCAACTCCAGCAAATTAAAGGTTAGAACATAAAGAGTTCCACAGCCGGACTGCCATCTTTGTACATTGTAAATGCGACGCAACAGTACTCTGCGGTCAATTGTAATTAAGGCTGATTTTAAAGGAGTAATTGCATACTTGTACCGGTCCCAGTGGCTGCGCGGTCTAAGGCGTAGGTCTGCCTCATCTGTGCTGTTATTATTTCACTTTCAGTTTCTCCTTTCAGATCTCCCCTCGACAGCCGTAGGAACGTTTATTATTATTATTATTATTATTAGTAGTAGTAGTAGTAGTAGTAGTAGTAGTTGTTGTTGTTGTTGTTGTTTTCAAAGGACGTTTTGATTTATTCTACCTAACAGAGTTGTGCAGGTAGCCTGTAACTGGCTACTTATAAGGATTCCTAAGTTGAACACCCATATACTGAAGTTGCACGAGCCTGGGGATTGCAGCGGGGTGATCAGGTTCGGTGGTTATGTTACAGCGACTGCGGCATACCACTGAGTATTATAAATCACCGTTAATGTCACTGTTGTTTCACTACCTTTACTGACGCGCTCAGTAATCACGGAAAAATGTGCCACATCGTATGTCAACCGGTGACTTAGCAATTCCTGACAGTCAGGAAACAAAACATTACCGCACTGCGAATGGCGTTAACATGGTACTGGTCGCAAATTGATGAAATAATGTGAAATGTACATCTATCTGCCAAGGCAGGTGTCCAAATAGAAGATACATCTGTCCCAAATCAAGAACTATGTGCAATTCAATTTTTCACAATTGTTTATATTACTGCAAGAAGCAAACCTTGCAAGCAACGTTTAAACTACTAAAAAATATTATTAGTGATGTGTGATTCCACTCCTACATTCACCGCACACAAAGCTTGGTTGGTAACAATTATCAGACACCGCTAAACTTCCCTAACGAGAGCGAAAAGTGGATTGGATGTCTGAATCTCTGACTGCAGTTAGAAGTAACTGCTAGCGGTACATTCTTACCGGCAGTGTTGGCTAAATAATTTCTACTGCGGCGTCCGACAGCAGTTCGCACTGCACGGTAACTAGGCTACTTCCGCCAAAATAAATAATATTACTGTAGATTTGTTTGTCTGTCAGACTCAACTAGATAATCTGAAAGCGAAAGAAGCTTCGTTTCGTCAATACTAAGTATGTGGGTTCGACTCTAAAAATGCGATTCGCCATAATGTTATTAACTACACTTCCTTTCTTGTGGTTTGAGCGTATTATTCTCAAATTGGAAAAACTGTGTGAATATTAAATTTCTTGTAGTTATCAAACATATTATCTCATTTTTCGGTGAACTGTAGGCTAGGAAACGAACTTCGAAGGAAACGGCTGAAATGTCACAAAGAATTTGTTATTTTTATAAAATAAGTGATGGATTTTTACTTCAAGACAGTGGGAATTGTTCATGAAGCAGGCAAACGAGAGACATTCAGGGAAAAAAATGGGAATGGCTGCAACAAAAACTGGTAAAGCAGTATTGGAATGAATAAGAAAGATCGACGAATCACGCTTGCCAAATGGAACTGTGTATGCTGTACACGTTCTACAACTTTTCACTCAGCAAAACTAGACATTACTAGGAATAGAACATCTTCAATGTCCCACATACAGCGTCAAACTATTGCACTCGAAAATCCAGCGCTAAAACCACTCCAGCCACTAGTGCTGCACTTAACGCAAGCCACATCACCAATGCCACTAGTGCCATGGTGTGGCACCTCTGGTGCTCCTGCCGCTAACACTAATCCTGTTAACACTACACACGGTCGAACAATACATAATGGCACACTACTGAAGAATTTCATTCTTGGCCATGGCACCGGGTTTCAGGATTTCTCCGTTACTGGTAACAAATTAGTAACTGGAAGTTACACCTTCTTTAGGGCACTGTGGGTATTTGGCGTTGCGCTTGGTGGATGTGTTACTCGGCTGCGAACACAGTTACCCACGCTGCCTCTATGTATACTGTACATGTACACGTAGGGCTGAAGGGCATAACAACCTTCTGCTGGAAATGGGTTTGTATGTCTCATTGTTCTGTCATGAAATATATAAAAAACGCTTTCTTCAACACCATCAGCCTCGAACAGTACTATATCCGTTCACTCAAAGGACTAAAGAGAGTATTACATGGAAAAGGGCTTTTACAAAGATCTGTGTACTTACAGATCCCGGGGAAAGGAGTATAAAGCCAGGTTTCAACAGAGTAGGCAAGAAATGTTACATAATAAAAATCATTCTGTAAAAATAGAAACAGAATACTAAAACGTCTTTAGATATATGCGTCTGAAACAATTCACTGTGTGAAAAAACGAAAGGAAATTCTCCGCGGAATTCCTTTATCCCTGCACCCCGTCCTTTATCGTACGTTCTTCATCTTCAAAAGTGCTGAGGCAAAGAGAATTATTAAAAGCGGATTATACAGAATGCTACGGAGGAACTGTGGTACTATCGTACGTTTCCATAAATACCAAGTTGGTCAGACGATGATCGGATAGACACAAATCCTTACGACACAAAATTTAATATCAGTCGACAACTACTTTAAAGGTATACAAATACGTCTACTGACTAACTTTATAAGAGGGATATTGTCTGAATATTCAAACACTGAGTTCGTGGTTGGAATCCTACCCGGCTCGTAAATGTATCTAGTGTCTGTGATGTCGTGTGCAGGTTGAGATGGGCCGATCCACCGCCCATGGAGTCCCGCTGTTACATTCTGAAGGCATTCAGAAGTTAACTAAGAGCGGTAAATGGTCCGAGGGTCTAAACAGCATGGCAGGCGTCTGTAAAAACGCCTCTAAGCTGCACTCGGTAATCATGAATATTGTAAGTCCTGAAAGTTTACCTTAGTCAATTCTCGTAAAATGGGGCACTGTGGTTGGAAATTACCACAGAAAACTACATGCCTGTTATAAATTAGAACAATTAACTCTTCATATAAGCATTTGGTAATACTGGAAACATGAAATCTTATACACTTGGAAGGAATACTTGGTTAAGGCACTTACCACTGCAGTCCTTTAAACTACACAACAAAACAGACAGATGGGCAGGATTTTGACCCCCGAACTCAAGTGTTCCAGAAATCTATGGCGTACGAATTCCAGACCGTGCAGGAATATCTTGACCGGTTGATTGACTATCAGCTTTCAAACAAGGACTCCGGGGTATAGTCCGTTACCACAACCATAACCAGCACCACCATCATCACCACCACCACCATGAAACTGTCCGAATGCAGCAGATTATTTTAAGTACCCTTATGGTGTGTGTGTGTGTGTGTGTGTGTGTGTGTGTGTGTCTAGCTCCCTATACCTACATAAGGATTACTTGCCGGAGGCCAGTCAGTCGCTGGTGTTCTGTCAACATAATTTAACTGTATCATCATCATCATCGGCTGCGTTGTGTGGCAACACAGTCAACAACGGTTCACCTCGAGTATGAAATCTGATACACTGATTCAATTTCCCTGTGTTGTAAACTTCATCCAGTTTCATGTGCACATAACGCGTGTCAGTGTGTGCATGTGTTGCGAAAACCACATAGTGGCAGAGTGTTAGTACAGAACAGTCGTCACTGTGACTACAGCAGATCGGTTCATTTTTAATAACGCGCTACATCATATCTAGGTTCTCATCAGTTAAAACTGTTCAATACATCTTGCGTTACCTTTAAAGTTGCGTATTTTATTCTGTACGTATTGGAATCAACTTTGTATAGGATTATAAAGGATTACTATCAGAGAACGAATCTGCCAAATGTGTTTATAGATGAAACTCTCCTGCCGCACGCACGCACGCAAAGAGTATATTCGGCAGTACTCCTTGAAGGTTATTGAAAACTGGACACTTTTCCGAACTTCTATCCATTACTAGCATTCACAATACAACACGTATTTGCAAAGATTTAGAAAATTAAATTGCGAAGCGTACTTTAGAATTATAGGTCTAGAGCTTCCATGTTTTCTAAAGGTTCCTTCTCATCATCACGTAGTCTGTCTTACGACAGGTCCATAGCCTTTTCCAAAGCGAACTTCCCACACAGTGCGACCTAATCTTTCCTCCTCAATTCCCAGTTTCTTCTCGCCTTACAATAGGAAGGTCATCTTATAACAGAGGCTAATGTGAGCCGAACATACTGACTCAGACACTGGTCAAGAATGTGCTTGTTGCTGTGAAACAGAGACGATCACCGCCATTAAGACCGCTGAACCATGTTTGCGGCTTGCACAGTGATCTGAGGAAGCTAAATGCGGATTCTCCCCTATACCATTTATTTCCACGAACTTTCACAATTATCAGTGAAATCTACAACTATGAAAGCTCACAAGCATCTTAAAAACTACAGTTGTAACGTCTGTAGGTAATGTGTAGAACTATTGCTCTGCATTCAAGCGGTATGTAGTTCCAACCGGCTATTGTGAGTGGGATAACTCGTAGCAAAAAAAAAATCTCAGCATCGAAGCTTGGTAAGTGTCAATATCGCTTCTTCCTACATCTCCTCCATTCCGTCATTCTTCAATATACCTAAACTCCACGCCTAAGTCTGCAGTGGCTAGAATTTTATTAAATAATATACAAAACACGCCCCAAACGCTACTCGTTTTCGGTATTTATCACTTACGATCAGGCGTAAGTTTTAAATTATTTTAAAGAAAATAAAAATGTTATGTTACTTATAAGAAAAAGAAATATCATACTCCACTCTGAGAATCAGAGTAGACAGGGATGAGAAATGACTACAGAACGTTTATGGCGTAGCTACTTTCACTGCAGCCATTACAATCTTCGCTGGTGTTTGTAAAAGATATCGGGGCAAGATTCTTGCACGCAAACAAACAAACGAATGTTGAAGTGCTTCTTATTGATTTCTGCTACGTTTTTCCTTCTCCTTAAAATGGAATAGCAAAAACTAAATAAAACTCCTAGTCGACACAAACTTGAAGTATGCGTTTTTGGCAACAAGCTAAGAATAGAGACAAGAACATTTTCACTCCACGACTCTTCTCTCCTTTTTTTATACGTGAAACTTTATTTATGCAAGAAGTTTTGTAATAAATCCTCTGCTCACGACGTCTTTCGAGATCTCGAGTACCTAGGGCGAAAATGTATTATTAAAATCCTTCATTCCCTAGTTATGATGCGTTTTTCCCTCCCTTGAAACGTAACCTAGCTAAACTGCATTACTCTTCCATAAATGAGGTGTGATGCACCCGGTAGGGGCTGTATCTCGCGGCGCAAAGTTTGTGGTTCGGTTTAAGAGACGTACTGCGACGAATAAAGAAGGCTGACAGGAATCCGTAAGGAAAACAGGTATCTACCACAGCGACAAGGTCCCTTGGGAGTAATACGGAACAAAGAAAATGGCTTGCCGAATAGCTAATAGGTTATTCAAAAACGTGGAAAACAGATGTCATGTATTTTATATTCAGAGGAATATGCCTATGAAGTAGAAAGAAAGGAAGGAAGAAAGAAAGAAACAAAGGACGTTCTATTATAGTGCGTCGTAATTAACAACGTTATTCAGAAACTAACCCGAGCGCATCAACGATAAACGAATTAAAAAGCCATCTGTCGGCATCACTCGGCAACTTTAAATATGAATAAAGCACAAGACACACGGCTGTTGGCAGCTGCAGAAGCAACTCAGTACCACAGAGTGCCGGCAGTGAAACGTGGACGTTTAAAAATTCGAAGGAGGGCTACCTCACATAATTAAAAATGACAGGGCCCTTTCAAATAGTAAGTTATTTACTTTAGACCCACAGCAAGATAAACACAGTAGTGACAAAAGAACTAACAGCAGGGGAAAACCCAGTTTACGGAACAAATATTTGCAAGGGTAAATAAATGATTAGAATATAATTCAAGGGAAATATTCCATGTAATTCTGGGATCCAAACAAAAACCCTAAACACACTTGCCCGTTGTTGTACCAAAGTCACTAGATCCTAAGGCAATTTCTGTAAACAGTTAAAAATCTTGAGATATCAATGTAGAGAATCCTGTGATTGTGTTTCATAACCGCAAAAATCGTTACGTATAGGACTACACGCATGGTAAGGCGCACTATGGGGGCATGTAGTCAGAAGAAAAGGCACCGCCACGAAAAGGGCCGAAAAGCGAGAACATATTACGTACGTCGCCCGCATTCGTGAACCAATCAGTTCGTGTCCATGCCAGGCACCTGTCAGTGTAATGGTTTTATTCACTTACCTGCAAACAAATACCACAATATACCTGGAAACGGAAACGACCCTTCGTCCAACAAACCTTGCCAATCATTCACGCAGATCGCGCATTCACCACAGCGCCGCAAATAACTGAACAAACAACAGAGAAGTTAACTTGCTGTAAGGCAAGTTACCTATTATGTGCCCGTAGACACAAACGTACACAGCATCTACTGTGTTACTGGTGTGACAAGCAACAAGTAATATGCAATGGCAAACTGAACAACACCTGCACGAGTCTAGTGTCATCAATACAGTTATAAAAAGGCAAAATAAACAACACACGACATACGACAAAGGATGGTTGGGCCAGACAACGACGGGTAACAATTACGGAGATCAGGGGTTTCAGTGACCAGGGCGGGACGACAGTGGTCGTCGCAGCGGGCACCTCCGTCTCCTTAACACTCCCATTCTTTCCCATTGTCTTCCTCTTTGTAAAGGAACAAAAACTGGAACACTTCAAGGAACAGACAGAGGGTTACAAGTCTTGGTTACTTCCTTCCCATGCGTGATTTCAGGCTTCCGCCGCGAAGCAGATGAAAATTCCGCTCTTCTGGTACGGAATTACCACTACTCGATGGGTAATAGCCCAGAAGGGCGCAGTTCTCATCTACGTCCCTCCTAACTTACAATTCATGACGGTTCTAGCAGCATCGCCATTTCCTCTCATAAACGGTGAAGATGTCGCTCTGTTTACTTGAGCACTACGGCAGACAGGCAGCGACATTCGGTTACGGTTCCACTCATCTCGGCACTAAATGGATGTGAACGGCCAACTATATGTATCAGCTTCTTCAATCCCGGGGAAAGAGCCCCTGGTACTCATTTAACACGGAAGCTAGGTGGGCCCCAAAAGTGGCTGGACGTTTCGGAGAAGAGAAAAATGTAGTGCCTTGTTTCTCTCACACTTAAAAAACGAGCAAACGAATGTCTCGGAAATTCTGGCACCAGAAACTGGTCGGTTTTGCTTTTGGAAATGTTGGATATTGACACACCAGATGACAATGGTAGGGTGTGCCTTGCGAAAAAACATCCCATTTTCTCTGCTCCCAGCGTACCTCCTGAAGCTCTTCCCGCAAGTCAGAACCGTACATTTTTAAAAATAATATTCAAAGTTTCCATATGATGAAAGCGTGTGCCCGGGCACACAAAATGTAGACATAAGTGGGTAACAATCCACGTAAACGAGGAAATGTATTTTTTGCAATATGTGCCCACATGCATAGTGCCTAACGTTGCCTACTTACATTGTGTTTCTACGCAAGTAAATTGGAGTACTAACAACAGACTTGCAGTAAAACATTACATTTTTAACTTTCCTGTTTAGCGGATATACCATCACCGACCGAGTACTGACAGCCTCCTGCCACCTTGCCTACGCAATATCAAAACCAGTATGAACTTCCCTTACCATACGCTACGTCTGCCTACTTTACTGAATAGCTCGATAGTTTTAAAGTGAACAAATTACGCCGTCTATAAGTAACACAAATACTGTCGTCAACACAACTGTCTGGTGCGATTCAATAATAATTACACATTCTTGTTTGTAAACTCAACCTTCTTGTTGTAAAGGTCTCTCTTCCACCCAGCACGAATTAAACAATTGTGAGTACGGTTAATTAAATCGCAGCAACAATGAACCCTCAACTAACGGAAACCAGATATCACGTCGAAATTATGTCAGGAAACTACTTGTTGCCTTAGCATCAAAGACACGTACGCTGAATACACAATTGACAGCTCTACCAACTAGGAATGCAGACACCTTCAATGAATAATAATCATTAAAACAGACTTAATTGACTTGGACCAAACGGAGAGGAAAAAAAAAAGTCGTCCATCCCCACTGACATAGCCAACTTCAGAACTAACAGTGGATAAACGTAACAAGTCATGGGGCTGACATCTACATGCTGAGATTCCAGACAGAAGCAGATACGTTTTGGTTCCTTGAATCACGAACCAAACAAATAATTTGATCTGACGTGGAGAGAAACGGCAGAGAATGTACTCTCCAACTTTGGACGAAGAATATGCAAACGTCTCGGAACAGTCAAAGAGAGTATTTGGACCTCGGAGGGATAAATCAAACCATTAACCAATAATATCTGAAATAGAAAACTTCGTGACTTATTAGTTAGTGTATGTATGTATGTGTGTGTGTATATATATATATATATCGGAAATTGCGATGTACGAGGCCTACGAGTAAGGTGATGGGAAAAGCGCTTTAGTGTAGACGTTCATAGCAAAACGTCTTGGAGAACGACCATTTTGCAGACCGTGAAGAAGAAGGGAGGCTAATGTAGCGCTAGCATAGAAAAATTAGTAGGGAAAATGGGATGGCCTTTTCACTTTAAGGCCAGCGACACACGTAGACTAACTGCAACAGAAATTTCTTTCGGAATACAGCAGATACACAGACACTGGGTCTCAGAAATTTCCGCATTTACAGAATAATGAGTGGATGTTGCGCCTTTAATTTACGCACGTAAATTTAAACAAATGTGTATCGAACTGAAATGGAAATTTCTGTTGCGGAAAATCCGCTGTGTCACCGACCTAGGGGGGGGAAAAAAAAAGCTCTGACAAGCTGGGGTAGCTGAACACATGCAAAAAATTTAATGCGATTTGGCAACCAGTTTAATTGAAATGGCATTAAACTTAATTGTAGTAAATTTATTCCATACCCAATTAAATGTTATGACATTATGGCGGTTCCCTCACTAGTGTATGACTACAAAGTGTTGTGATTTTCTGTGTAAAGTTCTAAAGGTCCTGGGATGGATTTATTTCGCACCGAAGGAGTCCTGTCGTGTCTCGAACATTCATTACTTGAGAATTCTGATTCAAAATAGGCGAGGGTGAAAGTAAATCCAAACTGCCGGAAATTCCCAGTAATAATGGCTGAGTCAAGACGTTCCTTACGAAGGTATAACAATATTTTTTGACTGGTATTTTGGATGTTGTCCATGGACAGTAAGTGATCCACGCACGTAGCGACGTGCCTTCTTACCAACTGCCACCCTTACATCTGACGCAACTTTGTGGAAAACTGAGAGAAAAAGGATTTACGAGAAGTTACCAACAACGTCATATATTTCGGACAAACAACAATGGCGCGTAATCCGACAGTCTGACTTTAGGCTATTTGTCTACAGAAATAACGCATAAGCACGCAGAAATACAAGATACAGACACTCTAAACTACTAAAATTACTTCATGACAGCATTAGACAAAAGAAATTGTTCTACTATCACAGAATTTCGAGCGATATTCTGCCATTAAGTTATGTAACAACATCATAAACGTACTGCGTTGGTCACTGCCAATTACTGGAGCATATTGAGACCGCAATATTTGCAGCTCTTCAAGCACGCTCTGTTTCCGTCATATACCAACATAATATTATAAAACACACTGCTTTCAAAAACGTTGTGTATATAAAGCATATTTTGGCCGTGGATACTGCCCATAGCAATATTATTGTAATGAAACAGTGACTGTCACAAACCAAAGAGACTGAAGCATAACATTTAAACATAAAGAGGGATGTTCCATAGCCACTAGCTTATATTTCGAGAACAGAAGAATGTATTCACCTTGAAATCGTGAACATTTTATGAAAGTTACCCTCGAAAATGCTACACCACAGCGGTAACTCGCTCGAGGATCAGGCAACACGACAGAAATCCGTTAGTTATTTGTCGAGGCCTTTACATTAAATTAAATTAAATTAAATTAAAAAAACTGTTTAGTTTCACTTCCTGGACAGAAAGATCAAATTACACACACTATATAAACTAGATTAAATTATGTATTTATACTTTAAATTCAAATTCGCGGAGACGGGAGAAAGTACATGTGTTTATTTACACACGCACGTACGCGCGTAGTTTTTCCGAGACTTATTTGTACAAGTTCTGCCACGGTTATCTTTTTAAATCAATAAATTGTTATAGCGTCACTGATAGTAAAATACAAACGCTCAAGGCAAGGACATCAAAACTCGCCACTGGACAAGGTTAGAAGCCTATTTCATCCACCTCGCAACCTCACTACTTTCCAAAATCTATCTCAATATTATCGTCCATCTCTTGTCTGAGCTCTGTTTTCTGAGGCTTCTTTACATAATTAACGTTGGCGTTTCTAAGTTCTCACATCTGGCCACACACGCAGCCCACAATTTCTCTCACCTCATTATCATAAAAATGCTGGATAACACGTAAAAATAAGAAAAAGCCCCTTACTATTAGCACCATAAACTGGCTACTTCTTCTGGGTAAGGTCAAAACAGACTGGCATTCCAGCTTCGCCTAAAAACGTAGGCCGTAGGATCATTACTACAGAGTGAGAACCGCAGAAACGTACAAATTCAAAATGCTCATGCTATGTACCTGAACCTCGTTAGGCGACTCACTGACCCACGTTTGGGAACTGTGCATTGCCAACTCGTTTACACTGAAACATGATTCCACTTCGCTTTAGATAACACTATTCCGCTCGTCCTTCCAAACCAGCGTCTCTTTAAATCTTCCCTCGCTGAATAAACGACATCATTAATTAAACTGAATTCGGCTGCTTAGAGCAAACACACCAGCGTTCCATTAAAACAGCTTAAACACACTGGTCGACATCTTTCATTACAATATTTTTCAAAATAAGTGTTCCATAACAATCTTGAAAATTGGATAGTATGATAATGGGTGAGAGGAAAGGGAAACCACGTCATCAACTCTGTGCTTCAACGCACATCCTCATCAGAATATATGAACTGTGGTAATTGATGGCCCAAGAAGGAGCCGAGTCACCCTCTGAACTAAACCTGCCAAGCCACAGTCCAATGAGAAGGAAATGCCGCAGCACCAGATTTTAACGCTGAAGTGCGGAAGAAACGATCTTCATCACCACGTCTTTAAACTGAGATTAACGATCAAACTAAAAAAAGTAAAATTACTTTTACTATATTTACAAATATTTACCTCATCCTCATCACAATCTTTTATTATCGAAATCATACAATCGTTGTCAAAATCATTTTAGGTTCGGTGCGTTTGCCTAAAAATACACAGCCAGATAACAGCACATCGTTGATTGCTGCCATAGGATGACATAAACACGGCCACATATTTAAATTTCATCCACGAATCAGCTTCTTCACAAACGTCAGTCCACATTTATACATCAAGGTCCGAAATGTTTAGGCCCTAGGAACATCATCAGGGAAACCATACTTAACTGGCAATTAAGAGAAAAAAATAAAGGTTTTAAACGTGATGTTTACAGCCACAATAACCTCCTCAAAGCATCCGAAGTGTGAAAGAGTAATGATCGAAGTTCAGGCGCTGTGGGTTTTTTTTTACCTCACCCTATAACGTTCCAGATGTGCACGGCAACTGTTTTGTAGCCCATTCTATAACGTCCTAGGTGAGAACTGCTACTGTTCTGCACTTGTAACGTTCTAGATACGCACAGCAACTGTTCTGTAACTCGTCCTATAACGTTCCAGGTGTGTCCTGCCTATGTAAGGCTACTTTCTTAATTTATCGTTGCAGTCTGTACGACGTTCTCATTTTTTAAATCTTATTATGAATTAGTTTGTCCACATAACCATAACCGTAAGGTTATATGGGATACTTTAGAATATATTATTTGCTGGCCTTTTCTTAACTGGAGTTCTTATATGTCGTTATTCTAAGCACGCGTTAAGTACTGCATGCGAGCTGCGTTTGCGATGTGTTGATAAATACACGTATATAAGTAACCGTCCAGAGGAATTCATCTCTGTGTCAATCTTCTCCTGTCAATCAGTTGATGCTTTATGTGAAGGCTCTGTTGTACCTGCTAAATTCATGGCTCACCCAACAGCCGCAACGAACAAAATTTTTGATCAGCTTTAATTAACGCTGCAGCACTGAATATAACACATTTTAATATATGAATATTTAACACTTTTCATGACATCGGATGTTACGATGCACTTGTTATAACCCAACTAAAAGGTTTTTAAATTTTTCAGTTTTATACCCCTTAAGTGCAAACTAATGATGGTACTAGGAAGGACACATGTGGGAGAGTGGTAAAGAAACAACAGCCGTTTCTATGTGTACTATTATGTTATTAAATACAATAACGTAACAATCGTTCAGCTGGTCAAAAGACTCCTCGCCTTTCTTAGGACCCAATGGATCACTACAGTGTTCACGCTATCCGGATGTTCAGCATGCTAATATTCGTAATTCATAACGAAGATAGAGTTAAAAGACGTACTTAGAATTCATGGAATAAAACCATCAAGGCACGAAAGACAGACATAGACAGCAAGTTCATTAAACCTGAATACATTTCCATCACGTTTGGTCATAATCGGAAGTCACTTTCTTAGAACATACCACGGTGTCAGCAACTGCATATATATTATACGACTCGAATATTATGTGGTTCTTAAATATTTATGTACTGTAGGTTAAAAAGCTCTTTCATCATACCTTCGTCCATAACAGGTAGCCCAAGCCCTATCGGAAGTTACAACAATAGTAATATTTTGTAAATACGAATTATGTGCGACTTACATGAGTCACTGACATGAAGGTTTCTTGCTAACATACCAGCTGGAAGCAATCTCCATAACCACAAAACATATTCTGGAACACAGTCATAACTATGGCCAACGCGCCCCTTTTAACTTCAATTCAGGGCGCATACGACACAAACAACTCGTCCTCATAATGGTACCAAACAAACTGCCTATGTTGAAACGGTAACACAGGTATGTACATGGATTTGAGAAGAGGTGCAGGCGGTCAGGACGAAGGGGTGGTGGAGAGCTTCATGAAAACGTTAAGGTGCGTCGCAGAGCAGTTTCAGTGGCTCGCCCAGATCTAGCATATAATGTCCTACACGTCTCTTTCACTTCGGACTACACAACAGGTACCACCACTTCACAGGCGGTTGCTTTTCTTGTTATGCGGCCGTCTACGGTTGTACATATACAAAAAACTCGAAACACTTTCTTTTTGTAAAATACGCAATATTAACGACAGAACTTGATAATATTACAGTAATACACGGGACTTATTTAATGGCGGGCAAGTCCCTTTACAATCTTCGGCAGCCATGTTACCAGCATTCATTGCGACTGTGACGTGACAGTTGCGAATATAAGTAAATAATCTTGCGCTGTGTCGCTAGATCCTCCGTTAACATCTCTGTTCAAGCCGAACATCTGCCACGGAAATAAAATCTCAAAGCCTACCCTTCATCCAATTCGATCAGCTTCCTGTTAACAAATGCGCTGATCTCCTCGGCCACAGACTCAATCAGCAATTGTCTGGAGGAATTTACTGCCAACCGAGACATCACTCTGAAAGAATCAGCACACTGGAATTTGATTCAAGGTCTTCCAGATAAAACCGTACACACAGTATCGAAAACTGAATGTTGTACTCATGCTCCAGCATCGGCTTTAGCTGACGTGTTGAGGAATGCGAACTGGATTTCTACCTTGATATGCGATCAGCCAGTAGTGTAACACCGAGCTGGAAGAACACTAAAGACTGTTACTCATTTAGAAGATATCGAGTTCGAATCTCAGCTTAATACAGATGTGTTACGAGAGTTATTAAGTAAATTAAAAAATGATGGGGCGGTTAACTTTTCTGATCGAGATGGCAATGGGGATGAAGGGAGTGTAGCATTGGACAACTCGAACCTCCAAACTTCGGAATCCAATCTCGTCCTCCTGGAAAGAATGCTTATGTTTTCCTACGCAGTACTTTGCTCAAAGAGCCAATTCAGTGGGCTGATCCCCCACACCAGGAACCCCCCCCCTCTTTATTTTTATGATAATATTTATAAAATGTCTGTTTTATAGGAAAGTAAACCTTGAACCCGGCTGTAGTGCCAGTACGAGGAGGGCTGTATCCAGACCACAATGACCTTTCTGATCCAGCGAGGAACGATGTAAATCTGATAACCGAATCCAAGACGAAGGCTTGTCGCGTGACATGACTCAGTAAGACGAATTTTGCACAGTAGGAGCTACAAGTTCCCCATAATTTAGTAGGGGACAAATACGGAGAGCAGCCGTTTCTTCAAGCCTTTATCATTAAGCTGCATGTTGTGCTTGAATCGATGCAATCTGTTCAGCTGCTGACTCTATTCTTTGGCACAGAGAAACTCATTTATTTTCCGAACAGGAAAATATCTTCGAACTTAAATAACATTTTCCAACTGCACGCGCTACTTCTTTACGTCATACAAACTCAACACCAATACACGAACATATATCGCTTATAACGATTCACACTGTTCGCAACATGTTACCCGAACACATAGGAACTGCCAGCAGACGGATTAAATAAAGCTTTACTTAGACTCCAGATTTCGACTCGATATATTGAAACAAAGTAAGAGGATAGACTGACGTTTTTCTTCGTTATGACGCCATACGGGCCGTGTCAAGGCCAGCCCACGTGGAATTAATGGTGGACAAAGTGGCAATGGGACACATTTCTGTCCGAAAACTTCAGCCAATGCTCCATTCTCATTCATTCATTCATTCATCCATTTATCAAATATCGCTACTACAGAATCATCGCAACTGACAGCTTTGTTAAATAACTACAGTGTCACCATGTGAACTGTTAAGTGATGACTTGCGTATCCGAGGAATTTAAAGTCTCTGTCTTCAGGGTAAAAGTCGCTGAAGCGTCAGTCGTCTAGTATAAGTAAGTTTCTGATATTCGATTCGCCTCTCAAAACATTCGCCTCTCAAGTTTAACTAAGCGGTAATAAACTCCCAAACAAATAGGGTACAGGGATGTGTGTTGGTATTGGATAGACACCAAACTACAAGTACACCAACACCACAGTTTTCAGTTGCCAAGATCACTTTTGTTAGGTGAATTAACTAGAAGTTTTCATACACGAACAACAGTGTCACACCAAAGCTGACTTTCAGGAACTAATTTATCGCGCGAGTTAAGCTGAATCTCCAAACACAGATTGCGACAAGCTCATAAAAGAGAACAGCTGCGTCGATAACACAGCAAAGGCTGCAGTTCAAAAAGTGGATTGCAGATTAAATGTCCACACGTTACTTCGCAATCATATCCCATGTGGAACTGAATACTTTGCTAAATCTAACGGTTCAGCAATATCAATGTATAATGAAAACGACTGACGATTAATGCATTTCGGCAGTATAATTGCCATTAAACCTCCCCTGTAAAAACATTTATCACATCGATTGACAGTGACACATAAAACAGTAACATTTAAGTGCATATGCACGTTTAAATCAGCAAAACACAGATAAGCTTAAAGAATGACACGAACATGCACCACCCAAACGATCCAGTAGGAAAATACAGTCTTGTCTCCTGTCGTTCCATTTCCCACCATATGTCTGGTGCATATTTACATAAAGCTGTCAAATTCCGAAATAAATAACGTAGTACACTCCGAATTATTAACACTAAGGTCATTCGATGGCACTGTTTTGAATGGGCCAATCTGTTATCGTACTCAATCAAGGCTATCTGCAAATATACGTCACACATACCCTTTGTAACATGAAATTCACTTTGCAGGAAGCAGAATAATAAGAAATAGGTAACACAACATGCCAATTCAATTCTGATTCTGTCGCAGCAATTTAATGTCATGTATAGCTCACAGGTAAGCGTAATTGAGTTTGTCAGATCGCAAAACGGAAAATTACCGATGCGCTGCGCACGGTGGGACAAAAACAGAAGTAGAATCCCACAGCACATCCAGCATAACGATTTGGTGTCATTGCGATAAACTGATGCACCCTTCACAACAGAAGGGAAGCATGGTGCGGAACTCATAAGCATGAAAAACTGCGGATATGCTAGCGCTCGGTGCACAGTCAGACCTGATAAACGACATTTTTCCTACATGATTTGTAATCTTCGAACTACCTGATCCAGACGGTACAATGGGTTAACAAGATTATATCAATACGCCAATATAGTATATTTCAACAGCTTATTTTACGACGTTCTCGCTATCTCAGGCTACATAGCGACACGCTGTTTGCCAATGGGTGAATTATGGGTTGGAAAGAATTTTAAACGAGCGGCCTTGCTCTAGTCGAGATAATATCCCATAATCTGGTTGGGAAAACTGAGGAAAATCACGAAATGTGTCATGATAGCCGGTGTCACGGTCGAGACTCGAACAGGAACAGGAACCTCTCGAATCATGTCTACAGCAGGGGTTCTCAGACGTATCGGCCGTACGTACCACACCATTAAATTTAACAATTGCAGTGTACCACCGACTTTTTTTTATATAAATAAAGAAGGCTGAAACTAGTACCAGTGGCTGACAGCGGGGATGGCATGTAACGTTGTCAGCAACGCTGCGTATTGGCAAATATATGTGGCCATGTTTCATTTAATTTTTAATTTTAATCCTTTTATGATGCGTTAGGAAAAAAAAGGCGAAAAGCGATTATTAGTTCCGCCATGTCTGTCCGTCCGCAGGGAAAAATTCAGCTCCCTGGACGGATTTTCACGAAATTCGATATTTGAGTATTTTTCGAAAATCTTTCGAGAAAATGCAAGCTTCATTATAATATGATAAGAATAGAGGGTATTTTACATGCAGACGTCTGTACATTTATGGAAACATGTTGCTGAATTCTGCTTAAAATTAGAAATGTTTCAGACAAAACCTGTAGATAAAATAAAAACATAATTTTATGTTCAGTAACTTTTTCCCGACAATCGTGCTGTTTATGAGATAACGTGGAAAAATATGGTACTGCCACACAGGCCACAAGTGACATAACAGGGCGCATGCGCTTTGCCTGCTTCATATCTAACGCTACAAGCACACACAAAATATGTAATTCATATTGCTTCCCAAAGCAACAATTGTCACGCGAACGTGCCTCAGTTTTACGTTAATACGTTCACTGTCTGTCTTGTTACAGGACTTTGATTACGGCTGCATACCAGATGAGAATGGCTGGCGTATCAGTAGTGGTACGCGTACCACAGTCTGATCAGATATGGTCTACAGAATTACCGGGGCACCACAAACCCGGTAATCTCCACACAATATCGCTAGCTTTAAATTTAAGTGTCCCTATACGCTGAATACAATAACTATTCCCACAGCTTAAAAAAGTGACACAAGCGGTATAGATGTCACAGCGCTTACTGAAGCAACATGCCATGAAGACATGTGAGCGGTTTCACGTATAGCTCCACGTATTCTTAACCTCAACACTGTGACTCAAGTGAGTGGCCAGCTGCATTCCACAGCCCTTTTGCGCCGAGAAGGAGCCACCGGCACCTACCGGACAAGAGGCTAGGTGTGCCCCGAAGCCGGATTGGACGCTCTAGAGATCAGAAAGGTCTCTTGCGCCTACCAGGAAGCACAAATTGAGATGTAAGTTCCATAATGAACTGTGAATCGGTATGGAGTTTGAGCGAATTCCACAGTTTCTTTCCAGCAGACAATACTTCAAAATTTGCTAGAAAGGTCTAACGAAGGCCTTTCATAACAGTCTATTGACCGAAACTCTTAATTTGTACTAATGCTTCTGTTTTCAGTAATGAAGACGTTACCATAGTATTGAACTTCAAATTTATTCGGATTCTTCAGACCCAATTTCCGTGGAAAGTGTTGAAGTACGATTGCAGAAGATTTGCTTATAGTAATCTAATTCTCGACTTACCGAGCACGAAAAATGATTCCATGCGGGTATAATTCACATCAAACCAACAGCATATAGAACTACAGCGCTTTTTTTCTTTTCTTTAACGTCACAAATTTGAAACTGTAATGGGATACCCTAGCCGAACGTAGCGGCAATTCCTACTGAGCTGATGTGGGTAATACCATACACACAAAGTGAGAATGTAGGTTGTGTTTCAAAGCTAACTTCATTGTGGCTTCAAGCATACATCCCCCACAGAAATAAATACTGGACACTGCAAGGATTTTTGCAACGTTAGGAAATGATAAAAGAAATTCGCAAGCAAAATTACAATTCTGTTCATTTTACCGACTAAGCGTAGAGGATTTTGAAGCACAGTATTTCACGTGCAAGATTAATTAACTTTTGAATATTTAATTCATGTACTCGCACGTCCAGCGTTCGTTCTGCTGATCTTCCACGGAAGGTCTCCACCCTGATTCCCATATAGCTGAAATGATTTGAGCTATATCAATAGATTCACATAATGAAAGCGGTCATGCCCCAAACTAATATCGCTGTCAGTCTCTGAAGCAGGCGTTTCAGTTCATTTGCACGGGATAACAAACTGACACTACAACAGTTCTGACGTGTTCTTGAGTGAAACGCCCAAAACAGATATATAAACAAACATCATTATCAGTAATTTGTTCATTTTTGGGTAATTCCCCGGCGTCTGAGTTCTAATTGCGGACGTTTCGGAACTCACTGTCGGTTCCATCTTCATAGGCAGGTGAATGAAGTATACTTCATTCACGTGGCTGTCACTCACTGTCGGTTCCATCTTCACAGGCAGGTGAATGAAGTATACTTCATTCACCTGCCTATGAAGATGGAACCGACAGTGAGTTCCGAAACGCCGGCAATTAGAACTCAGACGCCGGGGAATTACCCAAAAAGGAACAAATTACATTTAGAACACGGCGAAAGCTTAAAAACAAGAATCCTTATCAGTCCTTGCGCGTGTTTCTTCTGCGAAATTATGTACTTAAATGATTTAGAGTCAATGTTACATTGTAAATTAAACTAAACGCATTATGCACAGTTATTTCTAGACCACACAGAACCCGGTCCACTCGTCATGAGATCAAATTGCAATGCAACGGCATTCTCAAAAATGGATCCGGTCTATCACCTAGCATAAACGATTATATTTCCAAGAAAGGAAGCAAGACTCTACCTTCCCTAGTATTAACTAACGGACAGTGAATTGTAAGGCACATAACAGAAAAAATTAAGCCTGAATACAGCTGTCCTTTTGTCTTAAATTTTCGTATTAAGACACGGCAAAGGCTATGGGAGGATGACTGTCATCAGATCAGCAAAAACAGTGCACGAAAATACGTTCGTTGCACTCGTGGCCTTACACGATTCTTATGTTTCGCTAGAGAATTATAGGTTTCTACTGTTCTGTTCAGACAGGCAGCAGAAGGTCTCTATGGTTGGCCGTTCTTATCCTCCTATTCCCTTCGCTTATAGGCCACAACACAGAGAAACGAATACACCGACATTCATAGCATAAAAATGACTTACGCAAGATCAGACCATGCAGCGATCAGCAAACAACACTACTTAGCAGTAACTAAATAGCAACAATTCGAAAGCAAATTTGCACTTTGTACTTGCAAGCTAGTAAAATTTTTGTCATTTCAGATTGATGATCTACGTCACATCAACTACATTAATAACTACTACAGTGTTTGGAATTCAGATGTAAGGCGGTCAAAGTGTGTAGTGAATAAGGCATCAATGTTGTAGTTTTGAAACAAGACAAAACTGTAAAAGTACATGGGAAGGTGCGGATGAGTAAGCGAGACAGAGCGTGGGTGTGGGAATGGAGAGCTTGTGCAAAGAACAGGAACGCGGACACCGAATGGAACAGAGTTCCTGAAATGTACACACGCGCTGGGACAAGCCAGATTTCAATTAAAGGGACGCCAGAGTACATTTCTGCGAGGAAAAAATTGAAACAAATATTTCTGTGTGACGTTTGTTCTTGGTTGACATCAGAGCTGCTGTGAACCGACAAACAGAGAGGGACGACACGCAAAGCCAGCTCATTTTTAGAAACTCACACCTTTCAAAACAATGAAAGCAGAGAAACTTAACAAGAACGATAAGTGAAAATATTAATACAGAAATGTGACCAATGACTGTATTTAAAATAAAGTCGGTGTGGCTGTACCATGCCGGGATTACATGCAATGAGAAGGACCCGTTTTGCTCTCTGCAAACATAGAAAGGAAGAAAACGTGTCTGAAGCAAGTAGCACATGAACGTCAGGCTACGTGCTACAGACGGCGTCATTGTTAGTCTATAATACTGCTGCAAGCACAAAGTTAACGTTATGAACACTGAAAAAACATACATTTTACGAAATATGATGCTGCAGAATGTAAAGAGAATGATAATAGGATTGAAGACTATGGTAGATACAGGCTACGTTGGCGGTATAATCATTGTGCGTCAATAACTGCATTCATTGTGAGGTTTCATAGTTCTGTGTAAGTTGTTCTGACAGCACGATGCTGAATATTTAACTATCCGTTTCATCACTAGAATGATGTCCTACATATGTTAAACATGTCTGCGTATCAGACAACAAAAAGTATTCGACAAAGCGAATCGTACTTTCTGATGAACACACACATAACACGCATGTTAAGTGAATGTTCCAATATTTTTTGTTAGCAAATATCCCTGTGCATTGATGCAAGGTATAACAGGCCTCTTTAAACACGTGCGTACTGTAGGTCTACGCAGGTCATGCGACTAAATATCGGTGTAGGACTATCTGACAGACAAAGAAATATGAAAAATTCAAAAGTACATATGCATAATTCAAAACATATCATTTACCACATAATTCGCTCATATACGAGTACAAGCGAAGGATGACGGCTGACAGCCTCTTGCGACGATGGCCCAATGGAAGGCGCGAAAAAATGGTCTCAATAGGCACTGCGACAGTCTGGAAGGGATACTGTGCGAAATGTGCATATTCTTATTGTTATTACTATTATTGTTATTACTATTATTATTATTATTATTATTATTATATTTGAGATTTATCATACATAGGTCGACTTCCAATGTTTCGAAATTCTCAGTAAGAAGAGAAATCAGGAGCACCCAATTAATTGTGCAAGTAGTTTGGATCGATACGTCAGTATTCGATGTCATTGGCCGAAATTGTGTTATCGAACTAGCGGAAATAACATGTCAAATCCAATTCATTAATCCATTCACTCGTTTGCTATTGACCTCGTCGTTTCTAACCGACTGGTGGTAGGTAGTCAGGTACAGTGGACACGGCGGGCTAACCAGAGCTGCAAATAACAGCTCAGAGGGACAACATACAGAGTGGGGAAAGCAGATATCCTGCCTGCCAACAAGCCTTGCTGTCAAGACCCCATTAACCCTACTTTTAATTCAGAAATTTGCGACTTCTTACACTTAGGCCTACCTCAGAGAACACAGCTGAAGGAGATGGGTACACAGTTGTATAATTACGGGACAACTTTTTATTTAAATAATTGAATTTCCTGTCCAAAGGGACTTCGTGATTTTTTCAGCTTTTCCAAGCGAATATCGGGACAATACTAGTGTTTAATACCTAGTAAAAAAAGGTAAAAGATAAAGCAGTCCCATGACAGGCCTGGAGTGGGCCAGACGGTTCCAGGAAGTTAAGGTTCCCAGATTTCGTGACAATGGCGTCAGCCTTAAGGTGCCGCCTTTACCCCCAGGAAATACTCCTGGTACTCATTTCTGTTAGAGGCTGAGTCGACCCCAGGGCCATAGTGCGATCGGAAGGATTTTATATCAATGAATAATCCACTGACACTAGCTGGGATCAAACAAGCAACCTTCCGATTTGTAGCAAAGCACGTTTAATACCTTGTATCACGTGAAAGTTTAATAACATTCATCAGAGCAAAGATACCAGAGTTATAACCTAGATGACTGCCGGTATGTAATACGTAAAAATAGGAGTCGAAGTAACGCACAGTACAAGCGACACACTTTATTGTCTTTGTAACATAAAAATTTGCTTAAACAAAACCGTCCCAAACTGGTAAATATCAGCGTTCGGAGGAATTTGTTCCCTCTTTCTTCAGCGTTTAGATGGGCCTACTTTCCACAATGGGAACCGCGGTAGCACAGTGGTTAAGGTGCTGTGGTACAAATCGGAAGGTCGCTAGTTCGATCCAAACCGAAGGGGGATGGGACCTTGTGAGTGTGTGGGCCAAGAGCAGAGCGTCATTCATGCACCGCCTACAAGTGCAGAGTCAGCGAGACGGAACACTCACTGCTGAGGAAATGGAACCTAAATTCTGGGCCTGGAAACCCACTCTTTCTTGACAGAATACCGGCGACACTGGAATACCTACATACATACATTGTAGACACTGCTTACATTCCTAGTCAAAGAAGATCGGAGACGACACAGGCTTATAAGAAACGTATCTACTCAACGCTAAAGACGTTCTCCATTGCGATATCCCCACCGCAGGAAATGCGAGTCGCGAGACTGTGGCAGCATGCAGACTGGCAGACAATCTGGAAGAACTTAATAGCAACCCCAACATCGGAAGCAGACAGAGCAGTCTGGTACAGGGTGATACACGACATTATCCCGACGAATGAAAGACTACATCGGATCAGAATGTCTCCTACAGAGAGTTGCAAGGAATGCGACAACAAAGACACCATTCACCGATTAACAGAACGTGGAGAGAATAAATCGACGTGGGAATGGACAAAAAAAAAATCATTGCAAGAATGTTGAGAACGACCCCGGAAAACATACCACGCGAATGAATGCTGCGCCCACACTTTTATCTCTGGCACCCGCAACGCCAACGGGCGGTACTGTGGGTGCTATCCCGGTATGTGATCTTCCGAATAAATCAACACCGAAGCTTGACAACACCTGACCTCATGGACTTTCCGAGACGATCGAGATGGAAAATGTATAAATCGCAATGCAGGCACAAGGAAATTGCAAACTTCCTCACCGTACTAGACATGCCTCACTAATGAGACCGCCACAGGAAGGAGAAGAGATGCATATTAAAAAATTCAATGTTCTGCTCCAAGGCCCAGATGTGAATGAGTAGTGATCACCCTAGTCGCTTCACTTCGACTATCAAGTCACACATCTATCATCTCATGTCCATGACAAATGATAGGAGGGCAATTGTGAGCTATATATGTTGATCTCAGGAATAATGTAACCACTTGGTAAAATAAAAAAAATCCCAGCTGGTGTCAGTGGATTTTTCATTGACATAAAATCCTTCCGATCGCACTATGGCCCTGGGGTCGAATCAGCCTCTAACAGAAATGAGTACCGGGAGTATTTCCTGGGATAAAGGCGGCCGGTGCGTAATACTGACAACCTACCACCATCCTGTGCCGTTGTCACGAAATCTGGGAACCTTAACTTCCTGGAATCCACTGGCCTGTCCAGGCCAGTAACGAGATTGTTTTACCTTTTTACTATCCACAATTCCGGGACGGTGATATACCCGTCAGACTGTGACACTTTCCCTGAGCGCCTGAAGCCTCAGAAAGCAGAATACATTCCGTACTTACGTAATCACAGTAACGGACTAGCTCAGAATTTTAAATTCACAAAACTCATCAGTATAACGAACAAAGTACATTCGCGTGCCTCATTTGTGTTTTTTTTATTTTAAAGCATCCTTATACAATGCTCAGTAGTTTATAGAGAAACTGCTTGAAACCTTTAACATCCACTTTCCAAAAAGCAGTACAGCAAGAAAACAAGTTCTCGTCGATATTTTTTTGCGTACTTCTTAACAATGTTTTGCGTATCCCCGTTGTAGAACACAAACCTTACGACCATACTAAATCTGTGACGAAAGCTCATTTATATTAAAAGATTATTGCATAACCATTTCAGGAGCGATGTACTTGTAATACATGAACGCAGATTCAGTTTATAACTCACAGCAAACACACACGTCTCACAAAGATCAGCTGGTGAATTCTGTTTCGTGAAATAATGACCCTTCACTGTGAGAATCATATGAACCCACCGACAAGACTACACAAGAAGAAACCGTTATGCTTTGATGCCTGCAGGACTTAACATTTAAATGTTCAGATACGAGGTCTTTACAGATGTGTAAAATGAGATTCTCAGATTATTTTTATACCCACGAATATCGACCTGATAGCGGAATGAAGCTTCTGTTAAACCAAATCCTAAGGTGTCTAACATTTATACACAATTTTATAATCCAACTAAAGATGGAACACAAAATGGGAGACAGAAATTACTGTAGTCCTGAAACCTCTCAGGTTTTACCTGAATCAGACACAAGGAAAATTTCATTAGGGGGACGAAAATTAAAGAGGCCCAGGACCTGAGCATTGTTGGCTTCGACTGCTCACGCTGTCCCGGTGGAAACAGGCGCAGTGTCCAAACATCACAGCCCCACCCCCAGAAAATGTGCCGAAAGCAAGAACTATGTGGACGGTCTGCTGGTATGCGGGTTAATGCGAAGCAAAGGCTGGACGGAAATTAGCATCGTCCAGATAGCCGATTTCAGCTGCTGGGCTGCAGATTCCGTGAAGCGAGTTGCCTACTTGCTGGGATCAACAGACTGTCCGCAGATGCAACCACCAGCGAAGCAGCAGGCACCAGAATAGGGTGTAGTGTTGCCCCACGTAGCAGCACTTAGATTTGATTCTGCAGCGGCAGACAAGGCGAATTAAAAACCGGGAGACGTAGAGTTTTTAGTTATCAAATGCGGTTACAAAGGAAACATGTTTGTTCCGGCACAGCGAAAGAATAAAAACTTAAATTTCTTTGCAAGTTCCGAACCACCGCAGGTAGAGACCATAAACGAGCAACAACAGTCACATCATCCCGAAATCAGTCAATATCCTCAGCCAGATGAATTCAGTCAACATCGTCATGTTTCTGTACTGCCTACCCATCGAACTTGTCTGCGACGTAGTCTGTGCTCTTGTGAATTATGAACTGCAACTACGCACCGGTGACTACATATCCGTCCTATCATTTCTTCGTTGCTATTATCACCTAGTAATGTATGACGACGAGTTGTTGGAGTTCATTAAGCTCCACCGTCTGTTGTTTTCTCCAGCCTGATGTAACTTCCCTCATAAGCTCAACATCACTCCTCCTAAATAACAGGATATGTAGTACAGACTGCTGCATCTTAAAACGGTGGAGTTAAATCAAGAAGAAGTGCACCCTTGTACAGACACTGAGGCTCTGTACAGGCCGTACGGCCCATAGGGGGAGTAGAGGTATAGCTCTACTCTTTCTTGACCACGGTACTAGAAGGGGGTGAGGGGTCAGCGTCACCCCCCGGCCGCTTTTTACCCCGGGAAATACCCGGTACCCATTGTACAGGAGGCTGGGTGGACCCCAGGGCCGGTCTGGACAGGTGCGGGATATCTCGCCCCAACCGGGATTCGATCCCCGGACCGTCCAGCCCGTAGCCAGTCGCTATACCGACTACGCTACCCGGCCCACTGGAGTTCAATCAAACAAGTATAAAAACAATTTTATTAAAAGGAAACGTTGGCGACAGGCCTGTTGCAGCCTGCAACTGGTCTATATAACTGTGCTTTTTCAGCCTGCAAAAGCCCTTTGATGTGGCCAACATCCAGTCATTAATGAAGTTACGTTCCAGTTGTTACATGTGGTTAAACAAACATAAACTGATGCGTTTGTTTCTGTGGTGAAGGTTCTCCGCATGCGCAGGGAAACAGTGAAACCAGCTTAATGAAACAGCGACCTAAGTGATAATTACAAAATTTACACAGCCCGCATGACGAACAAAAAGCAGATGTTGGAAAACAACTTAATAAACTAAGACATTTTTAACCGATAGGAAGTGTTTAACACAAACCTGACCATAGCTTAAGACAGAATGATGTTAAGACTCACTTAAAGATGGGTCGTGCTACTGACTTAATATGAATAGCGCACAGTTAGTGTCACTCAGTGTCTATGACGTGCGCAAAATACACACATAATGGACAGACGATATCTGACTACGATTCTTGACCCCTGAAGATGGGGCCGATAGGTTGTCCCGAAACGTCTGTAAGCAATTACCATTACCCACTGCGTAATAACTAATAACCCTGAAGAGCGCAGTTCTCATCACCTTCGCGGCGGAAGTAAAAAATTATTGATATCTGCCTTTGTTTGAAATAAGCATGCCAACATATTACTGACGTATTTTCGAAATTTAAACAATGTGCCAGTCCCTGCAGCAGGTACACACTGTACGTCCGTTTCACTGCGACATATTTTACTGATAACAGTTCGTCCGGAATTACGTTTCTGATTTTAAATTAGTCGATGCTTCAGCAATCAATTAACAACTAAATTTACCTACACTAAAGCCATGACAGACAAAAACGTTTATCATTTCATCAACGTTCTTTTTCGCTCTAGAGCACTTCCAAGAACTCTTTTTATTGTGTCGTCACATTTACTGACTTCCTGAGGGTCGCAGAAATGGTGCGTTCAACTAATTGGATTTCACTCACGACCGTCTATCCATCAGCTAGATTCACAGAAATATTCAGCAAACTGATTTGCATGTACAGTATTACTGGAAACTGTTATTAAAATGGTGACCCAGAATTACTCTTGCAGAAAATCCCGACGAACTGGGACTGCTACCTAATAAGGATGCCCTAATGAACTTTCACGTGAATCGCATTAAATTAAAAAAAAAAGCCATGGAGCAGGGTAATTCTTCAGAAACCAATATTTCTTCGCTCGTCAATATCCCACCTTTTAAGAAAATCAAAGCTTCTATCGTCTTCACAAGGGTCGGCTCGCACTGGCCATAGCATCTTTCTACGATCCCTTACTAAAAGACGGTACTAACGTGTCTTCCACAGTACAATGAAGTGACCAAGTGAGGTTAAGTGTCTTGCATATTTATATTACTTATTGGCTTTCATTAAATCTCTTTCCGTGATATCTGAATGTAAATATTTTCATAACGGCAATGTTTCATGAGTGCTGACTGGCTGTTGACAGGATCCTGCCAACAGCCAGTCAACCCAAACGCATGACATATACCAATTGTATATACAGAGTAGTACCTCCTGATGATGAGCAGTAAGCCTGCTCGATACATGTAGAGGTTAATTATTGAAATAAATTGACAGTAAATAGTGCTTCCTGTTGGTTCATACTGTACGGAAATAAATTTCTCCTAAACGCTTACAAAACGTGAAAGCAAGTAGAAGTGACACACCCCAGTACGTACAAGGTATAGTACCTTCACCCTTCAGCTCAAAACTATTCAAAAAGATATCTACAGTGTAAGAACTGCTGTTAATAAATCAGGCCTATGTGGTACGATTGCAAAAGACAGGATACGAGTTGTATAGAATTTGAGAGGTTTTTACATAGTAACTGTGTATGTAGTTGGAAAATTATTTTGTTTTACCCACTGACGCAATCCCGTCCGTACTTGTAATAATTACAGCGGGACCAAGAGACAGATTACACAGGTACACTTATGTCTGGTTAAAGCAAAGCATTTTCTTTTATCTTCGATATTGCTTTGCTGATGCCAAATAGAAGCCTGTATAAAGAATGGGAAAAATATTATAAACAGATTTACGAACAGCCTAAAGAGTTACAGACCACTGTGGACAGGTCGATAACTATGTATTTCTTTACATTCTACCAGACAAAATATCCCGTCATTAAGCCTGTGACATCAGTCTCGTACGTTAATGACTCCAATCAAGACCCAGCCACTGCTGATGGAGGCGATGCTTCAATGCGACAACTGTAGAGTGTTTCAAATTACACTACTTTTTGATTCACAGAGACCGAAACAATACACACTTTTGTTTCAAACCTGACGGAGAAAAAGGTACAATGATAACACGCCGGACAAAGGCACATTTTTCATTCTTGCTGAATGCAAAATGTGGGACGTTAATGCGTTTAAAAGACTTAGAGACAAAGCTGATAATCAGTTTGTTTTCATAACTACACACACACACACACACACACACACACATATATATATATATATATTGTATAACAGCAAAATGAGTTGAAGACTAGGTGTATCTGATACCATAAATACTGTACATTTAGGTTTAGGAGTAGCTGATCTTGCTAAACAATGGCGTTGTCATAATTTCCCAGCATTGTTCTGCATTACGTTTCTTTCCGGGGACATGTATCGGACAAGCGTAGGGTAACTGGCCTCGCAGTGAAGGGAGAACATACAGCTAGTTTCAGAACAGGGTGCCAAGAAAAAGATTTAGACCAAAAACGAATATAAAACAGGAGCCTGGAAAAAACTGCGTAACGGAATGACGTAACTACTTGTTAGCCTTCCACAAATACCACTACAATCAGGATGATCAAATCAACGGCGACGAAATGAAAGCGACACTTAGCTCATAGTTAGGAGATGAGAAATTCGCGGCCATAAAACTCTGAAGGAAAGATATCACTTGGGAGTCTTAGACGCAGATGAGAGAAGATATTCAATGAAATGTAAACTGAGATTCCGGATTTAATTCAAGAGTTGCAGAATACAGACCAGCAACGAGTTCTTATAAGCAAGGTAATTTAATGAGAACTGCGCTCTTCTGGGCTATTACGCAGCGACTGGTGGCAATTCTTTACCGACGTTTCGGGACAATCTATCGGTAAGGAATTACCACTACACGCCGCGCAATAGTCCAGAAGAGCGCAGTTCTCATCTACTTCGCGGCAGTGGCTTGCTATCTGGCAGGGTAATTTAATGATAGGATTTCTTAGAAGGCAAGAAACGTCCTGAATAGCTGAACGACTACAAGATTCTCTCTTTCGGGTTCGACAACAGTGATTTGTTTAGAGGAAATACAAGACGATAGACATATACACACACATTCTCTGGTATCTTTTCCTATGTGTTGTTAAGGAAAACGCGGAACGCAGAGGCAGACATTTACCATTTCGTCATCAGAGCGAGATGCATATTATGTCAAGAATTCCTCACAAGTGAACAGTGATAGGACCAGGCGAGGAAGAGAGAATTCTGTTACGTAATTCCCCAAATCAAAGCCGGTACACCTTTCAGTACCACTGCACCTCCTCATTGGTTTTCCATATCTCTGTCATGAAACCAGTCCGTACATTTTACTTGTGTTTACTGTACCGCCAATACGAACAGCAGGCGCATCAAAAGCAGTACAGATTAAAAGCGTATCACAAATTAATTTCATGATAAATTCTCGTAAACATGAAGGGGTTAAATAAAAGTTCGCCGAAGTGTGCAGCTAATCACAATAATCTCTACACAATGGAATGCTGTTGACACTCTGGAGGCCAAATTGAAAAACACATTCATACACAATGCAAGCAATAGCCAATTGCACTCAGGTCCAACAACACCTTTTTTCTTGCATTTCCCCTCCGAAATGCAAACAACACTCATTATATACACCAAATGTAACGTTAAAAAGATGAGAAATATGATTCGTTAAATCATAACATTCTATCATTAAGCAATTCTTCTACCCGGGAGTTTTATGAGACATCTTTGACAATAGTATAATAAATAATTTAATTACGAGCATAACTTCGCACGTACGTGGGAAAGAAAGACGTGCAGGAAGGAACATACAACTGCGTGCCTTCTTCACCGTGGCACTAGATGGTGCTAAGTGGTTAAATTCACGAGATAAACGCTTATGCACACAAAGGACAGAATGCTGGGTGGGTTTCAGACCAGGTCCGGACAAGACGAGGTGGAGAAATACCCCTTTACCCGGCAGAAATCTAATCCCTGTCACCCAAACCGTAGCCTATTCTACACCGACCGAGATATTTTGGCTGCTGTTACAAAGGGAAGTATTTCCACAGTTTCACAATTTCACGATCAAGCACACGCGACTGTAAAACTATTGACGAAATACGACATCGGTATCTGGCTACCCTTCACGATCAAAAGGATAGGCAGCACTTTCTTTATCAGAGAACTGTGATTTGCTTCTAGGCACATTTTTAAGTCCTGCAGTTTTTACATCACGGAAGACAACAGGTTAAACTCAATCCTTCAACCACTTCGAATTACGAAAACAGAAAATGTAACATATTTTATGTTTCATTCCAGCATTTTACGGAGCCCACAGAAATTACTAAACGCATTACACGCTATAAACCCGGCTTCAAAATTCTAAACAGAAAGAAAAAAAAATCCGGCGAGGGACGTTTCTATGTAAAATCTGCTGCCTCAGAACAAACACGTAGTTCCAAGTATAATGAGACGTGCAATCGATAAGACCTGCACAAGCACAAGCTACATACTTCATACCCAATTAAGCGACCCCAATAAATACACGTATTTCTCAACTACAGCTGTTAGATACACAAATATTCGATTGCTTAATTCAGTACAAGACCATAGAGACACAAAGGAACACGTCTAGCCCCGTCACTAGGTCGAAATGCGTGGTCACAGCTTCCTGAAGAGGACAGCGTACACCAGTAGCCACTGGGTAGGCGGTTGGGTGGACCTACCACGGACTCGGATATTTTGAGGAACAGAAAAAGATATTGAACGATATAAAGTACACATTATATCGGTGCATATAAGTGTACACACACACACACACGTGCGCGCGCGCGCGCACCCGCTTACGTCACCTGCCTGTCACTGGTTCGGTTATAATACGAGGCGTTTATATTTAACATCTCTCAGTTCTATTTATCACTTATTAAAATAGTATGCTCAGAGTTAATACGTATCAAACTGTGTTCTTAACTAACAGAGGACTCTTATGTTTATTGGACCGTGCATCATCTTGATAGTTCAATAAAGAGAGACCAACTTGATGTCACTTGCTTTATTATTTCTTTATTTAATGCTCAACATGTTTCGGATGTTAATACATCCATCCTCAGG
>Ga0123357_10000683_pt1 | contig 33974 bp, 37 predicted proteins | sample TergutEmb28metaG_FD_89873 | JGI IMG/M metagenome (GOLD analysis project Ga0123357, IMG submission 89873) | Embiratermes neotenicus P4 segment gut microbial communities from Petit-Saut dam, French Guiana - Emb289 P4 | ecosystem: Host-associated > Arthropoda: Insects > Digestive system > Gut ... | reverse complement strand
TTCCAGAATCCAGATTCTGCGTATCCTTCAAACGTTAAAGCAACATGCACAGAATCCGAGCCCACCTAATCTCCGATTGGCACTGGGTCCTTACACGCTCCTGGTCCGTGCGCTTCATCGCGCTGGCAGCTATCCTCTCCGGCGCCGAAGCCATCGTACCGCTCTTGAGCGACCGTATCGCCCCAGGCATCTTCGCCCTCCTATCCTTCCTGGTCACAGCAGCGGCGCTTGTCGCTCGCCTGGTGGCCCAAAAGCACGTTAGGGACTAAATGCCCGCTATCAACACTAAATCCAAGGCCGTAGGCATCGCTGGCGTTATCCTGCTCGCTGTGCCTCTGGTCTCCCTCTGGGAGGGCCTGTGGCTGACTGCTAAGCCTGACACGCTGGCTTACGGTCTCCCGACTGTATGCTATGGCGAAACCGAAGGCGTCAAGGTTGGCGACCGCTACACCAAAGAGCAATGCCAGGCTATGCTGGCGAACAAGCTCCCCAGGTACCTGTCGGAAATCAATCGTTGCATCCAGGTGCCGGTCTCGGACCGCACCAGGGCCGCATACCTCTCGTTCGCCTATAACGTCGGCTCGGGGGGCTTCTGCAAGTCCAGAGCGCTCAAGCTCCTCAACGCAGGCCAGGATAGGGCCTCGTGCGAAGCCCTCCGTGCCTGGAACAAGGCAGGCGGGCGGTATCGCCAGGGTCTCGCCAACCGGCGGGCAAGCGAAATCAAGATGTGCCTTGCCGGCCTGAGTGAGCCTAAGAAATGATGTGGCTCTGGTCCTACGTCAGTGCCAACCTGGCCCTGATCCTGGTCGTGATACTGGTCGTCGTTGCCTTGGGAGCCCTGGCGTGGTTCGTCCGGAACTGGAAGGTCGCAGTCGCGGCCCTCGCGGTCCTGGCCATGGCCTTCGCCTATCAGCAAATCGACAGGAACGCCTATCAGCGCCGCGTTGCCGAAGAGGCTGCGCTCAAGGTCGGACTGATGCAGAAGCGGCTTGAAGCCCTCAACAGCCTCACTGAGGCTTACAACGCCAGATACGAAGCCGATCAGGCCGAACTGGACAAACTCAAGAGACTCGCAAGTGAAACTCCAAACGACAATCGTCCTTGCCTTGGCATCGATGCTGCTCGCAGGGTGCGTGACATCCGGTAAGGTCACCATCTCGACCCAGCTTCCGCCGGTGCCGGCCGAACTCCGGGCATGCTTCAAAGGCGTCGTGAAGATCAAGGACGCCCCTTTGACAGTGGGTGAGGTCGAGGCCCTGTGGAAGAATGACCGCGTCAGGGCCGTGGCGACGGATCGCTGCGGCAAGCGCCTAGCTGCGTGGTATGACACCCTCCGGAGGACCTACCAGTGACCCAGGAAGCGTCCACGGACGTGGTGGCCGGTATCGGCCTGTGCTCCCCTTGGTGGCTACCGTCCGTGCACGGTATCTCAGCAGGCTTCGCGGAGCTTCTGCCTATCGTTTCCGTGCTGTGGATTGCGTGGCAGTTCATGCGGAAGCAGTAACCAAAATGAACCGATAAAGATTCCCATTGGGTTTCCTTATCGGTTCTTTTTGGCTTAGGTCATGTCTGCATATAGACTGACAGAGACTTCGTGTCGCTGCGTTCGAAGCCGTCGGGCTTTTCTAACCTTCACACCAACTTCCACACGTATCGTCACTGTAAGTTACCTTACGGCACTTAAGACAATAACCTGTTCCAACTTCTATTCTACCATCGGTCCAATTTGCGCACGAATGACACACTCTTACCAGCGCACCAGTCCGGTTCTGGTAGAACATTCCAACCTCTGGCTTCACGGCCTTCTGGGTCCCTTCGCTGGTCTATTCGGTGCCTCGACCGCCTGCTTCGCGTCACCGCACACGAAACCGACGTAACGCCAAGCGTTCGCCAGGATGTTGGGGTCGCCAGGGGTGCCGATGGCGAGCTTGAGGCACTCCAGGCGGATTTGTTGGTCGTTCATCAGTTAAGCTCCCGGACATGCTCAATCTGAATCGTGCCTCCAGTCGCCATGTTCCGGCGACAGGCAACCTTGACGGCCTCCGCCGCCGTGGCACCCATTTCCATGGCTCCAATAGCCAGGTCCGCGCCGGAGCCCCAGGCCGCGAAGCCGGTATAGGGGTACGTCCGGAAGTTTTCGCCATCTCCGTGGTAGACGCTGATCCCGCTATCCTCCACATGGATCGCTGTGAATTCCTCGCCCTTCGGCGGAGGCTCCCAAGCGCCGCCGTCAGCGATATTGTCGAGCCACTCGATCAGTGCCGCCTCGTGGGTGTCATCTCCGCACAAAGCGAAGAGTGAGCCATCGGCCAACCTGGTGATCTTCCGGCACGCCTCGCCGACAATGAGGTCTCCGAGCGTTACCCGACCATCGGCAGCTAGGACATTGTCGCGGTATGCGATAGTGGTCATTACAGTCCCTTCTCCAGGATATCCCGCGCGACGTATTCGACGTTCTTGCGGAGGTCATTGAGCGACCCACGGTTCCACAGTGTGATGTCGAACGGCGCATAGTCAAGCAGTCCCTCTGACCCGTTTGCTTCGCTCGCAGGCTCGCCCTCTCGGACGATCCGAATGCACATTCCGCCGTTGCGCTTGATCATATCGTATTCGTTCGGGAAGCGCATGTCGTCGAAGACAACCAGCTCCGGAGCGGCCTGCGCACGCTTCTCAGCCAGCATGACCCACACGTCCTCATGAAGTGCCGTCCTGCCGAACTGGCCAAAACGCTGGAGCATCCAACGGAGAGTGACACCCAGTTCTGGAATGATGGCATTGTCCTTGCGCTCATTGCCGAGCCAGGTCAGCGTTTCCTGGTAGCTGCCAATGAACGGTGTGGCGATGCCGATAACTGCATCCCTGAACGGGTCCGCGAATGACATGGTCTTCGCGAAGAGATGGCTCGTCAGCAACCCTGCTACGGTGCTCTTACCGGACCGCATGGAGCTAGAGTAGAGACCGATCATGGGCTTCTTCATCGGACCGCAATCTCCGCCTCGCGCACCTCATAGTGCATGTACATTCCTTTCTTCTTCTGCTTGCGCAGCTCGCCATGCGCAGCGCTATACGAGACATAGAGTGCCGGTAGGGCAGCCTGGTAAGCCGATTTCAGTTCGTCCGTCGCTGGATTGAAGATGCAATACCGAATGAAGCGGCAGGCAGGCTCCGCCATCAGGCACCCACCAGTCGCAGGATGTTAGCGTTAGTGACGAGCGCCTCTGCTTCGGGGGGCCAACGGAGTTCCCAGTCATGGTACTTCTGGCGCAGGCGGTCGAAGCGGTTAAGTGAGCGCTTAACTCCCTCAACGCAATCCGCGCGCGTCAGCGTGAAACACCGATCTGCCTTGTCGCGCCGGTAGGCATCAGTCATGTGAATCCCGTTACGGTCGAAGCCAATCTGGCAGATACCGAAATCCACGCGCCCAATGATCTTCTCCTGGTTGAACCATGGCATCAGCCTGATCAGGTTTAGGTCAGGGAGGCCATGTTCACTGCGGTAGACGGAAGTAGCATCCACTTCGGCAGCCGCGCCAGTCATGTAGGTGCCACCGCACTGGTTGTGGAACTGATAGCCAATCTTTGCCAGGCCGTCGTCGAGGTAGCAGACTGGGTATCCTTCCTCGACGTAGAAAACGTCGATGTCCTTAACCTCTCGGTCATTGTCGAGGTCCCTCAGGGCACCTCCAGCAAGGATTGCCGAGGGCAGCACGCCCCAGAGCCGATGCATGGTGTCCAGCCAGGGCTGGGGTAACGTCAGGTCGGTGGGGTCCACAGAATTGGTTCCTTCGTTTTGGAGTTCCAGTCCTCGCTGCGGAGGATACGGGCGAGCCTTGCCTGTTTGAGTGCATCGGCCTCAGTGAGACCTGCGTGAAGGTAGGCAGCCTGGACGGCAGCCCACATCTCTTTGATGGTTCCCTTAGCTGGCAGGATTGCCTGCGCCTTCTTAGGCCCCGTACCGGGCAGCCCGGGATAGCCATCGGCTGTATCACCCACCAGGGTCTGGTAGCAGAACCACCAGTCAGCCTCGTGGGCCTCGATCTTGCGGACCTGCTTGCCATCCCAAAGCGTGCAGGGGATGGTCTTCATGTCCTTGTCGGCCGAACAAATGATCGAATTCTTGTGCCTGGACCCGAAGATGCCGAGCAGGTCATCGGCCTCCAGGCCATCGTGCTCGACGTAGGACCAGGTCTCTTTCGCGCGCTCCAAAACGGCCGTATAGCCCAGTGGTTTCCTGGTGCCCCTTCGGTTTGCCTTGTAGTCCGGGTCAACCCCATAGCGGAAGTTGCGCCCCTTCGAGAGGCACAAGAGCACGTCGTCACTGTCAAACTTGTCGCACAGGCGGATCACCGCGCGTTCAACGCCGGCAAAGGCCTCCCCCGCATCAGCCACCAGGGTGCGCGTGTTCTCGTCAGTCTCGTCGCCTGTGACGGATGACCATGCGATATCCCGCTCCACTGCGGCACACTGACGATAGATGATCAGGTCCGCGTCGAGCAGGAGCTTGGGATTTTTCAGAGTTCTGTTTCCTTCAACAGCGCCTTAGCGAAGTCTCGCGTCTGTTCCTTCGTGAGCCCAACTACTGAGCCGCCGGAGGTAACGAGCGCAGAGAACGATTCGTCGTCGCGAGTGCTCGTGAATGCGCATACCGTCAGGCGCCCGACTTCGCCATCGCAGTCGGCTACGTGCAAAATGCGGTAGCGTCCTTTGTTCTCAAAGTTCAATTGACCTCGCTTTCATTGATGTATCTCAGACCTGCATGCGTGACGAGCCAAGTGCGCCCGTAAACGTCAATACCGACCCGGGTTGTGATTAAGCCCTTGCAAGCCGCCAGTGCCACATGGGCCATGTGCGCCCTGGCAAAGTTGCTGCTGAGCGTGAAAGGCTCCCGCCAAGCGCGCCGAAGCACCTTGACGAGAATTTGATCGTCAGTGGCAGTCGAGCCAATTGAGCCCGATCTTGTACTCACTCGCGAGCGGCACGCGGAAACCGAGCTTCTCCCCGGCTTGCTTCGCGCACTCGACAAGCGTTTTTCCGACTTCTTCTGCAATGCTGCTCCTACAGGCAATTTGCTGTTCGTCGTGCACCCAGAGCATGGTCACGAAGTCCTTGCCCCAAACGTACCCCTTGGACTCAAGAGCGTCCACGCTGTCACAGAGCCACTGCTTGCACAGGATGGCTTCAATGGAGCTACAGGCGAAGTTGAGTGCTGAGTGGTCTGAGCGGCATGGCACCAGGCGACCGTCGAGGCCTGGCAAGTGGTTCTTGTAGGTCGCCAGGCATTTCTTGAGCTTGGCATGGAGCCCCTCAAGCTTTAGCTTCTCGTCAAAGCTTTTGCGGACCTGCTTGCCCACGTCGCTGTCAGTCCGGACTTTGCCGTTCTTCTTCTTAAAGAAACGGTCGAACAGGTAGCCCCACTCCGGGTTCTTGGCCTTGGCTGTGGTCAGGCAGTCCCGGACTACCCTGCCACTCTTCGGAGGGAAGCACCCGAACAGGTAGCTGTAACCGAACGTCTTTGCGCCCTTCTCACGCAGGATGTTGTGCAGCTCGGAATGCTTGTCCCGTGGCTCGTCAGGTTCAACCAGACCCATAGCCTGCGCGTGAGCCCAGTGCACGTCACCGGAGGTCACAATCTGACTGTACGCGCCGTCGTCGAGAGGATGCAGAAGGTGCGCCAGGGCGCGCAATTGCAGCCCGGACATGTCGGCTCCGACCTGGACAATCGGCTCATCAGGGCCTCCCCATCCAGCCTGGAGCGTCGTGAGGCCGTTCGGCCCGAACAATGCCCTGCATTCAGCCCCGTAGGGAGACTTGCTGGCAGGGACCTGCCCCATGTTGGGCGAGAAATGCGACGCCCGGCTGTGGACCGTGCCCAAGGTGTCAATGGCGCCGTGCATCTTTCCGTCGTCACCGACCTTTTTAAGCCAGGCATTGTCACCATCCGCAATCTGCCCCAGGCGCTTCTCCAGCAACAGGTATTCAGCCAGCTTCGCGGCCTGGGGGAAGTCCTCAGCCAGGCTTTCTAGCACGTCATCATCCACCTTGGCCTCTCCGGCCTCGGTGAACGCTGTCGGCTGCCAGCCCAGTTCCTTGAGCTTCCGGATGATGTGCCGGCGCGAACTGGGGTTGAAATCCACGCGCTCAATCTTCGTCGCGGCGTACCCAACGAAGGTCTTCTTCCCGGTCGGGACTTTCTCGCCAGTGAAGGGGTCCTTGACCATCTCAGGCTCATAGTCGCCCCAATAGCCTGCCTTGGCGTCCGGGCGCTTGGGTGTCCAGGTCTGAGCATACCCGGCCTTGTCGAGGCCCTTCTTCACTGGCTCGTACCAGAAGCCAAACTCCTCGATCAGGGCCTGTGAGATGCCTTCCTGCTTGCCCAACAGCTCCACATGGAGCCTTTGAGCCGCCTCAGCATCGAACCAGCACCCGGCGCGCTCCATGCGTCTACATAGCCTCGCAATGCGGTGCTCCAGCTCGATGGCCCTCTGGCTGTACTTGTCGGGCTTGAGGTCGTCCCATAGCGCAGCCTGGGTCGCCACGTCGCCAACGCAGCGCTCCTGCATCTGCTTCGTCCAGAAGTCCCAAACCTCAATGTCAGCGTGGAGCTTCTGGATACCCAGGCGGTACCCCCAGGCCTCAATAGAGTGCTTGCCGTGCAATTTGGAGGGCAACCGACCGGCCTGCACCAGCTCGTGGTCGTGGTCCTTCTGGCCTGGCTTTATCAGCTTGGCGATGATGTAGGAATCAACCTGCTTTTCTGGCGGCACCACGAACCCGTGGACCTTCTCCAGCGCCGGGAAGTCGAACCCCAGGCCGAAGTGAGCCACGAGCTTGTCGGCTTTACTGAGCGTTTCGAGGGCCTGAGGGATTTCCTTCGGCCCCCACTCGAACTGCTCATGGGTGTCCACATCCATGGCAGCGATGCAATGAACCTTGGAGACCGTATCCAGCAGGCCGTTGCACTCAATATCGAAGTGAAGGCGCATGCCTCCTCCTACAATGTGATTGGTAGTGGCGTGTTAAGCCATCCTGTGTTTCGGTTATAGATCAGCGTGTCAGCCATGCCGGTGTCGCCGGTTTCGCGACACTTGAGGACACGTATGATACTTTGATCCCTCGTATCACCCTCAGCCTGCTGGTCTCGCTCCAGCGCGATGACGTTGAACGACAACTGCTCAAGAGCAGCAGAACCGCGCAGGTCATTCAGGCTGATCTTGCCGCCCTCATTGAATGACTTGTCCGTTCGCTTGAGATGAACGATAGCGATGATGCCAACGTCCACCTCCTGCACGAACGATGAGAGCTTCGTCATCAGGATATCGATATCCTTACGCTCGCCCTCGCTTGAGCTTTCCATGCCCGACGTGACAATGCTGATGTGGTCCAGGATGATGAAGTCACATTTCTGGACCGTCGCCATATACCGGAGCTTGGCGAACAGGTTGGCTTGCTCCAGAGACCCGAAGTGGTTGTAGAAGCACATGTGGTCGATAACGGCAGCCTTTGCCTCTGCGAATTGCTCACGGGTCAGCAGGCTGCGGTCGGCACGGAGCTTCGACAGTGGCACGGAGTGGTGTAGGGCCACATAGGCTTTAGCGGTCTTGCGGTATTGCTCCTCCAGGAACACGTTGCCAATCTTGAGGCCGTGTGACTGCTGGAGCATGTAGGCAAGCTGGCGTGCCCAAGTTGACTTGCCGATGCCGGACCCGGCGGTGATCAGCGTCAGCTCATTCTTCCGGAGACCCATGAGCATCTCTTGCAGCTCCGGGGTGCCTACCAGCTCGTATCCTGGCGACTGCTCTTGCTGGAGGTCATCGACGGTGATTTCAGAGCCGTCAATGATCCCATCGGGACGCCAGGGAGGTGCATTCGCCGCCTTCCAGAACGCATCAACCAGGGCAGCAGAGCCATCGTGGACAAGGATTTCGTTGGCGTCCTTGCGAGGCAGGACCGCAATATGCACCCGTCCCATTGGGAGGACGGCCGCAGCCTGTTCGGCCGCCTTGCGTCCCGGCTCGTCCTGGTCGAACATAAGAACGATCTTTTTGAACCTGGACAGCCATTCGTAATGCAACTGGCAGCTATAGGCTGCATCCCCTGCGCCGTTTGGGAGCGAGACAACAGCGTACTTGTGCCGGAAAGCCTGAGAGACTGACATGGCGTCGATCTCGCCCTCGGTGATCACCACGCTGAGGTCGCCACCAGCCCGCCACATGCCATAGAGCGGCATGTCCTTCGATCCGTTGACGCATGAGAACTTCTTCCCGGCTCTACGGACCTTCTGAGCCACCAGTTCGCCTTTGGTGTCCCGGTAGTTGGCAATCTGGCACCCACGCTCGTGGTTCACCTGGTAACCCCATGCCTCGCAGGTCTCCCTGGTGAGCTTACGGTTCTCCAGGGCTGCATAGACTCCGTGGATGAAGTCTGATCCGTCTTTCACAGTTTTCTCCATCTCAACCGGGTTACCATCGCCTGGTTTCCATTCAAGGCACCCGAAGCAGTAGGAGCTACCGTCCGCCCGTCTGGACAGATTATCGCGACTACCGCAGCCGGGGCAGGGTTCGTGACGAACGTGAGGGCTACGTTCGCGGAGCTTTTTCAAGCGAATAGCTCGGATAGCGCCCACCTTCCTCATCGGTCTTCATCGTGGTAACGACGTTGAAGCCAGCGGTTCGGAGGTCGTGGACCTGCTGAGCCAGAGCCATGGAGCCATAGGTGGACCAGAACACCAGAGGCGTAAGGCTGCCTCGTGTGCGGAGGTAGTGCAGGGTTTTCTTCGTGAGGGGCTTGAGGGTCGCCTCACGCACCGTAGCGGTCACTGCGTTCATCAGTTGTAGTCCTCTTGATTGGTGCCAGGAAGTTCCCACTCGCAAGCGGACGCTTCGTTTCCGTCATTAATCCAGTAGAGCACCACGCACACCATCGGCTCCCGGAAGTGAGCGGTGATGCCGAATGGTTCACGAGTTCTCATAACAATAGTCACCCCACTGTTCGGCCATCGCCTGTGCTATGCCAGGGAAGAACCGAGACCGTTCTTTCCAACGGTTTGGGCTCGGTGGCATGCGGTGAACCCTATGCTCACGCCCCTCAACAATCTGCGTTGGCTGTAATGGAGGTAGGTTCTTGAGCCATAGACACGTTCTCTTGGTTTCGCCGTGTCCGAACTGCCATGGCTGGATGCTCTGTGCTGGGGGCGCATAGTCGCGGATGCGCTGCTTTGCATACTTGTGCATCACAGGGTTCTCCACCGCAATCCGTTCTATCGGCGCATTCCAACAATCCGAGAACAGGGAGGCGCCTTGCTCAAGCTCTTCCCACATCTGCTGCATTGACTTACCTGGAGGTGGGCAATGGAGCCAACGCACGCCGCTGTTAGTTAAACGTGTGCAAGGGGGGTGGGCAACGATTAGCATGTCCCATCCATCGGACAGCACGTTGCGAACGTCATCCTGAATGTGCTTGTTGCTTCGATCTTCGGCCGGAAGTAGGTCACACGACCATGCATCGTGCCCACGGCTGGCGAAGGCCCGGCGAACTATTCCTGAGAATTCGCACGCTACCAGCAGGCGCACTTACCGCCCTCCTCTCAGTGCGGGAATGATACCGGAAACCGCCAGCGCCATAGCATCGAGACGTTTCAGAGCGTCTTTGTAGCCCGTGCCATTAATAAGTACTTCCGAGCCGTTCTTGAGCACGAACGGGAACGCGCGCATGTGCTTCCGGATGTGGGGTCGCACGGCTTCAATATCATGCTTCGCAGGCCTATCGACGCCGAACAGGCTTGTGGTCTTCTCCACGCTGGCGGTTGCCATCTCTTACCTCTTGGTGATCTTTTTCAACTCTTTGATCCATGAGGCTGGCACGACCCCTCGATCCGCCCAAGTGAAGCCGTGCTTATCGGCCCAGTTGGCGTAGGTGGTCTTGCTACCCTTATAGATCGGCTTCTTCGCATCCTGAAAGACAATGCGAATGTCGTGGTCAGGATGTTGCTCTTGCAGAAGAATGAGCTTCTGCCGCTCTTGAGCGCCGGTGCTATCGGACCTAAAGCCGCCGAAGCGGCCCTTGGCCTCGATCAGTATCTTCGTGTTGCGGATCGTGAAGTCGGGCAGGTACTTCGCCTCTCTCGGAGGGATGGTGTAGCGCACCCACTGGCTCTCATAGTCGTATGGGACGCCAGCGTCTTCAAGCTGGTCCGCAACCTTTTGCTCCAATCGGGAGCGGTACCGAGCCTCAACGAGGACCGGCCGCTTCGCCATCAGAGGGTCAGCGCGCTGGTGTCGCCTTCCTCAGCGGAGTCATCCGACTCCCCGGCGGTATCGAAGCTGGTGGGCTCGTATTCGGCGCCGTCGAAGCCATCCTCTGCTGCTCCGAAGACGTTGGAGGCGTCAAAGCCCTCTGCGAGCCTGATCACGCGCACAGCGTCCGGCCACAGCGAGACACCCCGCTTCGCACCCTTCTCCCAGGCGGCGATGACACCGGCGATGCGGATAAGCGACCCGCCACGGATCGTTGCTCCAGCGGGCAACGGCTTGCCCTTGCTATCCATCAGCAACGGCTTCTTTTTCGGCGACTTGAACGTGAAAGCGATTGAGCCGTCCTGGGTCTCTTTCCAGGGGGCGTGGACGGACTTCTTCCCCGCGAAGTTGGCTTCGATCACCTTCATGATTTCGGCCTGGAAGCGCTCCGTATAGTTTTCGTCCGCAGTCGCCTCGGTTTTATACTTGCCATCGGCATACTCGCCCTTGGTGTCCGGCTCAGAGAGCTTCGGGTAACGGGCAGTCATGACCTCGGTGACGAACGGGATGTATTTGGCCTGCTTATCAGCCATTGTGCTACAATTCCTTGACTTGGTAGAGTTTGTTGCGTCGATTTAGTAAGGAGATGGAGGCAGCTTAGGGCTGCCGCCACCAGAAGGCTGCGTTCTGGAACGCCTCGGTGATCACTCTCAGCAGCTCTCGTGGCATGCAAATAATGATCACCAGCTTCCTCAGGGGCTGAGGATAATCAGAGACGTGCTTAGTCACTCAGACGTACCGATGAGACCGTGCTGCGTGCCTCGTGCCTGGAGATGATCTTGAGTACGATCATGGTCTCTGGCACGTCGAGGCCAAAGCACGCTGCGGCTGCCGCTTCGGCTTCGGTGTCGAAGTCATCGCCTGTGAGCGTATAGTTCTCTCCATCCTCCCATGCCGTGAGGTACTTCGTCTTGCCGCCGTGCAGCGTCACTGTGCCGAAGAAGTCGTCCGAATAGAGGTGATAGGTCCGAAGGCCCTCACTATGGAGACCATCGTTGAAGCGCTCGTCAAAGGTGATAGTCAACCTGTCACAATAGTTGAGTTCTTCGAATTCTTTGACTACGCCAGCCTGATTCTCGATTGTGAAGTCCTGCTTTCCGTTGACAATCACACGCTGTCCGACTTTCAGATGCTTGAAGCTCAATGTCCAAATTCCTTCAAAAGGTTGCTCTCGATAGTGTTCACATCCAGGCCGGCCTGCATCATTTTGACAGCATGATCGTAAGGGATGCGCCCAATGCTCGCGATATACATGCGAGCTTTCGACTGGAGGTTACGCAAATGCATACGCTGCATTGATGACTTCCTTGATGTTGAGGTTTCCGTGAAGAGTATCCCGCAGCTCAGTAAGTGCGGTTAGTTTGCTATTACGTTCTTTCAGGGCACACGTAGCCCGTTGAAGGACCTCGGTGAGCACATCGTGCTGCTCGTACATGTCCACCAGTGTCTCTCGAATGATACCCTGGAAACGCGCTGCGTGGCTCGGGAGGGTTCCGAAGCTATCATGCACTAAAGCGAACTGCTCGATGCCCTCCGCCACCGCCGCATTGACGGTGAGCAAGAGATGCGCGCCGTCGCAGGCATGCACAAAGTTTGGCGCCGATCCGTTGACCGCCCTGGCCTTGGCAATCTCCGGCTGGTGGCCGTTGGCGACCAATGGGGTGTAGAACCTCCGGACACCATGATCGTGCATCCAAAGTCGCACGCGCTCGGTGACTGGCTCGTGATACCTGTTGACCCATGGGAGCCCTGTTGGCGTGGTCCACTCCAGGGGCTTGCCCTCGTCAGCCAGGATACCTGCGAGGCCCTGGAGCATCTGCATGGCCTTCATGGGCAGGTCAGCCATCGCGGAGATTGCCTGGACTGCATGGCTCGCCAGGAAGCGAGAGGCGGCGTGGTGCTCTTTGTAGGTGCCTCCGAAGGGGTGCTCGGAGCGCTTTTTGAGCAGCACTTCGCGCCGCAGAGGCTCCATCAGGTCATCCATGTGCTGCTGAGCCATGCCGAACTGCTTGCTACCGTAGAAGGTGGTCATGACGTTGCGCTTGAAGAGCTTACGCCAATCGCCGCCGTAGGACAGCACCAGGGATGCTAGAGGGTCGTCAGAGGCCTCTATGGCCTTTCGTGCCGCATCAGCGACCCGCTGATACACGTCGTCGGGCTGCGGCGCGTCCGTCAAGTTGACGTAGGCACCGTCCTCTGAGCGCGTCATCATGCAGAGATGCTGGAGACCAGAGCACGAGCCGTCCCATGAGCAAGGGAGGTGGCAAACGTAGTCGGGGCCTTGCTCCAGAGCCTCCGTGAGTGCAATGCAGGCTGCCAGGAACAGGAAGGGCTTGTCGGCACCTGTCCAGAACCGCTCGCTCAATGGGTCTCTGGCACAGCGAGCGAGCAGCTCGGTGTTGTCATCGACCCACTTGATGCGGTCGTCATAGGACGCCTTGCTGATCTTCCCGAAGTCGCCACAGTTGGCTGTGTGCACCTTGAGCCACGCAATGCCCTCTTCGCCGATGGGCTCGCCATCCCGAAAGAGGAACAGGGCGCGGACACGGTCCTCACGCTGGAAGTTGAAGTTGCACATGGGATACTCCCTACCGCGCCAATCCAGATTGTGCGGGATGTAGAACTGGTCCAGCGCGCAGAGAGCCTCCGCAGTGGTCATGTCTTCGTGGAACCGCATTCTTTCGCGCGTCATCAGGCGGTTCTCAGCCCTGCATTCGGCGCGCGCTATGCGATACGCTCGCTTCGCTTCGCCATCCATGGTTACCCACACCTCGTCAGTGACAGTGGGCAGGGTGAGGTCGTCACCGGCCGGCAGACCATCCACCGGGATACCCATGCGCTGGCAGGCCAGCATGGCATCCATGACGAGCGTGTTTATCACCCACGGCGTCGCCTGGATGGCGTTTACAGCATCCAGGGCGGGCTTCATTTGACCGGAGGCAACAGCGTCCTTTATGGCCCTGACGCTCGCCTTATGTCGCGTGCGGACCAGGACAGCCAATCGCCTCGCGGTGGGGTCCACCGGACCGCCCTTGTCGAATGCGGTCCAGGCCACTGGAGGCTCCTCAGATGGCAGGAACACGGGATATTGCCTGATGTGCTGCTGCAATGCCTCTTGCGCAAGCTGAGCGGCTCCGGCTGTCACTCCCAGCATTTGGGTGTCTCCGTCATAGTAGACCTCGAACAGGTCCGGCAGGGTCGCCTGGAGCGCGTCAATCAAGAGGTTGCCGACCGCAATTAGCTGGGATGGAGACCAGCGAGCAGTTGGTGAGAAGCCATTGATGCGCGCCAGGGACTTCGCTGACTGGACACGGTGCTTGAGGTTCCCGTGCTTCTCTCGGACCCACTTCTCGATCTTCTCAGCGAGCTGCGGATCATGCGCTGTGAGTTCCCGCGCGAAGGCCTCGTTACGCGCCAGTTCTCCGGCGCGCTCACAGATTGCCACGTAGCTCTCCTCCTCGACCACTCCACGGAGGGCGCAATTGAGGGCCACCAGGGCGCAGACGTGCGGAGGGATGGTCTTGAGGACCGCCAGGGCCTTGGCGTTGGTGCCCTCGTTACCGTGGTGGCGGGGCTGGTCCAGGATAGCCTCCAGTGCCTCTGCGAGGCGCTCGTGACACCCTTGGGCGATGTGGAGGGCCTCTGCGGTGCCGCCGTAGCCGAAGGCCCTGGCTGCTCTGGTCTTGGTCCTCTCGAAGCGTGCGGCGGCAGCGTCAATTTCAGCGTTGGGGGTATCGAGATTGAGCATGGGAATTTGGACCTTGGTTTCTGACAAAGGTGGACGGCCGGAACGGTAAGTGCTTGAACAATCGAATGGAAAGCGCTTTTTGTCGCCATTTACAGACCGATTGCAGTTGCAATGTATAGGCACAATAATACGGCAGGTCAACTGACCTTTTCAGGTCAGCGACGAATCAGGGCCAGGGAGGTAGGGTTCGGCTGATCACGGTTTCGTGACGGGTGTGGTTGGCGGGTGTGGTTGGAGATTTTCGGCTAAACGCTAATGTGCTGTTTTAAAAAGGTTTTTTGCTGTCAAAAGTACGTGGCGGAGAGAGTGGGATTCGAACCCACGGTACAGTTTCCCGTACACACGCTTTCCAAGCGTGCGCCTTAAGCCACTCGGCCATCTCTCCAGAAGTGCCCCGTCATGACGGCATGATGCGGAATTTGCAAGAGATCGCGGAAAATCCGGTAAAGATTTTAGCAAGCACTTGTCTTTCCACGGCAAAATTTCGACACCACAGCCCACCGGCCCGGCCCCCGAGCCAAAAAAGCAGCCCTGGCAGCCATTTATGCCGTTACATCCGATTCCCAAAAGCCTGCGGCTTTCACCTCAGCCCACGCTGTGGCGATCGCGGGACAGGCGGCTTGATTTTGCAGCGCTCCCGCCTTCTCGCTTGCCGCGCTCAGCCTGTTCTCCAACGCCCGACCGAAACCTGCCAGACCCTTCCCGGCAACCCCGACATTCCTTGACTGGCACCATCTCAGATGGCGATTTTCGCTGGATCATGGCAGCCGCCAATTGCCCCGGCACCTGCCTATGGTGCGCAATTATCCCCCAGCCACTTCGCAAACTCTGTTTCAGACAGGGTCCTTCCAGCCAGAGAAACCCAGGTCGCAAGCACCGCCTCGTTACTCGCGAAGAGATGTTCGCCATTCAGTTTGAGGAAGGTTTCACAGGCAACCAGAGAGGCTCGCTTGTTGCCGTCGAGAAACGGGTGGTTTTTGGCAAGGCCGAATGCATAGGCCGCTGCCAGATCGAATATATCCCGCTTGCCATAGTGGAACCTGTTTTTGGGGCGGTCGAGTGCGGAGTCGAGAAGCCCGTCATCACGCAGACCAGGCTGGCCACCATGCTCAGCCACCTGCTCATCATGAAAGGCACACACTGCGGCCTTTATCAACCACACCGGGTCCCTCATTTCGCGAGTTCCCGCAAAACGTCCTGGCGCTTCCGCATGAGCTTTCGCGCCACAGCCATCTGCGCCTCGAACTCAGGATCCGTCGCCGAGGTCGCCGAGAGCAAAATGCCATCGTCGGCCGCTATAAGATGAAGGGTGTCATCGAGCCCGACACCCAGCCGGGCCAAGACTTCATCGGGCAAAACAAGCCCGATGGAATTACCGACTTTTTGAAGCCTCACTGCCACCATCCGAATTCTCCTCCACCATCCGTGATGCCTCGCCTGCCTCCCGATGTCCAACAGCGGCAGTTTTGCCCCTGCCCGTTCATGCCCAACGCCCGTCACCGCAGCTGCACGCGCAAGCCGCGCTGCATCTGTGCCGGCTGCACGGCTGGATATCCTGTGCTCCGGCTCCCCTCCAGCGCCGCCACGAAACCGGTCGACCACTCTTGGATGCCGTAGCTGCGAAGCCTGCCCATCATCGCTTCCCAGCGCTCCTGGCGCTCCGCAAGGACCATCGCCGCCGCACGTACAAGCGCGCCAGCCATGTCGCCGATGTCGTGCGGATTGACCAGCAGGGCCGCATCAAGTTCCTTGGCGGCACCGGCAAATTCCGACAGCACCAGCACGCCGGGATTGGCCGGGTTCTGTGCCGCGACATATTCCTTGGCGACCAGATTCATGCCGTCATTGAGCGGGGTGACAACCCCTATCTGCGCCGTGCGATAGAGACCGGCGAGCACCGCCTGGCCGAAGCCCTTGTTGAGGTAGCGGATCGGCGTCCAGTCCACCTCGCCATGGCGGCCATTGACCTCGCTGACCAGTCGCGCGATCTCATCCTGAAGAGTGCCATAGGCCTTGATGCTGCTTCGCGACGGGTTGGCGATCTGCAACAGCGAGATGGCACGGACCAGATCCGGGTGGTCCGCCCACAGCCGGTCAAACGCGTTGATCCGGTTGGCGAGCCCCTTGGAATAGTCGGGCCGGTCGACGCCGATTGCGAGTTTCTCGCCGTTGAGGCTTTGCCGCAACCGCCTGACATCCGGGTGGGTCACGGATCGCGCGGCAGATTGCGCGAACTTTTCCGCATCCACTCCGATCGGAAACACTTTGCACGAGGTGCGCCCATGGCGCGAGGCGGCGACACCGCCTTCGACCGTCCACCCCGGATCCTGCCTGAGATAGGCGAGAAAATTGTCGCAATCCTCCCGGGTCTGGAACCCGATCAGATCATAGGCCAGCATCGCCTCGATCAGTTCCCGGTGATGCGGCACCTCCTGCATCACTTCGGGCACCGGCCAGGGCGTATGCAGAAAAAGGCCGAGCGGCGCGTCGACGCGAAGCTGGCGCAATTCCGCACCCAGCGCCAGGAAGTGATAATCCTGGACCCAGAACGCGGTCCGTTCCCTAAAGAAGCGCAGCACCGATCGCGCCATGAAGGCGTTGACTTCGCGATAGCTCACATAGTCGTCCTGCGACACCCGGATCAGATCGCTGCGCGAATGCAGCGCCGGCCACAACGCCGAATTGGCAAAACCTTCGTAATACCCGCCATAATGCGCCGCCGGCAGATCCAGCGTCGCCAGCGCGCCCGAGCCCAGCGCCTCGACTTCGACGAAGGATTCTTTCTGGAGCCCGTCACGCACCCGCCCCGACGAGCCCACCCAGATCGCTCCGGAATGCTCCACGACCGGAAGCATTGCTGCCGCCAGACCGCTCGTCATCGCTTCGTTCGGCTTCCCGCGCGTCACGCGGTTGGACACGACCACGAGGTTCACCTGCTGTCCCCTCTTGTTCCATCGACCCGCTCTGTCGAAAACAAGCCACCACCTTCAGTTGTAACTTTCCGGCCCTCCGCACGCAGCAAACTCTTCAGAAGCACCACCCCGCTCAGCAAACTGTTTGTCTCCCGCCAATCCAGCGATCAGGATCGTTCAACCGTTTTCAGCGAAGATCAGAACAGAACCAGTCAGGAAGGGGCACCCGAAAGAAAATATCTGCGCCCCCACATTCAATCCCATTTCGATCCTTGCACAAATATCCCACGTTGTACAACAATTCCCGGCAGTTAGGTCAGCAATCCCGACCTGAAGTGAGCGCAATCGGGAACCCGGGTTCCCTCAGCGCTCACGAGGAGCAACACTGTTGCCGGCCTGCTGGCACGCCGACGCCAAATCGCAGTTCATTGCCTCCGTTCTCCGACCTTTGCCGCTGCCGCGTGTCCTCACAATCTGTACCAGACCGGGACATGGAACCTGGGGCCGCACATCACCAGACCCTGACATCCAGCACGACAGAAACGACTCGCCGCATGCGTTTCGCCGCCATTCTTCTCCCGCTGTTCATGCAACGCCTACCGGAGAGGACAGAAATTCACCTCCCCGCCATCGTTCTGCGATCAGCGAGCAAGACGCGCCAGAAATTCGCGCACATCCTGCGGCCCGCCAAAACATCCGTTCACACCTTCAGCCTCCCGACCGACCGAGAACGCCAGACCGTTCATTTCCGGCATGATTGCAAACACGCTCTCATCGGTGACATCGTCACCGATGAACAGAGGCCTGCGTCCCCGGAAGGGCTCAAGCGCCATCAGTTCGCGCACACCGCCCGCCTTGGTGAAACCCGCCGGCTTGATCTCGTAGACAAATTTTCCGGGCAGCACATCGATCGGCAGATCCGTGAGATCGACGCAGATCTGCGCAATCCGAAGTGCAATTTCCTCACCCCTGTGCGGAGCCAGCCGGTAATGGAGCGCCAGCGAATAGACCTTGTCCTCCAGCACAATGCCCGGATCGAGTTCTGCAAGTCCCTTCAGCCGCCCCGCCAATTCCCGGTCGAGTGCCGGCACGCGCGAGATAACCTCAGCCGCATTCGCCTGGCGCCGCAGTTCCACACCATGACCGCCGACTGCGGCGAAACGATCCGGCGCAAAGATGCGGTCGATGTCATGCAGTCGCCGCCCGCTGACCAGCGCCAGCGCCCCTGAACTCAGTTCCAGCAGGCGCCGGAGGGTCTCCGCCAGACCTGGCGGCACAAAGACCTCGCCCGGCGTCGGCATCAGATCAAGCAGCGTGCCATCGATGTCGAGCAGAAACGCTGTTTCCCCGACCGGCGGCACCAGCGCCATCCGTTCCGCCGCTGCGCCGTCCCCGCAACCTGTGCTTGTATTATCCAAAGGTTTCACCCTGTAATGCGTCAATTCCGGTTCACGAACCCGCCGCCCGCCATTCTTCAAACGCGCGAAACGCGATTTGGTTCCAGGGCCGCGAGCGGACCCGCTATCTGTTCCAGCGACTTGCGCTCTGCGTTAACCCCATACCGCCATGCCACCGCGGCCGCCATGATCATCAGCACCGCCCCAGGACATGACCTCCGAAGACGCTCCACCGCGAACCGGTATCGATCAGCACGCCGAACGGAGCAGTCCCGGCGACGCCGCTGACCCGGGCCAAGGTCTCGTCCGAGACGATGACCTTGCTGGCGCGAGCCAGAGCGGCGATGTCTTCAGCTGCGGCGGACATCGGCGCACCGGCGCGGAACAGGATATTGGAGATCGCGCCCTGGCTGATGATCAGACCGAACACATCCCCAAGCAGTTCCACCATGCGCTTGAAGCTGATCGCATAGACGACATGAAGATAGACGATGAATGCCGCCAGGTTCGGGCTGAACGGTGAGCCAGACGGCATCCCCTCCGGCGCCGGAGCGACGAAATCCTTCTGGCAGCACGGGCAGATGCCGCGATGCAGATTGACCCGTGTGATCACGGGGCGGATCGGCGGCATCTCGATATGGTCGTATGCATGGTGCTGATGCTGATCGGCGTCCGACAAGCCATATTGACAGTGAAGGCATTGAGAGAGCCTGGCGTCGATCACATGGTACGGACTGGGGCTCAGGGGCCTGTTTCGCTCCGGCCAGATTTCCCTGTCGGAACGGCCTGCCAACTGCGGTTTAAGCGATCACCAGGACCCCTGGTCCTGCGCCAATCCTCGCCCACGACCCACGACGATCCGCAAGGCGGGAGCGAGGTCGGAGGGCCGCCCGATTTGAAATTCTCGCGAATTCCCATCCCAAGTGCAGAAAACCACCGCCCACCGTCAGCTCGGCGTCCACCACGAATTCCGAAGCTGGCAACCCGCACCATGGTTGCGATTCGCAGGCGCGAGGGAGCCTGACTGCGCATTCATCCCGGAAACGCCCGTCGCCAGTGTGCCCCGATCGCGAAAATCACGGATTTACAACCTGTTGTGACTGCTGGAGCGAATTGCGGAGCATTTCCTGCTGGTTGAGCAGCACTGGTCAAAATGAGTAATCGAAAAAACAAGCTGCGGTGAAATTCTGCCCCCAACTGCCGTTCTGAACGACGACAGACAAATACAAGTTTCGCTCCGACATGCGGGATGCGGACTGTGGTACGATAGTCGAGAGGGACGTAGCGGCACGATTATCGCTATCCCGTCTGAAGGCGACCGCCTTGACGCATATGCCATGGCGAGACGACGCAACATAGAACCTGACTGCCCCAACCTGTGGCTTGAGGTTTCTCAGTGACCAGATCAATGCGCTCGCGACAAGGGCCCTGCACGAGGAGGTGAGGGCTCCGAAATCCGGAGCCCTCGCCAACTTTAGGCCCTGTTCTTAAGACCTCACCGGTCGAAGCCCGACACATCACATGAGTGATGGCTGTCCGACCACATTGAATGCTCGCTGTGGTACATCAGGCTCTGGCCGTAACCATGGGAGGCCTCGGCATGCGGTGCTTCGGGGCTCGTGCTCTGCCCGTACGAGAACAGATGCTGGCTGTTGCTCGCTCCGCCATCCGGATCGGCCTGCCACAGACCGGGCGACACCACAGTCGAACTCCCGGAAGCCTGAGTGCCGATCGGATCAGCCGAGGATCCGGCCCAGGTTTGCAGCAGATCCGTCACCATCGTGTCGACCGCAGACGCCTGACCAGCGACGCTTTGCGGGTCGCTCTGCTGCTGGGCCCAGTTCTCGAGCATGTCGATCACCTTGTCCTTCACACCGTTCAGGATCTGATCCCAGGTCTGGGCGTCAAAGCCGGTCGAGCCATCACCATTGAGATCCTGACCGAGGATCATTTCGTGGATCTCCAGCATCGGATTATCGCCCGTGACGTTCCCAGTCATGCTCTTGACGAAATTGCCGTCGCTGTCGGTGGCCCAGATATTGAACTGGTCCGTGCCATCGACCTTCCAGGCCACCTCATAGCCGGTTGCGGTCTGCTCGACCGCAATCGGGCCAGTATCCGAACCAGAACCGGCGCTGATCGCCTCACCGCCGAACTTCAGCGTCGTTCCGTCGCTGCCGTCGTTGGCTTTGGGATCATAGAGGTAATAATTGCCGTCAAATTCCGCCAGACCGGTATTTCCGGTATTTTCGAGCACGGTCCAGTCGGCCCCGCTGACACGCGATTGCGCCAGCCAGTCCCCGACATTGCTGCCGGTTCCGACCACACCGTCCCCATTGAGGTCGATCTGGTGGGAGACTTCATAGCCTGCCTCCAACAGACCGTCCGGCGACATATTCCCGGTCAGCCTTTCGCCGACCGTGCCGTCACTCCCCGCCTGCGTGAGATAGATCTCGTTGCCTGCGGTTCGCCAGGCGACGACATAGCTGCCACCCTCCAGCTCGGCCGCAAAGGGCTTGGCCAGACCGTCACCATCCGTCACCGGAACCCCGCCCAGTGTCAGCATCCCTGCAGTGCTGCCATCGGCGTTGGTCAGATAGTACTGACCGTCCGTCAGGACCAGATTGCCCTGCAGGCCGACAGGATCAGGAGTTGGCGTTGGCACCGGGTCAGGTGTCGGTGTCGGTGTCGGAACCGGGTCAGGAATCGGCGTCGGCACCGGATCAGGAGTCGGTGTTGGCACCGGGTCAGGTATCGGCGTCGGAACCGGGTCGGGGGTCGGAACCGGATCAGGTGTCGGTGTCGGAACCGGATCAGGTGTCGGGGTCGGAACCGGGTCGGGAGTCGGGGTCGGAACCGGATCAGGAGTCGGCGTCGGAACCGGGTCGGGAGTCGGTGTCGGCACGGGATCGGGACTCGGCGTCGGAACCGGGTCAGGAGTCGGGGTCGGACCAGGATCCACAATTGACCTCAGATCAGTCTCCGAGATCATTCCGTCGCTGAACAAGAACGATTCGACATTTTTCACCGTAGCTTCGGTATCATTCCATTGGTTGGTTATCGTATACGTCTCCGTGCTAGAATCGTAAGAAATCGCATAGTTCACCCGTGCCGATGGAAGAACCACGGTATCAAAGCCATCTCCACCGTCAACCGTGCTATGGGTGTGTTGTGCTTGATTTAACCAGATCTGATCGTTGCCAGCTGTACCTGTCAACACAGCTCCTTCATGACTAAAAGGATCAGCATATATGAAATTATCGGTCACATGACCATCGCCAGCGGCTGCCCAGTTACTATCGTAATTCCCATCTGCGGTGACAACTTGGGCAAACGCTGAAAGGGTCTGCAAGTCGCTCAGCGACAAGTCTGGCGGGTCTTTAAAACCCCACGGATTCCGAAGCGATACGAATTCCTCCCCATTCTCATCAGTGTAGACATCCTTCACCGTGTAATCGTGACCACTTACGACCTTGAACGAATCCGCTTCTTCGGCCGTTAGTCCATTGAAACCCATCGTAATCAGGTCACCGGAATCAAAATCCGTCTTGAGACCGCCGTCCGAACTCGCATTCTGATCCCACGTTTCCAGGCTTGTACAGGAGTAAGAACCCGTCAATAATTCGAGGTAATTCCCACCAGCATTCGCCACACCTAATTCGGCCACCCCACCAATTTCACTGTACCCCCCCCAAACTTTTGCAAAGGCCGCTTCGATTATCGCCGGCCAAATAACGGCTTGCTGGCTTATTGGATCGAATTCGGACTGCCACCCCATGTTCGCACCAATTTTCAGGATGTCCTCAGCACCAACGACGACCTTCAGCGGCTGGTCTGTTTCCGATTGGTGGAAGCTGACGGTGTATGTCCCGTCGCCATTGTCACTGATCATACTCTTGATGGCGTCTGGATTCTTCTGCACCAACGCCCCGACTTCCGCCAAAATAGCGCAGTCGCCAATTCCGTTCTGCCTGATGTCGTCCAGAGTGGGATTGCCAGGGTTCTCGCCTGAGGTGTTATACAACTCCATGCCGTCAAGACTGTCCACAGTCGGAAGTCCAGCGGTATTCAGCGGTTGATATGCCATTCTATTCTCCTAACTAACTAATGACTCTTGTAGCTATATTTATCAAATCGGATACGACGCGACGCTTTCGATGAGAGAGGCCCGACATCAATGGCCCCATGGCCGAGAGCGATGGCGGTTCAGATTCGGACATGTCCCGAGACGCACATGCCATTGAACTCCTCCTGAAAATCTGAAAACATCACATCATCCCGATTGTGAGTTGTTCTTGACCCACTCTCGCAAACCTTCCTGACATCGTTGCCTGCAAGGAACAGGGCGGGAAGGAATGCCGATGTCGCGCGGCAACGGCGGCTGTGTAGAAAGAACCGTGACGCCCCCCGCCCCAACCGGAGCACCTGACCTGACCGCACAACAGCGGCAGAGTGAGACGGAAATCGAGACATGGCCGCGCCGCATCATGCTGGCTTCACTCTGCAATGTCGGGCCGACGCATAATCGACTCTGCGTGGCGAGAGAGACGCGACTGATCGATGAAGGCAGGTCATTCACGCTCGGATCCCAAGACCCAGGAGTCCGGTGCATTAACACGTTTCTACGCTAAACGATAAGCGATTATTGTGTCAATTTAATTTTTTAAGTTACTGTGGGTTCCGAATTTTCACGCTCCGGCGACCGTCCGATACATCCCTGACGCCCGCCACCACGTGTGTTGCATCACTGCACTCAACCCGCCCCAGGCAACCCCAGCCCCCGCCCGCCTGACCGGAATTTGATGTCTTTTCGCCACATTGCCGGGCTGGAGTGAAGGACAGGTACCAGCGCCATGGCTGAACGGCATCACATGGAACCCTCCTCCTGCCGCAAGGCGGAATTCATGATCGACTTCTCGCGCATGCTCGACACCATCAGCGTACACTGCACACAGCTACCGACCATCGCCGATCCGACATGGATGGAACTGCAATGTTCCGCTACACCGCCCGCTGCAATGCGGTCATTGCCTGCATCGTCCGCGGCAGGCCCGATATCCGCGCCGGAGCGCACCAGCTTCGGACGGAGGAAGAAAGAAAAGGGAAAGAGAGGAGCTGACGGAGCACTCTTGGCTCTTTGGCTCTTCGTCTTCCGGTCTTGACACGGTGTCCATGTTCGAGCCTGAGGGGAAGCCTCCAGCTCGCTCAGCGCAGGCGACGGCATGTTCCATTGCCACGATTTCGCCGTATTTCCCCTCACGCCCCTGAGCCACATCCACGGTGCGTGCCGCCGGCCACCAACACAACGGAAATCGTCAGAATCTGCGACAAACCAGCTGAATGGTCTTGGGGCCGGCAGATTTGTCTGACTTTCGCGCACACCGGGCGCCGCGAGAAACGAAAGCGTCAGTCCCTGACGGCTGCTCAAAGGCGCCGCGAGCAGCAGACACCGCCCAGGAAAGCAGCAAAGGATCAGCGCAGCAGCCACATTCACCTTATGTTCGGCTGTCGCGCTGACGTTTCGTCCCTGGCGTGTGCCAATCCGGTTTCACCCCGCACCGCCTGCGTCTCGGGGTCTCGGGAATCTGTGTTGGCGATCGGCGATGGCTTTGCTATCCAGTTCCCCCGCAAGGGATAACCAATCCGAGGCTCAGCCCAGTGATGGCGCGAGGGACTTGTGCTTTGGGACTTAACGCGAAGCTGTTTCAATTCCGACGGACATTTCCGATGCGTCATGCAACCTTCCGCCCCTATGCCACGCTTTGCGCCATTGCCCTCTGTGCGGCCCCGCTCACGCTCCAGCCCGCTTTCGCCGACGACGACACCCCCAAAGACGCCCCCAGGGGCCCTGCGGTCACGGTGCTCGAGGCGACCAAGTCCTGCTTCTCCGATATCGTCGAGGCCGTCGGCACCATCATGGCGCGTGAAGAGACCGCGGTGCGCCCGGAGCGCCCGGGATCCAAGGTGACCAATGTGATGGTGGAACCTGGCGATACCGTCGCCTCCGGCCAGGTGCTCGCGGAACTGGCGCGCCCCGAAGGCGGCACACAGCAGATCACCGCCCCGATTGACGGCATGATCGCCACATCAAGCGCACAGATAGGTGGGCTGGCCTCGCTGCGCGGGGAGACCCTGTTCTCGATCATCGCTCATGGCGAATATGACCTGGTGGCCATGGTGTCGGCTTCCGACGTGACAAAACTCTCGGTCGGTCAGCGCGCCACCCTGCATATCGTAGGCAGCAATGATCTTGACGGCAAGGTGCGACGGATCGCACCGACCGTCGAGCAGAACATCCAGCAGAGCGTGGTCTATATCAGTATCTCGACGTCAAACCGGCTGCTCCTCAATTCCAGTGGCCGCGCCATGATCAAGACCGGCCAGAGCTGCAATGTCGCCGTCCCCCTCACCGCCGTGCAGTACAGCCCCCGCGGCACCATGGTGCAGATCGTCCGCCGCAACCGCGTCGAGACCCAGCGCGTCGAGACCGGCCTGTCATCCGGCGGCGAGATCGAGATCCGCGAGGGCCTCAACGAAGGCGACACGGTCATTGCCAGAGCCGGCGCCCTGCTGCGCGAAGGCGATCCCGTGCGCCCGGTGAAGGCGGCAACCGAGTCACAGACCAGGCCTTCGGAGTCGCGATCGCTGCCTGCCCGATGACGGACAACGGTTTTCTGCAGACGTGAAGGGGCGCTGGCCGCCTCATCCCTCATCCGGCATTCCCGACAACCGGGCCAAGTTCGATGTCCTCTCCAAGCGACGAGGACATCGCCGGATTCTGCCCGCCCCCGGAGATGCGGGAGACGCCAAAGCGCGTGCTGTTGAAGATGGTTTCCGCGCTGACCTGCGTGGCCAGGCTGCGGAGAAACTCGCCAACCAGGACACTATGGGGGCCATCCGGATCGCTGACGGCACGGTTGGGTGCATTCGCCGAGAGCACAAGCGCGTTCTCCGCCGCTTTGATCGGCGCCAGCCCGTGAGAGTAGAAGCGGAAGCGGCGCTCATAGGGATTGCGCCTGGAAGCATCGACCACCAGGAGCCGCGCGCGGGCCCCCTGTTGCCGGATCATGTCCAGCACCGCTCCGATCGCCACACCCTGGCGGCGCACATCGCTTTCCTTCCAGATCACAGCATCCACCGGAATCAGGAAGCTCTCCTCCCCGGACTGCACGGCATAGCCCCCGAAAAACAGCAGCACCACGGAATCAGGCCGGATCCTGGCCCGCAGACGGCGCAGCGCACGATCGAACTCCTTGCGGTCGGCATTTTCAAGCTGATCCACGTCGAAGCCGCCACGGCGCAAAACCGCCGCAAGCGCCCGCGCATCGTTGACCGGGTGAGCCAGAGGCGCTTCAGCGTCCGGATAGTCACTATTGCCGATGACAAGCGCCAGGCGTGCCGAATCGGAGCGCGCTGAAACCGGCGCCGGAGCGCTGGCATCGGAGCGGGCGCCATTCAGAGCTGCGTGAGCCGCGATCGCGACCCCACCCATGCCGACAAGGGCGACCGCAAGCGCGATCAGCCGACAGGGCATATTGAGGCGTCCAGTATGCATTCAGGCTCTCCGTCATCGGATCGGGTTTGGCCCCGCCCACCCGACTTCCCCGGCCTCAGGCAAGGTGCCTGGTTCGGGGCCTCATCCTGGGCAGGCTTGCACCAGCAATCTGAGGAGCCGCGTCGGCAGTCGGCAGCAGGGGCGCTGCCCGAAGGTTGAGGGCCTCGAGCCGCAACTTGGGGGCAGTGCAGCAAAGAAAGTGTTAATGTGCCTGGGGAGACACCATGGGCTGCGACAGCGCCCCGGAAATCTTCTGCAAGATATTGAGATAATTGACCAACTTATAGCACCAGGGGGACTTCGGGGCAGGGCTTTCCCAGGCCGCAGGCGCATCGGACGGCATTTCCCTTTCTCTTCATTTCGGATTAGTCTTTCAAAGACTTGGCCCGGTATCCGGGCCATGCCGCCGCAAATCCACCCAGTTTTTCGCAACTGCCACAGGCCTTTGGTGCCTGTCTCCAGAGACGTCGCGTATCAGGATTTCCATGAGCTTTCAGTATTTCGCCGGCCATACCTATCGGGCGCTCACCGCGCACAAGGAGGGTCCCACTCTTTATGACCTCTGCGATCCCGTCCTTACGGGCCCCACCATGGGTGACCCCCATCTCGCCAAATTCTACAAGACCGCACTCAACAATATTCCCTTGCGGACGCTGCTGCGCCGGGCCGGGCTCTCCGAACTGAACGACGAATCACGACTCGGCCGGCTGCGCGACGCCCTGGCGCGTGCCCGCGACGATGCCAACCCCGACTGGGAGGCCATCGGTCGGCCCATTGCCGAACTGCTCGACACCATCACACTCGACCACCCCCGGCCGCCCCGCAAGAGTTTCACTTCCACTCCCCCTACGCTGTCGACGATCGATGCCGTGATTCGCGATTGCGCCCGGCATCTGCTCGGCAGCTTCCGCCGCAACGGCTTTCTGCCCACTTTCGCCGCCTTCAACCTGATCGGCGACCCCGATCTGCGCGGGCGCGAACTGATCATGGCGCTCACCGGCCTCAATTCCCGCGGCTACAAGAATTCCACCCTGCTGTTCAATCTGGCGCGGATCTTCATCGCCCGCTCCAACGTGCGCTCCATTGTCCATCCGCCGTGGAAGGGTATCGCCGAGCCGATGTGGTCACCGGTCCAGATCCGTCATCGCTCCCCCTATTACGACGCCTTCTTCATTGAGGCGCTCCTGAGCTTTGTCGAGACCGGGCTGGCCTCCGGCGATGAGGCGGTGGCCAGCCGGCGCGCCATCGCCGACATGGTCGACTTCTGCATCCGCATCAGCCGCGAGGAAGTGCGTGACGCCGACGGCAGACGCTTCGATGTCATCACCGCGCTGCCACCGGCTCCCCACCCCCGCTTTTCCCGCTTCTTTGCCCAGATCAAACAGAGCCTCGGCTTCAGCATCTACGTGCCCGATTGCGATACCACCGCCTGCTCGATCTCGGCGGCGACGCAGGCCGGATCCAGCGACCCCATCCTCAATCAGCCGCTGCTTGATTTCTACGCCGGCTACCAGGTTCTTGAAGGCACCAACGAGGCGCGTGTCAGCGTGCCGATCAACGACAATATCAGCTACAGCGGCGGCATCGTCACCTGGATCGATAACCTTGCTGGCGAGCGCCCCTTCGGCAACGATCTCGATCCCACCCTCAATCTTGACGTGCTCGAGGTGTCGCTGCGCAATCTGTCGCGCTGGAAGGTTCTCGAAACCCCGCGCCGGCTTGCCACCCTGCAGCGCATCATCGGTTTCCAGAAACGTCTGGTGGAGAGCGGTGCCTTCAGCAATCCCCGCTCCCATATCTATTATCTGCCCGAACTCTACTGCGCCTATTTCGGCCGCTGTTATGCCGTCTTCCGCGCACTGCCCGAGGCTGATCGATCGATCGTCGACCCCGATGGCGTTTTCGAGATGATCCGCAGCCATGTCCTGCGTTATGTCCAGAACGACCTCTTAGGCTGCGAAATCAACGTGTTCGACGCCGCCCTGGCGCTGATCGCACTCGGTCATCTCGGTGCCGATCCGGCGACTTTCGCACCCGCTCTGACCCATATCGTCGCCAGTGTCGGCGAGGGCGGACGCCACGGCCCGTTCCGGGCCTATGAATGGAACAAGATGAAAACCCCGATACGAATCCTGGTTGGCGGCCCGGAAGTGACCTCCGCCTTCGTCCTCATGGGACTGGCCCTGGCCAGACGGCGGATCACTGGTGGTTCTCAATGACAATCTGCTCTCCGGTCTGGCCGACTCGCCAAAACCCGATCACAATCGCGCCCGTCCAGGCTTCCTACCCCCGGTATGGCCATGCTCCGAACCTCCCTGACCGCGATTCTCCTGCTGACACTGCCCGCACTGGCGCAGGCCGCCGAAATCACGGGCACTGCCAAGATCCGCAACGCCACTCAGGTCCAGATCGGCAATACCCGGATCCGGCTCAGCGGCATTGACGCGCCCTCGGTGGACCAGCTCTGCCTCAACCCCAAAGGGGAGCGCTGGACCTGTGGTGTCGCGGCCCGCGATGAACTGATCAAACGCGTCGGCAACAGCAGTTGGGTCTGTCGTCCGCGTGGCACCGACCGCCACGGTCGCACTCTGGCGCGCTGCGATGTCGATGGCACCGACATCCAGAAATGGCTGGTCCGCAACGGCTGGGCGCTGTCCTTCACCCGGGTGTCCCATGATTACGACGCCGACGAAGCCGCGGCGCGCCATACCCGTGCCGGGATGTGGCAGGGCGCCTTCATCGCGCCCTCGGACTGGCGGGTGCGCAACAAGAAGACCCCGATCCTGGGCGCGATCCGGCCGCCCCCGAACGCCCAGGCCATCCTGCTGGCCTCGGCCTCCGGTCCGGTCGCCCCCTCGCCCGATTGCACCATCAAGGGCAATGTCAATCTTTCGGGCGAATGCATCTATCACACGCGCGAGAGCCGCTGGTACACCCAGATCAAGATGAAAATCAGCAAGGGCACGCGCTGGTTCTGCTCGGTGGCCGAGGCCGAGGCCGCAGGCTGCCGCGAGACAAGGCGGGGGAAGCGACCGTGAGCGTCGCCTCGGGGCGCATGTTTCTGGCCATTCCCGGGCCCACCACCATGCCCGACCAGGTGCTGTCCGCCATGCACCGTCCGGCCATCGACATCTATTCCCAGGAGATGGTCGACCTCACCAACAGCCTGCTCGACGATCTGTCGCGCCTGTTTGCCACAACGGGGCGCTCCTATATCTATATCGCCAACGGTCACGGTGCCTGGGAAGCAGCGCTGAGCAATGTGCTCAGCCGTGGCGACCGCGTCCTGGTGCTCGAGAGCGGCCGTTTCGCCGCCAAATGGGGCGTTGCCGCAGGGCTGATGGGCGCTGAGACCGAGATCCTCCCAGGCTCCTGGCAGAGCGCGGTCAGCGTGGAAGCGCTCGAAATGCGCCTCCGGGCCGACAGCAGCCACCGCATCAAGGCCATCCTGGTCGCCCAGGTCGATACCGCCTCCGGCGTCTGCAACGATGTTGAGGCCATCGGTCGGGCCATCAGGGCCGCGCAGCATCCTGCGCTCTACATGGTCGATGCCGTGGCTTCCCTCGGCTGCATCCCGTTTGCGATGGACGAATGGGGCATTGATGTCGCCGTCGCCGCTTCGCAAAAGGGCCTGATGACGCCCCCCGGGCTTGGTTTTGTCGCTGCCGGGGGGCGCGCACTTGCCGCCCACCACAACGCCAGCCTGCGCACGCCCTATTGGGACTGGAGCGATCGCGACAGCGACCAGCACTACAACAAATACGGCGGCACCGCACCGGTCCATCTCCTCTTCGCGCTGCGTCGGGCGCTGGACATGATCGCCGAGGAGGGAATCGACAACGTCCTCAGGCGTCATCGTCTGCTGGCGCAGGCCACCCGCCACGCCATTGCGGCCTGGGCGCACAAAGATGGAATCGGCTTCAACATCAAGGAACCCGACCAGCGTTCCGACACTGTCACCACAATCACGCTCGCCGCCCCCCATGATCCGAACCGGCTGCGCGATTACTGCAGGGACCGCTGCGGCGTCATCCTCGGCACCGGTCTCGGCGACATCCAGCACAACACCTTCCGCATCGCGCATATGGGCCATATCAACGCACCAATGGCGCTCGGAACGCTGGCCGTGATCGAGACCGCGCTCAAGGCCCTCAAGATTCCCCATGGAACCGGTGGCACCGAGGCCGCGATCTCCTATCTCGCCGAAATGGTCCATGCATAGAGGCCGAGGGCGGCCCTTGCCGGTCCCAAGGCCCCATCGCGCCGGCAGCACCGTCCGCATTTGCTCCAAACGAGGTTCCCTTGACCGATACCGCAAGCCAGAATCGATCCACCCCGCAAGCCACCCCGGTCGCGCCAAAGCGGCCGCAACCGTTCTGCCATCACGGCATCCCCCTGGTCGACGACTATGCCTGGCTCAAGGACCCCAACTGGCAGGAGGTGCTGCGCGACCCCAGCCTGCTCGACCCCGCCATCCGCTCCTATCTGGAGAGCGAGAACGCCTATGCTTCAAGCCTGCTCGAGCCGACGTGCGGCCTGCAGACCCGACTGGTTGCCGAAATGCGCGGACGGATCAAAGAGGACGATTCCAGCGTCCCCACACCAGACGGGCCCTTTGCCTATTTCCACAAATACCGCGACGGCGGGCAGCACCAGCTGATCGGCCGCATGCCGCGCGACGGCGGCGACAGTCAAATCCTGCTGGACGGCGATGAACTGGCAGGCGGTCACGACTACTTCCGGTTCGGCAACAGCCGGAACTCGCCGGATCATAAACTCCATGCCTGGAGCGCCGATACACAGGGATCGGAATATTTCACCATCCGTGTGCGCGACTGGGCCACCGGCACCGATCTTGCCGATGTGGTCGAGGAGACCGGCGGCAACATGGTCTGGAGCCGCGACGGAGCCAGTTTTTTCTACGTCCGGCTCGACGACAACCATCGCCCGCTTCAGGTCTGGCGCCACCGCATCGGCACCGCTCAGAAAAACGACGTCCTGATCTATCAGGAAGAAGACAGCGGCTGGTTCACCCATCTCCATGAGAGCACGAGCGGACGCTTCGCGGTGATCGCGCTCGGCGATCACGAGACCTCGGAACAGTGGCTGATCGACCTCGACCAGCCGGAATTACCACCGCGGATGGTCGCCCCCCGGATGCGCGGCGTGCAATATTCCATCGCCGATCGCGGCGATGAACTCTTCATCCTCACCAATGCCGATGGCGCCATCGACTTCAAGATCGTCACGGCCCCGCTCGCCACTCCCGGGCGTGAGTTCTGGCGCGATCGGATCGCGCACAGGGCCGGGATCTACATCCTCGAATTCGATCTCTTTGCCGGTCATCTGATCTGGCTGCAGCGCGCACAGGCCCTGCCGGCGATCGTGATCCGCGATCTCACAAGCGGCGACCAGCACAGCATCGCCTTCGATGAGGCCGCCTACTCTCTCGACACCCTGGGATCCTACGAATTCGAGACCTCAACCTTGCGCTTCTCCTATTCGTCGATGACGACCCCCATGGAGATCTATGACTACGACATGACCTCACGCACCCGCGTTTTGCGCAAGCGCCAGGAGATCCCGTCCGGCCACAACGTCGCCGATTATGTCACCACCCGCATCCTGGCAACCGCGCCGGACGGGGCCGAGGTGCCGGTCTCGATCCTGCATCGCCGAGACTTCATCCGCGATGGTTCGGCACCGCTCCTGCTCTATGGCTACGGCTCCTATGGCATGGCGATGCCGGCCTCCTTCAGCGCCAGCCGCCTGTCCCTGGTCGATCGTGGCTTCGTCTACGCCATTGCCCATATCCGCGGCGGAACCGACAAGGGATGGGGCTGGTATCTCGACGGCAAACACGACACCAAGACCAATACATTCGATGACTTCGCCGCCGCCGGCCGCGCCCTGATCGCGGAAAAATACACCCGCATCAGGCACATTGTCGCCCATGGCGGCAGCGCCGGCGGCATGCTGATGGGGGCGATCGCCAACCGCGCCGGAGAGCTGTTCGCGGGCATTGTCGCCGAGGTGCCGTTTGTCGATGTGCTCAACACCATGCTCGACGACACCCTGCCGCTGACCCCGCCGGAATGGCCGGAATGGGGCAATCCGATCGAAAGCGAGAAGGATTTCCGTACCATCCTGTCCTATTCGCCCTATGAAAACATCGCCGCCAGAGACTACCCCGCAATCCTCGCCCTCGCCGGCCTGTCCGACCCCCGCGTCACCTATTGGGAACCGGCAAAATGGGTGGCACGGCTGCGCGCCACCATGACCGGTGGCGGCCCGGTGCTGCTGCGCACCAACATGTCGGCCGGGCATGGCGGCGCCTCCGGACGCTTCGACCGCCTTGATGAAGTCGCGATCGTCTACGCCTTCGCATTATGGGTGACCGGGAAGATCACCGGGCAAGGACCTCCCTGAGCGAATGCCGCAGAACGCGCCGCCCTTCGGGACACGAGTGCAATGAGAACATGCTGAGCGCGGGCCGCCTGTCGCCCATATGAACAGTCATTCACGAATCTCCTTCGTTTACGAAAGGTGGAAACGTTAACGTCAGAAACCGCCTGACTTCGGGTTCGACCGGAACCCGTCAAAAGCCCTTGGAACAGGCCTTCGGGCGGCATCCCGGCACTTTTTCGCCGCCTCCGGCAGGACCATGGTAGGGATTTTGCGCATCGGTTCCGGTGCCAGCTCAGCCGCGAGTTGACATGAACAAACGGCTTGCTACCTATACCCGATGCAGTTTTCGCCGGCGGCTGCGCGTATCGGAGAGTGCCGGACGGCTTCAAAGGAAGGCGACTTCACATGATCAAAGGGTTTGGTGCGTTCAAAGCCTTGGGCCTGACAGCCTGCCTCGGCCTGTTTGCCGTGGGCGTGGCGACAGGACCGGCCAAGGCACATGATCCGGTCGGCGCCATCGTCGGCGCAACGGCGGGCGTCATCGCCGGTGCCGCTGTGGGCGACCCCGGCTACTTCTACGGCGGCCGGCAATATTGCTGGTACGACGATGCCTGGCAGGGACCCGGCTATTATTGGTGCGGCTATGCCTGGCGTCGCGGCGCCGGCTGGGGTGGCCCCGCCGGCTGGCGCGGCTGGCATAGAGGCGGTGGCGGCCACGCGGTCCGCGGCGGCGGTCGTGGCGGCGGCGGCGGCCACGGCGGTGGCGGCCATGGTGGCGGTCACCGTCACTGAGCCAAACCAGGCATCGCCCGCCACAGCTGCGGGCTGATTCTGAAATTCACATGAAGGGCAGGATTCGCTTCCGGCGACCTGCCCTTCATGCCTTCGACCAGACCAAAACCAGAAGTCCGGCGACCAGCCCGATTCTCGCTGGTTCTGGCCCCGTCTGGTGGGCCACCGACCACAATGGCGACCGGCGTTCCCGGCCTTTGGACCTTTTTACGGCCCGCCAGTCACTTTCACGCCTCCCCCAGACCAGCCCCTCACGTCAAACGGGACGGAACCTTGCCGTGCACATCGTTATGGGAGCGGCAGGGACCCGCTCCACCTCGGATAAGGGCATCGCCTGTTGGCGGATTGCCGGAGCCTCTGTCGGGACCTGGGACCTGGAAGCGCCAGCCTGCTCGCGGCACCCTTGACGCCCCCCTTTGGCGCAGCCTGCCATCCACTGAACCAGGCTGAACGGGAAGGCGATTTCCGCCGCCTCACCAAAGGGGCATCACCCTGGAGCCTGGATCGGCGCCCCCACGGTCTCGGAGGACTCGATCCACTGGCGTTCCGAACCCGCCCAACCACCAGGAACCACCCGAAACCACGCTTGCCTTCAAGGGGCTGCTTTGCTAAACGACGCGCCTTGCAGGGCTTGGCCCCGCGGGCGCATAGCTCAGTTGGTAGAGCAGCTGACTCTTAATCAGCGGGTCCCAGGTTCGAGCCCTGGTGCGCCCACCAATGAAATCAATAGCTTAGCCCGTAGCGCTTCAAATGTAAGCGGCAAAGATGAACCGTCTGGCTCAATCCGCCGTAACCCCGGCGGTCTCTGGCGAGGGATCTATCCAACGCTCCTGGTACCGCCGTTCCTGCAAGGCCGCCCGGACTGCACGTG
>Ga0123357_10000682_pt1 | contig 33977 bp, 24 predicted proteins | sample TergutEmb28metaG_FD_89873 | JGI IMG/M metagenome (GOLD analysis project Ga0123357, IMG submission 89873) | Embiratermes neotenicus P4 segment gut microbial communities from Petit-Saut dam, French Guiana - Emb289 P4 | ecosystem: Host-associated > Arthropoda: Insects > Digestive system > Gut ... | reverse complement strand
TCGCCGCCGGGGTAAGCGAAGAATGGCGTCTCTCAAAGACATGCGGGTGCGCATCGCCTCCACCAAGGCGACGCAGAAGATCACCAAGGCCATGCAGATGGTGGCGGCGTCGAAGCTGCGCCGCGCCCAGAGCGCGGCGGAGGCGGCGCGGCCCTATGCCGACAAGATGGCAACCGTGATCGCCAATATTGCCCAGGCGACGGCGGGGTCGCCGACCGCGCCGGCGCTGTTGTCGGGAACCGGCAGGGACCAGGTGCAGCTGCTGCTGGTCTGTACCGGCGAACGCGGCCTGTCCGGCGCCTTCAACTCGGCGATCGTGCGTCTGGCCCGCGACCGCGCGATTGCTCTGATGAACGAGGGCAAGCAGGTCAAGTTCTTCTGCGTCGGGCGCAAGGGCTACGAGCAGCTGCGCCGCCTGTTCGACAGCCAGATCATCGAGCAGATCGACCTGCGGGCAGTGCGCCAGCTGGGGTTTTCGGACGCTGAAAATATCGCCAAACGGGTGTTGGCGCGCTTTGAAGCGGGCGAATTCGACGTCTGCACGCTGTTCTTTTCGCAGTTCAAGTCGGTGATCGCGCAGATCCCGACCCCGCGCCAGGTGATTCCGCTGGTGGTCGACAAGGCCGACAGCAAGGCAGTGGCGACGCCCTATGAATACGAGCCGGAGGAGGAGGAGATCCTGACCCGGCTTCTGCCGCGCAATCTCGCCGTGCAGATCTTCCGTGCTTTGCTCGAGAATAACGCCTCCTTCTACGGAGCGCAGATGACGGCGATGGATAACGCCACCCGCAACGCCGGCGAAATGATCCGCAAACAGACCCTGGTCTACAACCGTACGCGCCAGGCGATGATTACCAAGGAACTGATCGAGATCATCTCGGGTGCCGAGGCGGTCTAGAGGTCACACACAGCAAACACCACCCTGGTCTTGGTGAGAGAGACGGATCAGCGGTTACGGATCGAAGGAGACAGAGTAGATGGCTAAAGCAGCCAACCAGATCGGTCGCATCACCCAGGTCATCGGTGCCGTCGTTGACGTGCAGTTCGAGGGACACCTGCCGGCCATTCTCAATTCGCTCGAGACCAAAAACGCCGGCAACCGTCTGGTGCTTGAGGTGGCGCAGCATCTCGGCGAGGCGACCGTGCGCACCATCGCCATGGATACCACCGAAGGCCTGGTGCGGGGCCAGGAAGTGACCGATACCGGTGAGCCGATCCTGGTTCCGGTCGGCGACGGCATGCTCGGGCGCATCATCAATGTCGTCGGCGACCCGGTTGACGAAGCCGGTCCCGTGACGGCGGAAGCGCGCCGCGCCATCCACCAGCCCGCACCGGCCTATACCGAACAGTCGACCGAGGCTGAAATTCTGGTTACCGGCATCAAGGTTGTGGATCTGCTGGCGCCTTACGCCAAGGGCGGCAAGATCGGCCTGTTCGGCGGTGCCGGCGTCGGCAAGACCGTGCTGATCCAGGAGCTGATCAACAACGTGGCCAAGGCCCATGGTGGCTACTCGGTGTTCGCCGGCGTCGGCGAACGCACCCGTGAAGGCAACGACCTCTATCACGAATTCATCGATTCCAAGGTCAATGCCGATCCGCGCAATCCCGACCCCAATGTGAAGTCGAAATGCGCCCTGGTTTACGGCCAGATGAACGAGCCGCCGGGCGCGCGGGCCCGTGTCGGCCTGACCGGTCTGACGGTCGCCGAACATTTCCGTGACCAGGGCCAGGACGTGCTGTTCTTCGTCGACAACATCTTCCGTTTCACCCAGGCGGGCTCGGAAGTGTCGGCGCTGCTCGGCCGCATTCCCTCGGCGGTGGGCTATCAGCCCACACTGGCAACCGACATGGGCGCGCTGCAGGAGCGCATCACCACCACCACCAAGGGCTCGATCACCTCGGTGCAGGCGATTTACGTACCGGCCGACGACCTCACCGACCCGGCGCCGGCGACCTCCTTCGCCCATCTCGACGCCACCACGGTGCTGTCGCGCGCCATCGCGGAAAAGGGCATCTATCCGGCCGTGGATCCGCTCGACTCGACCTCCCGCATGCTGTCGCCGCTGGTGGTTGGCGAGGAGCATTATTCCACCGCCCGCATGGTCCAGCAGGTGCTGCAACGCTACAAGGCGCTGCAGGACATCATCGCCATTCTCGGCATGGACGAATTGTCGGAAGAGGACAAGCTGACGGTGGCCCGCGCCCGCAAGATCGAGCGCTTCCTGTCGCAGCCCTTCCACGTCGCCGAGGTTTTCACCGGTTCGCCGGGCAAGCTGGTCGATCTCGCCGACACCATCAAGGGCTTCCGCGGTCTGTGCGAAGGAAAATATGACCACCTGCCGGAAGCGGCCTTCTACATGGTCGGAACCATCGAAGAGGCGGTCGAGAAGGGCAAGAAACTGGCTGCGGAAGCGGCTTGAGGCAATTCGACGAAATTGGTGGAGCGCGTCGGGAGGGTTCCCGCATGCGCTCCGGCGTAAATCGGTTGGCGGATATCAGCGTGTGCGTCGCTGATCAGGATTGACAGGGTTTTCGATGGCCAGCTTTCACTTTGATCTCGTCTCTCCGGAAAAGCTCGCTTTCTCGGGCGACGTCGAGCAGGTCGACATTCCTGGTGTCGAAGGTGATTTCGGGGTGTTGGCAGGACATGCACCGATGGTGGCCTCCGTCCGCCCCGGCATCCTCACCGTCACCACAGGCGGCCGCCAGCAGAAGATCATCGTGCTCGGCGGACTGGCCGAGGTCTCCGACAAGGGCCTGACCGTTCTGGCCGACGTGGCGACCTCGATTGAGGAGCTTGATCGCGTCCAGTTCCTCGAGACCATCGCGGCGATGGAAGCCAGGCTGGCGCAGCAGGCCGGCTCGGAACTCGATAGCGCTTTCGAGCGGCTCGACCAGTTCAGGACCATCCAGAACCAGCTCAACAGCACCGCGATGCACTGATCAAAGCGTGCTTTGACGGGATCCGGCTCCGTCATGGGGCAGGAGAGAGATGCCGCTGCGATCTCCTCTGTGCCTCGCGTGGAATTCAGGGAACTGGCGGATGGAACCGTTCCGGCCATCCTGCGGCAGTTGAGCTGTTCAAACCTGATCGGGGAGCGCTCCAAGCGACAAGGTAACTGCCCAAGGTAGCTTTTGCCAGTTTCCTGGGTTGGTGGTCCAAGGCGCAGGAAACGTGCCGAATCCGGGGTCGCAGGGGACCTATGAACGGGCTTCAAAAGCCTGGCTGCAGACCGCCAATTGTCAGACGACTTCAGTTTCGTTGCCGCGCGGTGATTTCCGATCTGTTCCCACTACGTCAGTCCGAGCACGGTTCGCTGCTGCAAATTTTCGGAGGCAGGTTGGATCGTTCCATGGAAATGCCCAGTTGAGACAGGCCTGGGATTCTCGCATTCGTTTTCATCGGAACCGGCGAATTCAATTACTCTACGAACCATCTTGCACACGCATTCTTTGAAATATGTTCTTCAGTCTCTCATCGAGAAGATTTGGACCCCGGCAGGAATAGCCGAAAACGCTGGCTGAACTATATCCGGCGTTGCGGATTTGTCATTTGTCGACTGGGGCCACGCAATTCCGGAAGGTGCAGCATCGGAACCCAAAAAACAAATCGAGTAGGAATCGATAAAGGCTGTGCTGTTCGAAGATCGTCGACTCGACACGATAACAATTACCTCGGACGGTGTGCAGCGCCGCATTCTCTTGGTGGTGGGCTGTCAGACAACGCAGGCCACCGACATGGGCGCGTCGATCAAGTCACGGACTGTGGGGCGGCGTCGCGCGAAGGGGGAGCGGTTGCGGCCGATTCTTCGGATGTCGAGGCCCGGGATTGGGAGGAGGCTGGGCGTTGGCGGGCGCGTGCAAATACGACATTGTCCGTGAAGAGATTGCGATGTTTGAACGCTGCTGGCGACACCAGGGTCAGATATTCGTGAAGCCCAGGATCGTTGAAGATTGTCAGGAAGCAAGGTTCAGGAAGGTATCGGTGCGGCTTGGCGGTCCAGGCGGGTGCTGGGGAGTGTGCGTAGCACTTTGCCAGATGCTCGGCCATCGCTGCCATCAGGCAGTCGTCGGAAGCCTTGCTTAACGTGGCTGGTTCGTCGGCAAGCGCGGCAATCTTGCCTGCGGTGTCGAGTGAGTAGAAGTGATCAAGGAATTCATTCATTGCCTTGACTCTGGTCTCGCCGTCGAGTGTCCGTTGGACCGCTTCTGCCAAGGTAGCGGGGCGCATGATGAGGATCCGCCAATAGAGTGAGGTGTTTCAGCAGATAGACCTGTTTTTCGGGAGATTTCGCTGTCTTGGGAAAATATTTCGCCAGCACGGCGATGGCTCTCTCGATTGTGTCTGCATGAATAACTTTTGCAAGGTTAAGAATGTCCGCGGCCTCCTGTTCGGCATTGTTCGGATCGAGCAGGCGAATGGCCTTCAGCTTCAGGGCAAAGATATATTCCGCAGTGGGCACGACAACGTCCAGTCCGTACGGACCCTGCCCCCTGGGAAAGCTGCCAAATTCGACATGATCGGTGGCGCGGTCAGCAAGCGGGCTGAGGTGAAACTGGACGGCGTCGTTGATCCAGTCCGATGACCAGCCATTCTTTGTCGCAATTGCACCTATTATGTCAGAGAACCATTGAGGTTGACCGTCCTTGATTTCGGCGATGTCGACGTCCTCAGTGGCGAAGCGAAAATTTCCAGCGATCATCAAGGCCGAACCGCCATATATCGCGAGTTCGAGGTGCGATGAGTTGTCGAGCGCGGCCTGTCCGATGTCGTCGAGAGCCGCCAGCAACGCCGCAGAGTCGAAAGTCATCCTCTTTATCATGACCGATGGTCCTGCGAACAGTTTCCAAATCCTATAGGTTCTTGGGGCGAAAGGCAATGCCAGGACTCGCTGTGCGGAAGAGGCTGCGGATCTGTGCCGGCGTCCTATTGCATTCCGCTGCTTTGCCAAAGGATTCCGCGAATGGGAAAGAGAGCCCGCCGCTGCGCAGGCCGCGAGGCAAAGTCGGTGACAGGATCGCGACAAGACCGTTGATAAATCGGGGGTTGGGCGAACATGGATTTTTGGGCCTGCGAGAGTCTTGCCTGCGGTGTCCTGGAGCCCATCGGACTTCAGTCTCGGGCGGGTGTCACTCTGTGGGGGGGCCGGGGGGGCTGCCGCGGACTGTGGAGGCGTTGATCGCTCTGGCTGGTGGGTGGCGCCATTGATTTTGTGGGGTGTGCCGGGACTGCTCTACGCTCTGCAAATGCGCAAGAGAAGCGTGGTCCAATGCCGAAAATCTCAATGCGTCGGACACCCGAGCGGTTGTGTGTACAGGCCTGAATCGCGAAATTCCAGGGGCCGTCTGTGGAAGCTGTCGGTGTGTCGCGGCAAACCCGCCGGTCAGAATGCCGTTTCCGACATGTTCAAACCTGATTGAAAACCGCTTCCATTGCTGGCTCAATCAACGTACTCACGCAGAATGTGCCGCGATGGGTTTCGGGTTGCCGGTGCTGTGTGTTGTGAAGAGAAGGCCTGGAGGCGCGGATGCCTCCAGTGTCGGGCTTTCGAGCCTGCAGGCAGGCTGAATAAAGGAGCGCTCAGACCTTGTAGCCGAATTTTGAGAACGGCATGGCGCGCAGGCGCTCGCCAGTGGCGGCGAAAATGGCGTTGGCCACAGCCGGTGCCATCGCCGGCAAGGCGGGCTCGCCCATGCCGGTCGGGGGGAAGTCCGATTCGACGAACCAGGTCTCGATGAGGTGAGGCGCGAAGGGGAGGCGCAGAATCGGATAGGTGTCGAAATTGAGCTGCCGGATACGGCCGTCTTCGAACAGGATCTGCTGGGCCAGCGCGGCCGAAAAGGCGTCGATACAGGCGCCCTGGGCCTGCGATTCGGCCCCTGCCAGTTCGACGATCTGGCCGACATCGGCTGCGACCACGACGCGGTGAAGGGTGATGCGTTTGGCCTTGTCGACGCTCAATTCCACCGCCTGGGCGGCGTGGCCGGCATGGGAATAGCACCAGGCAAGGCCAAGACCGTGGCCTTGGGGCAGTGACCTGCCCCAGCCGGCCTTTTCGGCGCAGAGCCGGATGACGCCGGCGGCACGTTCGGGACTGAAATTCACGTCCTTGCTGGCGGGCGCAAGTTCCGGCACCTCGCGCATCACTGCGTCGATCAGGAAGGCGACATGATCGCGCCCGGCGGCCAGGCTGAGTTCGTGCATGAAGCTCTGCTGGGCGAAGACCTGGGCGTTGCAGCCGGGAGCGCGCCAGGGGCCGGTTGGAACCTGGAGTTCCATCATCGTGGTGGCGCGGCGCAGGTTCGGCGCCTTGCAGGAGAGGTTGAGGAAGCGGGAATAGTCGGCACCGGCGGAGGGGGTTTTGCCGTCGGCGCTGACGGTTATGAAATGCTCCTGCCAGGCATCACACCGCCCCTCTTTGTCGATCGCGCCCTTGAACTGGTGGAAGCCGGCGGGACGGAGAAAGCCGTGGGCGAAGTCGTCCTCGCGGGACCATTGCAGCTTGACCGGGCGATCGAGTCTCTTTGCGATGGCGGCGGCTTCGCACATATAGTCGTTGATAAGCCGGCGCCCGAAACCGTTTCCGACCCGGGTCTGGTGCACCACCACCTTGTCCTCGGCTGTTCCGAGCAGTTGCGCGACCAGGCTCTGGCCGCGATTGGGTTGCTGGGTCGGCACCCACATCTCCATCACCCCGTCATGCCACCAGGCAGTGCAGTTCTGCGGTTCCATATTGGCATGGGCAATGAAGGGGTATTCGTAATAGGCCTCGACAATGTGGGCCGCATCGGCAAAAGAGCGGTCGACGTCACCGATATTGCGATCGGTTTTGGCAGGGAAGCTGCCGGCGGCATGTTCTCTGGCGCGCGCGCTCAGGTCGCGGGAGGACTGCTTTGCCGCCGCGCTGTTGTCCCATTCGATATCGAGGCGCTTCCTGGCTTCAAACGCCGCCCAGCTGTTGGTGGCGATGATGGCAACGCCCGGCATCACTTCGGTGGGCCTGCCGTTGCCCTCGATCACGAAAGCGTCGATCACATTGGGCAGCGTCCGGATCTCGTCGAGATTGGCGGATGCCACCTTGCCGCCGGTGGCCGGGGCTTTGACATAGGTGGCGAAGAGCATAGCCGGCAGACGGACATCGATCCCGAACAGGGGCTTGCCGGTGACCAGTGCGGCGTCATCGACGCCACGATGGCGGCGGCCGAGCAGGCGGTATTGCTCTCTTGTCTTGAGCCTGAGCGTTGTCGGATCCGGGACCGGCATCCGGGCCGCAGCGACCGCCAGCGAGCCGTAGCTGGCGCTGCGGTTACTGGCGTCATGCCGCAGCATGGAGTCTTTCGTCGTGATCCCGGCGGGGTCGACCTGCCACTCCTGGGCGGCGGCGGCGATCAGCATCGCCCGGGCGGCGGCACCGGCCTGGCGCAGCTGGTCCCAGGCGCGGGGGATCGTGGTCGAGCCGCCGGCTCCCTGATAGCCATAGACCGTGGCATCGATCGGCGCCTGTTCCACCACCGTGTGGTTCCAGTCGGCATCCATTTCCTCGGCGATGATCAGGCCCAGCGCGGTCTTGATACCCTGGCCGATTTCCGGAGCCTTGGAATAGACCGTCACGCTGTTGTCGGGGGCGATGCGCACGAAGGCGTTGAGGGGGCCGGGCGCATCGGCAGCGGGTGGCGCGGCAAGTGCAGGGTCGGAAATTGTGGGCAGGCAGAAACCGAGGATGAGCCCGCTGCCGGCGATTTTGAGAAAACCGCGGCGGTCCAGCGGCGGCAGTAGAGTGGAGCGGTCCTGGGCACTCTGCATGATTTCGCGGATCGCGGCATCCGACTCGGCGAACCTGAAGTCGTTTCTGGTCATGGTGGTGCGGGACATGGTGCTCTCCCTCAATCTTTGGCTGCGGTCTTGACGGCCAGTCTGACCGCCTCGCGGATCCGGACATAGGTGCCGCAGCGGCACAGAACGCCCGACATCGCCGCGTCGATGTCGGAGTCGGTGACATCGGGGACGTTGCTGATCAGTGCGGTCGCGGTCATGATCTGCCCGGCCTGGCAATAGCCGCACTGCGCGACTTTGGTCTCGATCCAGGCCTCCTGGACCCTGGCACCGACGGGGCTGTCACCGATGGCCTCAATCGTGGTGACGGCCTGTTTGCCGATCGAACCCACATTGATCATGCAGGAGCGCACCGGCTTGCCGTCGAGATGTACGGTACAGGACCCGCAATGGCCGATGCCGCAGCCATATTTGGTGCCGGTGAGCCCGATCAGGTCGCGCAGCACCCAGAGCAGGGGCATGTCGCTGGGCGCATCCACGGAATGCGATTGGCCGTTGATTAGAAGCGTGATCATGTCGCAAACCTCTGAAAGTCCGACGGCAAAAACCCGATGTCAGCCGTCCGCTGGCAAGGGGCGACACGGGTGGGATGTCTCTTCCGGAATGGGGAATGTCACGACCTGGCGTCGGTGGCAAGGCACAGCGCCTGTGTCCCCCTATGTTTTCAGGTCATCCGATGTCCTGAGTTCCACGTCCTGCCATGCATCGGGTGCCGTGCCGCGTTGCCTCAGCGAGGTGAGGGGCAACCGACCAGTGCCTGCAACCGCCATCATCACTGGCCTGAACCTGTGTCTGTGCGTCATGCCGCTGGCGAAACTGAGCGACAAGGCAGGGTGAGGTGCGATTTTCTTCCTGCCAGGCGCCGCCATTTTCGCGTGGGGCCTGCAACCCTGCGCGTCCTGGCGCTGCAACGTTCGGAGGAAATTTGAGAACGGCCGCGACCTTCCCTGAACGTGAAAGCGGCCGCCGCGAAGGAGATCCGACAGAGACCCGGATGGAGCCACGATTTCAGCCCGGCTCTGGTGCCCGGAGCCGGTGCGGCCTCGAAGGCGTCGTCATCCGGAGCGGCCGGTTCTGCGGGAAGCGGGTTCGCAACGGCTCTTCAGGTCTCATGTGGCGACGATCATTTTCCAGTGAGCGGCAGGCGGCGCAAGCGGGAAGGGGTGATATTGGCGTGGAGTTTGCCCCGGAAAACCAGTAGCTTGGCCTTTTGGCGCGGTGCACAGGTTGCCGGACGGGCTAAGGATGCCCCCGCTTTTTCGAGTCGGGTTTTGTGGTCAGGGTTTCAGCATGAAACGATGGAAGTTTGCAGGGCTCACGGTTGTCGCGGTCATCGTCATTGCGGTTGTGCTCCAGCTTGCCGGCGTGCCCGGGCGTTTCTTTGCTCCCGTGCTGAAAGCCTGGATCGAGGCGGCAACCGGCTATCAGGTCACGAAAATGGACCATGTCGGGCTCGGCCTGTGGCCCGGCCTCAGGCTGAGCGCGGATGGCATCGCTCTCGACAAGGCGGATGATCCGACGGGTCTCAACCGCCTGACCGCCGAGCGGATCGAGGCGGATGTGCCCCTGTCGGCGCTGTGGTCGGGGCGTGCGGACGTGAGCGCGGTGGTCGTCACCCGCCCTGTGCTCTATCAGCCCTTGCTGCGCAGGCGCCTGCCGGAGAAGCCGGCGCAGGCGAGCGCTGGTACAAAGCCGGCTGGCACGGGCGGCAGGATCGACCGGGTCCGGATTGTCGGCGGTGAGGTCGCCTTCGCGCGTCAGCGCGGCCATGTTGACAACCGCTTCGGCGGCATCGATGCCGAGGCCATAATGCATGACGGCAGGCTGACCGTGAACGGCAGTGCCGAGCACGGGATCACATTCGAATTCCGGAGCACGGACCGGCCTGCACAGTCGCAAACCATCCCGCTGGATTTCGTGATGCGGATTCCGGACCTTTCGGACTCGCCGCTGAAGGGCCGGACCGATCTTGAGGCCTCGGGCCGGATTTTGAGCCTTCATGCTGTGGCGGCGACACTCGGTGACAGCAGCTTCAGCGGCAAGGCTGAGGTCGACCTCGCCAGCAAGCCCCTGGTCACGCTCGAACTCAATGTCGAGCGGCTGCATCTGCCGGTGAGCACGGTGCCAGCGGATCCGAATCCGGCACCGCAAGCCTGGAGCAGCGCAGCGTTCAACAGCGATTTGCTCAATTATGTCGATGCCGATCTCAAGCTCGCAGTGGGCGAGGTCAAGGCGGGGACGATGGGCTTCAGCTCGGTTGCTGCCAGAGCCCGGCTCGAAAACGGCGTCATGAAGATGAATCTGGCGGATGGAAAGCCGCAGGCGGCTCAGACCAGCGTGCCAGCCGGGCGCAGTCCGGGCCAGGAAAAGACGGCGGGCCAGGGACAGGTCAACGCCAATATCACGCTTGACGTCAGCGGCGAAAAGCCCGGCATCAGTATCCAGTCGACGCTCAGGGATATCCCCGCACTGCCGCTGCTTGAGGCGGTCGCCGGGTTCGACCGCATTGAGGGCCGGCTGCAGGCCAGTATCGCGGTCGACTCGCAAGGCAACAGCGAGCAGGCGGTGATGTCGAATCTGCAGGGCGTGGTGTCGCTCGACTTCAGAGACGGTGCTGTCAGGGGGATCAACATCGCCCAGATGATCCGCTCTTTGACATCGAGCCCCCAGGACTGGCAACAAAGCAGCGTACAGAAAACCGATCTGTCGCAGCTCTCCGCCTCGTTCAGCATCGACAAGGGGCGGGCGGTGACCAGCGATCTCAAGCTGGTCAGTCCGATGGTGCGGGTGACCGGGGCGGGCACGGTTGATCTTGGCGCCAAAGAGATGGCCCTTCGCGTCGAGCCGACGCTGGTGATGACGCTGCAGGGCCAGGGCCGGGGCAGCGAGCCCGGCGCATTCGGCGTTCCCCTGATGATCAGCGGCCCCTGGTCCAACCTCCACATCCATCCGGATGTTCCGGGCATGCTCGACAGCCCGGAAGCGTTTGACACGCTGGAGCAGATCGGCGCGGGCCTTTTCGGGAAGGGTGGTCTGTTCGGTGGCAATGGCGCCAGCGGCAATAGCGGCAGCGGCACTGACAAGGACCAGCCGTCACGGCAGGGCGGAGAGGGTGGATCGGGTGGTGGAAGCGGCGGAGGACTTGGCGGAGGACTTGGCGGAGGACTTGGCGGCCTGCTCGGTGATCTGATTCAGCAGGGGCTTTCCGATGGCGACGGATCTCGCGGCCAGCGTCGCCCGCGCCCCTGATCGCGTGGTGGCACCAACCGCCAGCCTCGAGGGGAGGTCCTGGCTTCATTCCATCGTCGTCTTTTCGGAAGCCCGAGCGATGGAAAGCGAAAGCCTGGCAAATGTCTGGGGCGCTCTTCCTGCGGCACGCGAGCCGAGGCCGCGGGCAGGATCGCCCGCTCAGACCTGATGATCGCGATTGCGGAGCGGGTGAAGGCGTGGAAGCTGCCGAAAGGCGTGTGCAGCGACCTGCCCTGGCCCGACGCGGCCCCGGCTTAATGAGCTGATGGGCGGGAGGGATCAAGGCGGTTTCCCTGGAGGACGGGGTGAAGATCGCAACCACGGCAGGCCTGGATGCCGCGACATCGCGATTTCCGACGCAGCCTGAACGGCGTTGTCTGTTTCCAGGCCTGTACTTGCGCTGAGCGCCGAAGGCAAAGGGCAGAGCCCCTTCGCCTTCGGCGGTGAAATTTTCGTCAGTGCGACTGCAGGATAAAGCGGCGGTTGTCCTTCTGCAGCGGCCGGGCATTCATCGGGAACAATCTGGCGAAGGCGGCAATATCGGCAGCGTCTGCCTGGACCGGCTCGCTGAGCAGCACCCACTCCACCACCTCGGAACAGGGGGGCGTCGTCAGCGAACCCGAGTAGCGGTAGTAGCTGAGATTCTCCGGCAGCAGCCCCTGCAGTTTCATATCTGTGGCAGCCGGCTTTGCTGCCGGTCCGGGGGTTGCGGGCATCGCCTGCACGATCCTGTGGAAGACGTCGTTTGCCTTTCCTTCCTCGATCAGGACGCCGACCACCGCGATGGCACCGTTCTCGGCGCGATGGACGAAATGGGCCTCCATCGGGAAACGCTTTCCGGCGATGGCGTGCTCGCTTGGATGGTGAAAATGCACCTGCAGCAGCTGGTAGCTGGTATCCCCGAGGGTGAGCGAACCGCCAGCAGGGAAATTGAGCTGGATGGTGTGCCCGTTGTTGATGATGGTATCGACGCTGTCCGGCCAGTTGAGCTTGAGCGTGGGCAACTCGGCGCGAATCGTGTTGGCGATATCGACCGGCGACTGCTGCGCGCCGATGGCGCAGGCCTGGTTGGCGGCATCGAGATCGCCCCATTTCGCCGGCCCGGTTGCGTCCTCATAACCCCAATGCGCGCCTTCGGCGGCGAGGGCGGGAGCGCATGTGGAAGTGAGAGCGAGGATGGCAAGAGCGGACAGAACGTGACGGTGTTTCATGCGTTTTCTCCTTTAATGGAACGTGATGAAGTGGTTGGGTGACGGTCGTTCAGCTCGCCTGCTGGGGTGAGGGGCGTCGGGTTCACCCGAGGTTGCCATGGTCGGCGACCCTCGACGGCTGCAGGTCCCCTTCGGCACCCCGGTGCATCGGCGGCCTCATTCTCCCTTCTCTTCGGACTTCAGACATCGAGATGATACATGGTGAAAGGAAGTCAGACTCCTGGGACGTGAACGACAATCGCTGGCCGATTTCGGGTCCGATGCGAAGGGCGAAGCGGGACAGCTGGGCCGCGACCTCAAAAATATGCGGATCACCATTTCCTGCGCCGGTACGCTGCCTGAGCGTGGCCTGGATCGGAGCGGGGATTGTCCTTCAATCATTGGATCCGCCCGATGGTGTGCTCGGCCCGCGCAATATATCGCCTTCAGAGGGTTGAGGAGAAGAGTGGAGGTGGCCCCATTGTCGCATAGCGGTCGTGCGGATGTCGAACGGTATGGATGCGATCAGGGTTCCGGCTGCCGAGGCTGAAGTGTTAAACCCGAACATAGTGCGTTTCGATCGATCAAAGATCAAGGGACGCCGGCGAAAGGACGGCGTCTTCATGGCGGTTGATCCCCGAGCGGAAGCCTTTCTCCTACCCAGGGCGCCAAATTTGCTGCGGAATCCGGATGAGAGGGCATCTCGCGGGGGCAAGAGGCGCCGTTCGCGGGCACGCCGCTGCCGCTGGCGCTCCGATTGGCTGACGGGCTCGATCGTTTGGTGCCGTCATCGCGCCGGGCTTTACATCCGTCTTTCGCAAACACGCTGCTCGACCCTCGGGGCCGGACGTCTCCGAAAAAGTTTGCGCAAGACCGCTGCCGGGGATTGCACCCTTCGTTCCGCATCGACATTTCGCGCCTGGCGCTGCTGTTCACATACGGCGGGCAGAAAGGCCAAAGCCGCGCGGCACACGCCGTTATCGACCGCACTACGCGAAAAGCGGGATTCCAGGTAATTCCCCGGATCGCAGAGGGATCTGGTTTTCCCGGAAGGCACAGACAAGAGCCACCGAAAGCGCCTGCTCGTCTCCGTCGCGGTCCCTACGGACCGTTCCCGCTGCCGGCGGCTTTGCGATACCACTCGGCGGCCTTCGCCGCATCCCGTTGGACGCCTCTCCCGTCCTCGTACATCTTACCAAGACTGCGCTGCGCGGCGGCGTCCCCCTGATCGGCGGCCTTGCGAAACCAGGCGGCGGCCAGAGCGTGATCCTGCGCTACGCCCTGGCCCTCGTTGTACATCACGCCGAGATTATGCTGAGCGGTGGTATGTCCCTGCTCGGCAGGCTTGCGAAACAGGGCGAGGGCGCGCGGGTAGTCCTGTGCCTCGCTTTTGCCGAGATAGTAACTCAGCCCGAGAGTGAACTGGGCGCCGGCGTCGGTCTGGGCAGTGGAGGTGTCGGCGGGCTGGGAATGCGCGGGCCTGACAAAACCGCAGCAACCGAGGCAGATGGCGAGAGTGAGAAGGGTGCAGGCTTTCGTCATGAAGCTGAAACCTCTTGGGCCGTGGGGTGAGGGTGGGTTTTTCGGGTGGTGCTGTCGGGAGCTGTCGGACCTCCGGCAAAGCGGTTCAGGCTTGGGTCAGCGGAGGTCGATGCATGACGGTTTGCGGCGAAGCCGGCAGTCGTTTGCGAAATTAAATGCGAGGCCATGGGCGCCTTTGCCAGCTTCTCCCCTGGGGCCTTCGAGGAGGGGCCGTCGATCGGTGCGGTCGGCCGGCGGGAGATGTGGAGTGACGAGGGCGCTGATACAACATACAACATTCAATGTGGTGGTCCCCGGCAGGGAGAGGGGTGGTTCGACCGGCGGTGCGGTGCGCAGGTTCAGACGCCGATCGAGAGGCAACAGCGCCCTCGGAAAGGACAGGGAAAAGAGCCGGACGGGGAGGCTCAATCGTCATCCACCGAGCGAGGAGCAAATTTGTAAGACAGGGGCGGTGCCGGACCTTCGGCGGTTTCTACGGTTTCATCTTATCGAGTGCATCTTTCACCAGTTGGGCCTCAATGCGGCGCAACGCGTTCTGCGCATCGGTGTCCCACTTTTCGACTCCCTTGCGGTACCACTGGACGGCCTCTGGCAGGTTGCGGGGAACGCCAAGACCATTCTCGTGCATCTGGCCGATATGGTAGAAGGCGCGAGGTTCCCCCTTGTCGGCGGCCTTGGTGTACCAGGCCAGCGCCTGCGCATAGTCCTGGGTGGTGCCCTGACCAGCCTCGTACATCTGACCGACCCGTACTTTCAGAGAGTCCATCTCGGGGGCCGCTTTGATGTACCATGCCAAGGCCTGCGCGAAGTCCTGGTCGACGCCATGGGCGTTGCGGTAAGCCTCGGCGACCTTGTACTGGGCAAAGGGCTGCCCCTGCTCGGCAGACTTGATGTACCAGGAGAAGGCCTGTTTCGCCGAGCGCGGCACGCCGCGGCCGGTATCGAAGAGGTAGGCGACATTGGCCTGGGCGGCGCTGTGGCCCTGGTCGGCGGCTTTACGCAGCCATGCCATCGCCATCACATAGTCGATGGCTGTGCCCTCGCCGTTGAGGAACATGTTGCCAAGCTCGAATTGCGCTGCAGCGTCGCCGCGTTCGGCACTGGCGCGTCGTTCAAGAAAGATCGGGCTGGGTGCGGCGGGGGCGGCGTTCTGGGGGGAAGCCGCCGGATCGAGGCGGGCCTGAATGTCGGCGGGGCGCGGTGCCTCAGGTTGGGCCGGGGGCGGGGCGGAAGTCGCTGCGGTTCTGACGGCGTCGGTCCTGCTGCCGCGGAGGTAGAAGCGGCCGATCAGGGACAGCGACAGCTCGGGCAACTGGGTGTGCCGGGTTTCCTCGTAGACGTCTTCGCCGATGTCGCGGAAGATCACTCCGATCTCTTCCTGCTTTTCAATATGCCTGAGGAAGGCGGCGGTGAAGGGGCTGTTGCGCCCCTTGCCATCGGAGGCGGTCTGGCTGGATTGCGTGGCGTAGGCCACGATCATGCCCTGCGGCGTGTCGATTTTGGCCAGCCCGTTGGCAACCGCGATGCCCCGCGTGGTTCCGAGCGACCGGCGCAGGACTTCGGCAAAGGGGTTGTCACGACAGGCATCGAGAATGAGGATGCGCAGGTTCTTTGCATATTGCAGGTCGGCGACAATCTGGTCGACACGGGTCATGCGCCGCAGATCGGTCTCGTCGCGCAGATCGGTGTCGACGGGCACGAGGTAGTTGACACCGTTATACTGCAGCGCGTGCCCGCTGTAATAGAAAAGAGCGACATCGGCATTCCGCGCCGCGCGGGCGAAGTCGATCGCCGCGTTCTCCATTTCGCGCTGGCTGAGATTGAACGAGGTGATGGTCTCAAAGCCGGAACGCTGGAGCGCGGCGGCGACCGCACTGGCATCCGAGGAGGGATTGCGCAGAGGCGGGACGTGCTGATAGGCGCCGTTGCCGATCACCAAAGCGACCCGGTTTTCCGCCGCTGCCGGGGAGGAGGAGGCCTGAGTTAAGGCAAGCGAGACGAGAATGGCGAGCAGAGAAAGCCGCATCTTGAATTCCTTCCGCCGCTTCGCGGCCCCGGAGGTGCGGGCGGCGGTTTGGATGTGGTCCGTGCAGTCCGTGGACCATGACCTTGGGGACAGGGCGAAAGAAGGCCCGGATGGCGTCGATTGAGTCTGGCATGGAGCGGGTGAGGGTGCAATATCGTGGCTTTTTTGCGTGTCTGAGATCGCCTGCCGGCAGGTCGGTGAGGATGGCATCAGCCGCCGGTCAGATGCCTCGGATCCAGCTTCTCCAGCGCCTCTCTGGTCAGCGGGCTATCGATCCGGCGCAACGCCTGCTGGGCATTGCTGCCCAGTTTGTCGGCAGCCCTTGTGTACCAGGCCAGCGCCTGCGCATGGTCCTGCAGGCTGCCCTGGCTGTTCTGGTACATCTGCCCAAGCCCGGCCTGCACGAAATCGAGCGGGTCGGCGGCCTTGCTGTACCAGGAAAGCGCCTGTGCGAAGTCGCTGGGCGCGACGATCCGGGTCAGATCGGAGGACTCGCCGACCTTCAACTGCGCCCAGGCAAGGCTCTGTTCAGCCGCCTTGTGCTGCCAGTCGAAGGACTGCTGGAAATCGCGCGGCAGGCTCCAGCCGCCCTCGAACAGACGGGCGACCGTGTTCTGCGCGACAACGTGTCCCTGGGCGGCAGCCTTGATCAGCCAGGCCATGCCCAGAACATAGTCCGGCGTGGTCTCTCTGCCCTCCAGATACATCCTGGCGAGTTCGAACCGGGCTCCGGGGTCGCCGCGCTCGGCGCTGAGACGCGTGTCGCGAAAAACTGCACTGGAGCCTGCGTCGGGCTCGGGGGAGGCGGTGGCTGATTTCTGCGCCGGGCTGAGAGGGGCGGGAGCGGAGGGGTGCTCGCTGTGCCGTTGGGGTGTGGGGGCTGTCTTCGGTGCCGGGCCCTGGGAGGCGAGCGCGGGCTGACGGTCGGCGTCGCACCTTGGGGCGGGGGCAGGTTTGTGGAGCGGCACCACAGGGGTGATGCTGGCCCGCAGTTCGGTGTCAGGCTTCGGTGCGGTTGTGGCGGCCGCGCTTTGCATTGTCGGGTGGGTCGAGGTGTCGACGGTGTCGGCCGGTCTGCCGTTGAGATAGTAGCGGCCGACCAGCGACAGCGACAGTTCGGGAAGCTGGCCGTGCTGGGTGGTCGCGTACACCTCCTCGCTGATATCGCGGAAGATCACTCCGATTTCTTCCCGCTTTTCAATATGATTGAGGAAGGCTGTGGTGAAGGGGCTGTTGCTGCCGCGGCCATCGATGGCGGTCTGGCCGGCCTGGGTGGCATAGACCATGATCATGCCCTGCGGGGTGTCGATTTTGGCCAGCCCGTTTGAGACCGTCAATGCGCGGGTATTTCCGATCGAGCGCTGCAGCTGTTCGGCAAAGGGGTTGTCGCGGCAGGAATCGAGAATAAGGATGCGCAGGTTCTTCGCCTGGCTGAGGTCGGCGACGATCTGATCGACGCGGGCCATGCGCCGGAGATCCGCCTGGTCCCTGAGGTTGGTGTCAACCGGCACGAGATAGTTGGCGCCGCCGGACTGGAGCGCGTGCCCGCTGTAATAGAAGAGGGCAACATCCGCGGACCGCGCTGTACGGGCAAAGTCGATGACGGCGTTCTCCATGCCGGTCTGATTGAGATCGGTGGCGGTGACGGTCTCAAAGCCGGAGCGTTTCAGGGCGGCGGCGACGGCGGCGGCGTCATGGGCCGGATTGAGGAGACGGGGTGCGTGTTCATAGGCTCCGTTGCCGATCACCAGAGCGACCCGCGTTTCCGAGCGGGCCGGCGCAGGCGGCGTCAGGAGGAGGGCAATCGAGGCGAGAATTGCGAGCAATGGCAACCGCATCGGATTTTCCCCTGAATGGTGAGAGCGCGCGGCTGGAGGCGGGTTCTGCCACGCATCCACCCGCCTTTCCCCGCGCGAAGCGGGAGGCAAATCGGGAGGCTGGAGGCTGGAGGACGTCTCATGGAGATGTCGTTTTTGTGGCGTCCCATTCTGTTCGCGAAAACGTGATCGCCGCAGCGGAGGCGCCAGCAACCCCGGATCCTAGGATGGTCCGCCTGTCCTTGTTCGGCAGGGTGGGATAAAGGGCGCGGTCCGGCGTTGCGAACGGGGCTGGAGTGGTGCCTTTTCGATCCTCTCTGGCGATTTCCAATTCCGCCGGTTTTCATGGAAGACCGGATTGAGTGGGACCCAAGGGGGCTTCCGTCCACCAGGCCCCTCCGCTGGCGGCCTTTGAGGCCGGTGAAGCTGGTGAAAGCTGCTTTCTGGAACGCGGCGCAGGCGGCGGGCCATGTGCTTTGCGAATGGAGCCTGGGGACAGAGGATGGGCCCCTTTTTTCCCAGTTTCGCGATTCCTGGTCCTTTTCGAAGGTGAGAAGGTGGATGCCGCGAAGCGTCGGGGGGGCGCTCCCAAGCCTGGCGCTTGCCGTCTGTGTCTTTCATCTGTCAATCCCATCCACCTGGCGGGCCCGGGACATGGAAGGCTTCGTCGGGTTGAGGCTCAACTACAAAGTATCGAATCGCCTGTTCGGCGGAAGCCAGCGCCACATCGCTCAGCTGCAGGACCACATTGTTGCGCCGGTCCATCGCCTCCCGATCTCCCCGTGCTGCGGCAAGACTGAACCATTTATAGGACTCCTGAAGATCCGGCACCACGCCGTCGCCGCGGTAATAGAGTACCGCAAGGTTGAACTGACTGTCGGTTACGCCGTGCCTCGCGGCTCTGGCAAACCACTGCGCGGCGCTGACGTGATTGCCGCGCTCGGCCTCAAGTACGCCAAGGTTGTGCATTGCCGCTGCGTTGCCGCCCTCTGCTGCCTTGAGAAAATACAGCCTTGCCTGCTCCAGATCCTTGCCGACCCCCTGACCCCTCTCATAAAGCACGCCAAGCTTGAGGGCTGCCGGTGCCAGCCCGGCCAGCTCCGCCCGGCTGAACCACCAGACCGCCTCCGGATAATTCACGGACACGCCCCTGCCCTGGGCAAAGCGCAGGCCGACCTCATAAGCTGCAGCTGGGTCGCCAGCGCATGCGGCACTGCGCAATTTCAGTCCCCCGATGGCATCCGGCAGATCTGCAGTGGCCGGCACAGAAAACCCTGGGGGCTCGCCATCCTCGTCCCCGATGGCATCCGGCAGATCTGCAGTGGCCGGCGCTTCTGGATCGCCGGCGAGCGCCGTCTGGCGCAGGCGCGCGCTGCCGATGGCGTCGGGGAGAACCGGATCGGGGAGAGTCTCCGGCGCGGTTGAATTTTCCGGCGTCGAAACGCGGTTGTCATTGAAATCGAAATGCGCCGCGACCGACAGCTCGGAGCGTTGTGCGTGCTGTGCTGTTTCAGAAACGTCGTCGCGGATGGAGCGGAAGATGTCGGAGATGTCGTCGGGCTCCCCGATGTGTCTGAGGAAGGCGGCGGTGAAGAGGCTGTGGCGATCCCCGGCGTCTGCGGCGCAATCGCCTGTTTTTTCGGCGGTGGCAACGATCATGCCGTCGGGAGCCGCGATCTCTGCCAGCCCGGCGCCGAGCGGCAGGGCGCGGGCGCTTCCAATCGGGCGGCGCAAGGCTTCCACCAGGGGGGTGCCGCGACAGGACTCAAGAACGAGAATACCGAGCTTGCGGGCGCGCGTGAGAGCTGCCACGATCGGGTCGACCCGGATCATGCGCGGGACGTCGGTCTCGTCATGGAGGACCGTATCAACGCCTGCAAGATAGTTCCTGCCGTCGAAGCGGAGTGCATGTCCGCTGTAATAGAACAGCGCGATGTCGGCGTCGCGTGTGGAGCGGGCAAAGTCTTCAAGCGTCGTCGCGATGTCGGACTGAGTGAGATCGGTTCGGGTGATGGTCGTAAAGCCGGTGTGTTCCAGGGCGGCGGCGACAGCCGCGGCATCCCTGGGCGGCTGGGGCAGATAAGGGGCGCTCTGATAGGCTCCGTTGGCGATCACCAGAGCGACCCGCGTCTGCGTCCACGCCGGTGAGGACGGGGCAAGAAAGGCGATGGAGGTCAGAATTGACAGCAGATGGAGAAGCCGCATCCGAATTCCCTGATCAAGAGGCCTGGTTGCGCTGTGTGAGGCATGAAACGTGAAATGCGCTGGCGTTTGCCGCATCAACCCGGTCTCACCCGGATGGCATTTTTGTGGCGTCGGTTGGGATCGTCGCGTGAACGTGATCCGGGCGACAGGCTTACGCCTTTTTGATGTTGCGGATGTTGGGCACGAACGCCGGGGTCACTGCGAACCCGCCTGGCGCAAAGCGGATGGTGGCGTTTTCCAGGATGGCGGCGAGGCGGTCTTGTGCGATTGGGGGCAAAGGGCCGGCGAGCCGGGCGCGCCGATCGAGCGATGATCAGTGGAACCAGGTCCTGCGCGCGTCGCCGGTGGCTCCGCGAAACCACTTGTTGACGCTGGGTGCGGGAGATCCCGGGAGGCGGCTGGCGGACCGGGAGATCCGGGAAAGGCTGCTCTGTGCGCGGGCGAAACCCTGCTCGGCAGCCTTGCGATACCAAAAAACCGCCTGTGCGTTGTCGCGCACCAGGCCGCGGCCGGTTTCATACATCACGCCGAGATTAAACTGCGCCCGGGAGTCTCCCTGGTTGGCGGCTTTGCTGTACCAGAGAACCGCCTGTGCGTCGTTGGCGGCAACGCCCTCGCCGACCTGGTACATGGCGCCGAGATGGTTCTGGGCACTGGCTTCTCCCCGGTCGGCGGCCCTGTGATACCACAGCAGAGCCTGCGCAGGGTCTTTTGGCAGGCCCCGGCCCTGCTGGTATCTTTCGCCGAGCTGGTTCTCGGCCTGCGCGAATCCCTGGTCTGCAGCCTTGCGCAGCCAGGTTTGAGCCCGGGCGTCGTCGCGTACCACGCTGCGCCCGGATTGATACATCATGGATAGATAGTATTGAGCAGGAGCATGTCCCTGGGCCGCGGCCTTGCTCACCCATTCGAAGGCCTGTGCGTCGTCGCGGGCCACGCCGCGTCCGGCGCCATACATTGAACCGAGAAAATATTGCGCAGGCACATGGCCCTGGGCCGCAGCTTTGCTGGCCCAGGCGAAGGCCTGGGCGTCGTCGCGGTCCGCGCCTCGCCCGGTTCCATACAGATAGGCCAGCGCGTATTGGGCATCCGGCTCCGCCTGCTCGGCCGCTTTGCGTTGCCGGGCGATCCCTTCTGCAGGGTCCTGCGCGGCGCTCTGGTCGTGAGGAGAAATCATGGCGGGTTTCTCCTGCGCCTGGATGATTTCCTGATCTGCTGCCTCCTGAAGCCAGCGTAGCGCCTCGGCATGGTTCTGGGGCACGCCCAGGCCCTTGTCGTACATCGTCGCGATGCTGCGTTGCGCCTGCGTATTGCCGTGGTCGGCTGCCAATTTCAGCCAGCGCAACGCTTCGGCGTAATTCTGCGTCACGCCCTGACCCGCGAGATACATGCTGGCGAGACTGAACTGTGCCTTGTCGCTGCCCTGGTCGGCGGCCTGGCGCAGCCAGCGCTGTGCCTCGGCAGAGTCCTGGGTAACGCCAAGGCCCTTCATATACATCAAGCCGAGATTGGTCTGTGCCTTGGCGAGACCCTGATCGGATGCGCGGCGCAGCCAGCGCTGTGCCTCGGCGTGGTCCTGGGGGACGCCAAGGCCCATTTCGTACATTGCGGCAAGCGCGTTCTGGCCGGCTGCGTTTTCCTGTTCGGCGGATTTTCGGAACCAGCGCAGTGCCTCCGCGTGGTTCTGTGCGAGGCCGGCGAGGCCTTTTTCGTAAATCCGGCCAAGACTGTACTGGGCCTGAGCATCTCCCTGCTCGGCGGCCTGGCGGATCTGGGCCAGATACAGGGCCTGTTTCTGGCCGGCGGGATCCTCGCTGAGGTCGGGATTGACGGGTGCGGCGTCGATCGGTTCGCGGGACTTTGCGGTGTTGAGGGGAAACGGGGAGTGGCGATTGGGGGGAGCGGCGGCCTGCGCCGGAGCGGTGGCGGCAGGGTCGGTCTCGGCGGAGGCGCTGGCATCCTTCCTTTTGCCGTGCAGGTAGAAGCGACCGATGATGGACAGGGACAGTTCGGGAAGCTGGTTGTGCTGCGTGGTCCTGTAGACGTCTTCGCTGATGTCGCGGAAAATGTTGCCGATTTCGCGCGGCTGTTCAATGTGCCGGAGGAAGGCGGCGGTGAAGGGACTGTTGCGGCCGTCGCCGTCGGCGGCGGTGTCGCCCGCCTGGGTGGCGTAAGCCACGATCATGCCGCGCGGTGCATCGATTTTCGCCAGCCCGTTGCCAAGAGCGATGGAGCGCGTGTTGCCGACAGAACGGCGCAACTGGTCGGCGAGAGGGTTGTCACGGCAGGAGTCAAGGATGAGGATGCGCAGGTTCCTGGCCTGCTGCAGATCGGCGACAATCTGGTCAACCCGTGTCAGGCGCCGCAGGTCGGTCTCGTCATTGAGAATCGCGTCGACCGGAGCCAGATAGTTGATACCGTTGAACTGGAGGGCGTGCCCGCTGTAATAGAAAAGCGCAACATCCGCAGTTCGCGCGGAGCGGGCAAATTCGATGGTGGCGTTCTCCATGTCGCGCTGATTGAGATTGATCGCCCGGGTGGTTCGGAATCCGGTGCGCTGCAGCGCGGCGGCGACCTCGGTGGCATCATTGGCGGGATTATTCAGGCGCGGAACGTTCTGATAGGCACCGTTGCCGATCACCAGAGCGACCCGCGTCTCCGCCAGGCCTGGCGAAGACTGAGCCGGCAGCGAGACCACGGCGACGACGACGAGGAGGAGGACGACGAGCGCCAGCAGTCTCCTCATGGCTGGTTTGCCGGCGGGCGCGGCCTTTGTGCCAGGGGAACGGGAAAAGAGGGGCTGAAAGGAACGGGAGTGGATGAACATGTCAGCTGAGTGGCATTTATGAGGCAAAAACCGACGTCGCCACATTTGAATGGCTTTTTCGTGGCATGGGGTGTCCTTAGCGGGTGGCGCCGCAATCGTCTTCGAGGCTGCGGTCAGCCGGTTTCAGGACTTCAAGGTCTGACCTGGTCTGATCCTCAGATACGGTATCATGGTGCAAATCTGAAGTCGGAGGAGGCCCTTGCGGCAGGACGCGGATAGCGGGCAATCGGATCGCGCGGGTCTTGCTTGCCGAGGCGGTCATGATGGCGCGCCCTGGCCGGCGGAACCGCAGTCGCTGTGGCCCCACCGCGGTTTGAGCCTGTCCGGCTTGAGTTGAGCGATTGCCTTGCGGCTCCTTGCGGCAAGCCGGCTAAAACCGGAGGATCTTCTGCCGGAGGTGGGACGCGCGGCAGATTTACGGCAGCCAGGACGGCAGGCGAGGATTGGCTGACGGCCTGCAGGCAACGCCGCTATCCATCCGATGGCTTTGGTGGGATGTAGCCGTGCGCGGTGGCTCTTCGATGCCATATTGCGGCCTGTCCGCGATCCCGTGCAGCCCCTTTGCTCTCGTCGTACAGGATGGCAAGATGGTTCTCGGCAAGGGAGAATCGCTGTTCGGCGGACTTGCGGTACCAGGCAATTGCCTGACGATAGTCCTGGCGAACGCCGTTGCCGAGTTCGCAGGCTGCACCAAGGTTGGGATGGCCCTGGGCGGCGGTTTTGCGCGACCACGACAGGCCTCGCGCATAGTCCAGTCGAACGCCCACGCCGATCGAATATACCAGACCCAGATAGTATTGTCCGCCGGAATAGCCCTGGTGGGGTTGTTGCGGCAGGAATCGAGAATGAGGATGCGCAGATTTTTGGCCTGCTGCAGATCGGCGACGAACTGATCGACGCGTATCATGCGTCGCAGATCGGTTTCGTCTTTGAGGACAGCGTCAACCGGAGAAAGGTAGTTGACGCTCTGGAGCTGGAGGGCGTGACCGCTGTAATAGAAAGGCGCAACATCCGCGGTCCGTGCCGCACGGGCGAAGGCGATTGTGGCGTTCTCCATGGCAGCTGGTTGGAGTCGAGTGCCGTCACCGTGTCGAAGCCGGAACGCTGGAGCGCCGCAGCGATAGCGGTCGCATCATGGACCGGATTGTCGAGGCGCGGAACGCTGGTGTAGGCACCATTGCCGATCACCAGCGCGATCCGTGTCCCGGACAGGGCCGGGGAGGTCCTGTCCTCATGCTGGCGAGAGGGGGAATACTGCGGCTGGCATGTTGCCAAAGCGGCCCCGGCTTGCGCCGCACGGCTGCCGTCGCATTGCTCACGGTTCTGTTGCCTGCCGCGCGCCGGCGGGTGGGGGAGCTTGCGCGCGGCAAGGTGCGGAATTTGCTGAATCAGGGGAAGTTGCCGGGCATCTGTCGATTGGCTCGTGACAATTCGGAAGGGGCTGGGGTTCTGGTTCTCGCAAATGCGCCGGACTCGCTTGCCGCGGCAGGAAGACTTTCTACTTTCTACTTTCTTCTTCGCGATTCCGCAGTTGATTTTTTTCAGGGCGGGATGTCCGGCGGCGTTTGCGCGGGCGCGGCAGGCAGGTTTCCTGAAGGGCATGTCGGGGGATGAATCGGCCTCTCCCAATCGTGCGGGTCGCGCGGCCGGCGTGCGCAAAAAACGCCGCCAGGGGCTGATCTGTCACCATCGGGCGAATTGTGGTGCACGTGTGAGGCAGGGAAAACGCCGCGATTTGAAGGGCAGGATGGGGTTTGGTGTACGTTAAGTTAACGTTAAGGGATCCCGGTTTCGCGACTTCGAAGCGCTGGCTCGTTTGGCTATAAACCACAAGTTCCGGGATTTATAGGTAAAGACGGGGTTGCATATGTCAGACGAGGGTAAGCGCCAGCGTGGTCCTGGTGCGGTTCTGTGCGCGGCCGTCCGGAGCGGGAGCGGGGTGAGGTCGGGATTCCGGAACGGAGTTCGCAGCTTCGGGTCGAGCGAGGCCGGTTCGGTGCTCATGCTGTTTGCTATCGCTGCAGTGGTTCTGTTGTTCCTGGTGGGCGCCGCGGTCGAAGTCTGGCGATGGAACGCGGGGCAGGCGTCGATGCAGGCGGCACTTGACAGGTCGGTGTTGCTGGCTGTGCAGAACAACCGGATGACCGATGAATATGCCAATGCGATCTTCAGGACGGGGTTTGCCGGTACGGTCGCGGCGAGTTCGCTTGAGGCGGCGCCAATATTGAGTTGCGAGCAGGAGCTCCCGGCCTTCAGCTGCAGCGCCAGTGCCAGTCTGCCGACGGCGCTTATCGGCACCATCGCCGGCATCCGCAGCCTGCCGCTGAAAGTGGTCGCGACGGCCGGCCTTGCCGCGGGCGCGCTCCAGCCAGGCAGGCTGCAGGTCGCCGTGTCGGAGGTCAGGGGGGGTGGCAGGTGACAGCGTGGCGCCACAAGCCTGGTGACAGGGGATCCGGCAGGCAGGAGCCCCCAGCCGACGCGGCGCGGTCGTGGTCGGAAGGGGGAGCCTGGTTGGGGCAGGAGCTGGCCGGCGACACCAGTGCGGCCGCGGCGAGGAATGCCCGGGTGCGACGATGCGTGCCGTTCAGCCTCGCCAGTCGATCATGATTCCATCTGTCTGCCGATGCAGGCACGGAGCGATGGCGGCGATGTGGCGAAAGAAGTGGAGAGAATCTCCTGTTTCTGGAAGCCGTCGTGGCGCGGCAGCCAGGTTGCCAGCAGATTGAAGATCAATCCGGGCGGGTTGATGAACCGGGACGCAGAAATATGCCGCGTGAGCTGAAGGATGGGAAGATCATGCCTATGCGCTTTCTGCGACCGCGCCTGCGGAATCCGTGGCGGATCGGCGGGTTGTGGATTCCAGGCTGGGAATGCGGAGAGGTGGCCGGATGTTGAAGTGGGTTGCGGTGAAGTGGAAGTGGCTGCGCTGCGGTCGACGGCACCTGCGCGTTCGAGCGCAGGCGGGGATATGCGTGCGCTCACCCGTCGCCGCACTGGTGGTGGAGCGGCGCGTTCCCTGGACGAGTGTGTGGTGTGTGCGGAAAAACGCCGAGATTCTCGAAGTGGTCCGGGAGAACCGGCAGTGTCACGGCAGTGGCGGACCGCCATCGACACCAGGGGAGGGAAAAATGAGCGAGACGATGGGGATGGAGAGCAGGGCGGGAGCGGTGCGGCATCGATGATGGAGTTCGGAGGGGGCCCGGGGCGGTTTTGGCAGGCCGAAGCCTGCAGAACCCATGGAGCCGCGGACCGCCAGGCGCAAAGGGGCTCAGGCAGGGGGAGGGATTTCCGTGCGCGGCAGCGGGTGAGGAGCCGAAAGTGCCGTCGCTTCTGTAACAGGCTTTCGTGCCGCGCAGGGGAAGCGTGCACGCTGCAGCCTGCGAAACCCCACGGGTCAGTGACCAGACAGAATGCGCTCATCAGGCTGTCACTGCCGCAAGACCAGACCGACAATGCCACACCGACAGTGCCACACCGACAGTGCCACCTGGCCCCGACTGTGGTGTCGCGCCCGGTGCACCCGATCCAGCCGCGCCGAATTACCCGCTTTTGCCGGGACCCTGGATCTTCTTGAGGGCATCGCGGGCGTCCGGGTGGCCCTGCTCGGCGGCTTTGTGGAACCAGCTTTCGGCCTGTGCCTGATCCCGCGCAACGCCCTGGCCGTTATAGTACATCAGGCCGAGACCATATTGCGCATTGGGGTTCCCCTGTTCAGCGGCTTTGCGGTACAGGATCAAGGCCTGGGCCGAGTCCTGCGGCACGCCCTGGCCGTTGTCGTACATCAGAGCGAGATTATATTGCGCCTTGGCGTTGCCCTGGTCGGCGGCCTTGCGAAACCAGGTGCTGGCCTGGGCATCGTTCTGGGGTACGCCCCGGCCATCAAGATACATCAGCCCGAGACCGTATTGCGCGCGTGCAACGCCCTGGTCGGCGGCCTTGCGAAGCCAGAGGGCGGCCTGGGCATAGTCTTTCGGCACGCCCTGGCCATCCACATAGAGGATGGCAAGATTGAATTGCGCATAGGCGGACCCCTGGTCGGCGGCCTTGCGGTACCAGATCGCGGCCTGGGCATAGTCCTGGGCGACGCCGCGACCGTCAATATAGAGGACGGCGAGATTGAATTGTGCCTCGGCGAGCCCCTGGTCGGCGGCTTTGCGGTACCAGATCGCGGCCTGGGCGTCGTCCTGGGAGACGCCATGGCCGCCAGCGAAGATTTCGCCCAGACGATTCTGGGCCTCGGCATCGCCGCGTTCCGCCGCGCTGCGGGTATCGTGCAGGGTTACGGCAACCGGCTGCTGCCTGGCCGGATCAGGCGCGGTCTGGGCGCAGAGCGGTGACGCCAGGCCAAGGACGAGCAGCAGGGCAACAGCAGCGTCTTTCATCCGAAGGAACTCTTGTGCAGGAACTTTTGGACAAGTGCAGGAAAAGCACCTGGGAAGGTGGGTCATTCAGCCCGCGGCGTCAATCCCGCGCGGGCCTTTGGTGAGACGGTGTGCGGACATCAGCCTCGCTGCCGAAACCGGGTGTCTGGCATCTCGTTTTCCGGCCACGAAATTCGGCACCTGACAGGGATTGCGGCTCTTCATCGCCGGCAACCGGCTTCATCCTGTGGCGCAAAACCCGCAAACGCAACAGGAGCGATGAGAGGAATGCCGACGGCGATCTCTGACACAGGCTCAGGCCCAATATCATGGCCGCCTTTCTGCGACCAAACCCGCCGAATGTGAGGAGCGCCGATTTTTGCCGGGGTGACGCATTTGCGCCAGTCGGTTCCGTCCGGACAACCGCCGTGGTGACGCCCGGATGGGTTGTTCCGGGGCGCCAGGTAGCAACATACCGCCAGCGCTGTATCTGTGCCGTCGGGATGGTCTCGGCCCGCGACGCGACCGAACACGCTGCTGCGCTCCCCGGGGACGGTCTTGCCCTCCAGGACAGCCTGCTGCAGGAGCGCCACATCCAGAACCCTGCACAGGGCATGAGGCTTTCGCCTGGCACAGCGGATCGCAGGATCGCGGCAGGAGCACGGCAATCCGGCAATTGAAAATGCGCGCTTGCCCCCGGTTGCACACACCCTGACGCAATCGGCTGTGCGGGGAGGGCACCTGTCGGGCGAGCCCATTGCCGCTGCAATTTCACAGGGCTGCGGCGTGGATTGCACCCTGCCGGATGATTTCCGCTGCAGCCTGCGCAACCCGGCAGCGAAGCAACAGCATCGTGAGATGCGGACGGACAAGAAGCCGCACCTGGCCGCAGGTAGTGGCGAGTGTCACAGTTCGGGACCCGAATCGTGCCATCGACAGGCACTTTCCCAATACGGTGCGACGGGCTGTGGTGGAAACTCCGTGAGGGCTTGAGCACCGGGCTGTTTTCAGGAAGGCAGTTTGCGTTTCGGCAAGCTTGCGGATGCGGGCTCGAGTCACACGGAAATTTCGGGCCCCTTTCTTTCTGGGCACGGTACGGCGATGTCCGCAACAACGATCGCCTGGCTCCGAACTACCCGTATCGGCACTTCTTTCGAAATTTTGCGATAAGGCATCCAGCGCGTCAGCGTGGCTCGGCGGTTTTTCGAAGCCGGGCAACTGTCTGCTCCTGGTTGTGGCACGTGTGGCGCTCACCGTCGCAAAGATCCAGTTGCAACTATCCTGGGAGTGGCCTTTACGCGTGAACCTCCCCCCGGAAAGAAACTTCTGCAAAAGCGGCAGCGGTGAGGGGCCGGATGTGAGTTCCACACCGGCGTCCCCGCGAACCGGGGGGAACCAGCAGCAAGCAGCAATGCCGCCGGTTGAGCGGGCGGCAGACCAGTCGGGAGACAGGCAAGCGCGACACGCGCGCAGGTCAGGCGGGGAGGGGCGGTCAAATAGTCCGGTCCCATGGGCATCCGGTGTCGGTCCTGAAGCGATTGCCGCGGGTTCCGCAAGACCGTATCTCACCGTTTCATTGTGTCAGGGCGGCGAATTCCCGGACCACGTGCTCATAAACCGGGCGCTTGAAGGGCACGACCAGTTCGGGGAGGTTGCGTGCTGGTTCCCAGCGCCATCGGGTGAACTCCGCCTTGTGGAGGCCGCCACCAGGATTTTCGACGTTGATCTCGCTGTCCTCGCCGGTGAACTTCATGGCGAACCATTTCTGGCGCTGGCCGCGGTAGCGTCCCTTCCAGGCCCGACCGGCAATCGTCTGGGGGATATCGTAGGTCAGCCAGTCCATGATCTCGCCGATGCGTTCGACAGAGCTGATATTTGTTTCCTCATAGAGTTCGCGCCGGGCTGCATCCCACGGGTCCTCGTCGGCATCGACGCCGCCTTGCGGCATCTGCCAGGCGTGCGTATTGGCGTCCTCGACCAGATTGGCGCGGCGGCCGATGAAGACCAGCCCCTGCGCATTGATCAGCATGACACCGACACAGGTGCGGTAGGGCATGTCCGGGTGATGTTCCATGCGCTGCGTTCCTTGATCCTGTCCGCGCCAAGCCATCGCGCCTCAGGGATTGCGGCGGCGAGCGGTTGTGGGATCATTGCCATGTGAGGGAGCTGTGCGCAAAGAGTTTTCTGCCGTGCTCGCGCGCTCTTGAAAGGGATCTAAGGGGTGATGGCAGGCGAAGATGAATTTTGCTTCATGATTGCGGTTGTGAGTGGGATCAGCATGATGCCGCGACTGGCGAGGCCCTGGCTCCATGCGCGGATGCGCTCGATCGACGTCGGCAGGGCCGTGGCACTGCCGATGGCGACGCCGCGCTGGCGGGCGATGGTTTCGAGATTCGCCAATGCGCGATCGACGTCGCTGTCGCGGCTCTCGCTATCGATGGCGAGATCGGCCCGGGCAAAATGCATGTGTTCGGCTGCGGCAAGTTTTGCCACCACGCTGCGGGGCGCGGAACCATCGTCAAACACCGCAAGTCCACGGCTTGCGGCCTCGTGCAGGATCGGCGACAGCGCCTGCTCCGTGGCAAGGAAGCGCGCTCCCATATAGTTGGCGATGCCGGCATAACCCTGCATGCGGCTGAGATGGAAGGTGAGGCGGTCGAGATTGTCCTTGGGCGCCAGCGAGGTCAGCAGGGTCTGTGGTCCGGGGTCGTTGTCGGGGAAATCATAGGGTTCCATCGGAACCTGCAGGAAAATCTCATGGCTCTGCATCCGGGCGCGCTCGGCAAGCCGGCTGAGGTCGGCCCCATAGGGTGGGAGACAGAGGCTGACCGCGCCGGGCAGGCGCAGGATGGCATCCGCGCTCCTGGCGCCACCGCTGCCGACACCGCCGATGACGATGGCGATTGCCGGTGTGGTGGCGGCCCTGGCGTGATCGGCGGCTGCGGCATAGGCTTCAAAGGACGACAGGTCTGCCGTAGCCACCGGGATCATGCCGTAACGGGATTTCTCCAGCAGCCGCGGGTCGATCCCGGTCTGGGGCGGCAGTGAGGCGGTGATGTCGCCGTCGTCGCGGATGTCGTCGGGCTCGCTGCTGACCACCACGCTCTGGCGCGCCCCGGTGGCACCATCAATGATGGTCACGGTCTTCTGCCCGGGCTTTGCTACTGGCGCCTGCGGGGCGTCAGCCTTGCGTTCAGCGCCGGGGCGCGGCTGCGACACGTCCACAGCGATGCTGCCGACGGGTTCGCCGCCAAGCGGGTCGTTGTTGAAGACGACGAAGCCCGCGAAGGTGAGGAGGAACATGGCGAGGATCATGCCAAGCGCCGACAGCGGGCGCAGCGGCGGCTTCCATCTGGCTTTCCGGGGCCCGTCATCCCGTCCCAGCGGCATGCCGAGCTCATCGGCGGACTCTGTGATGCCCAATGTTGCCGCCCTTCCCGGTGATTGCCTGTGGTCGAATCAGTCAGAAGGTATCATAGCACAGTCGAGGGTAGGGGCAGATCCCCACAGATCTCCATTGGGCAGGTGATCCGACCCCAATTCGCCCCACAAAGATCGAGACGAGGGACGGAGAGGCATCAGGGACTGGGGGACTGGGGCAGGGATTGGGACATAAGGAGTTGGGACGCGCAGGAAATGCCCATGTTCCCGCTCAGGACCCCCCATCACCCGGCTGATCCTGCGACGAGGTGCCTTCTGGAGGTATATTGCTGTCCTCGGACCCGGGCGTTGTGGCGTCGCTGCGTACGCGCGCCTGCTGCCTGCGGCGTTTGAGGTTTTCACGCAGTGCCAGCTTCAGCCGCTCAAGCCTTGCGTCGTCAGTTGTCATCCCGGGCCTCTGTTGTCAGGGAAGGGGGCTTCATCGCGCGGATCCGACGGCCTTGCAACAGCATCCTTGCCTGGGTGCGCCTGGGTGCCGGGGGGCCCGCCTTCCTGCACACGAGTGATGAGGCTGGCGGTCCGCGCCATTTGAGTTCGGCGGATCCGACGGACAGATCGGAAAAGGGGGGGGCGTGCGGCTTCAACCTCCAACCAGCCGTGAAGGAGTTCACTCCCGGGCCTCGGGCGGTGACGGGGAAGGCGTGATGTCTGCCGCTGTCGCAACGGGCAGCGCTTCATAGCGAGTGCCGTGGTCCCATCCTTGTCTTCAACGTCGGCCCGGCCCGGCACACGGGATGATAACAGCCTGACCTCCATGCCGGGCACGCGGTTGCGCTGGGTTTTCGGGCTCTGCGGCCACATGACACGCAAGCTGGAGGCCGTCTTTGCGGCAAACCAGCAATCCGGAGGTAGGGACCTGAGTCATGGAAATTGTGGGTAAAGATGCCGCAATTTGACACGGGCGTCGTCGGTTGTGAATTGCCAATCTGCCTCGGCATGGTGCGTGTTGCGATGTTCCTCCCAGGCTGCGACCTCCCGCATCAATGGCAGGCGCGAATTTCACCCGACGTTGAGAGCCCCCCTCCGCCGGGCAAGACTGCCTCCAGTGATTCGCATCGCAAGGAGGACATCATGCGAAGAGAGACGGGTTCCTGGAAACTGGAAGTGATTGGGCTGAGCGGGGATGGCAGGCACCGCTATTCTCCGGCCAGCAAGCGCCGGCGGCTCGATGTCTGCTTGCGGCGTGGAGCGTTGATCCCGGCGTTGGCGGCCCATCATCGGATCAACGCGGCGCTTCTGTACAAATGGGTCGCTGCCGAGCGCCGCAAGCGCCTTGGTGACGCGCTGGTGCTGACCACCGCTGGCGAGAAGCCGGTCCGGCAGCCCATCCCCGCCAAGATCAATCAACAATCAACCGAGCGAGCGCACCGCGGTCGCAGTCACCAGCCGGCGTCGGAAGCCGTCGGATCGCGAGCTGGCACCCTCCAGGTGCTGGCGAACTGGCGTCGGGGCAATTCATTCCCGTCGAAATCTGCGATTCACGTCGGCGCCTTGAGGTGTCCGGCGCACGGGCCGAGGGGTCGCGGATCGGCGAGCGGACGAGCGGGTTCCCGCAGCTGCGCCTCCTGGTGGCAAACTGATATGGGCCGGAAAGCGAAAAATGAGTTTATCGCAAGGCCGCCGCGCGCGAAAACGCGGCGTGCCACGGAGTTAGCGACAGTCCGTTCAACATTGCCATCCTCTATTGCCGACAGCGTCGGCGTGGAACGCAATTTGGGCTAATCCTGCACGTGATTCCGTCTTGCCGCCGCGCATCGTGACAGCAGAGAGCCGGATCAGACTCCGGCCACGACTTCGAAAAGCGAGCCCCGTCTTCGGGTCGTTCTCAAACAGAAGGATGGCTCCACTTTCGACAAGAGCTTTCCGGCCCTGCCCCAGGTCCAGCCTGCAGGTATCGCGATCTATGCCGGACAGTCTATCCTGGTCGAGGCCGACATGGAGGGGGATCGACTTGGCAACTTCAAACTGGTCACGTCGAATGAGCATCCCGAAAAAGCGATATCGGCCAAACTGAAGCAACAGGAAGACGGTTCCATGTGGCTCGTGCTGCGAAACCTCTTCCAGCGTCACTTCAAGGTGAGGATGGGCATGATGCCGTTCGACCATGAGAACCGGCTCAAGACCTCCATCTGCCCGGTCCGGGCTGGCCTCCTCGGCATTGAAAGGTGGCCCCATCCGATTTTCCAGGTCTGGCTCGGCGATTTCCGTCTTCTCGACGATTCCAGTAACATGACCTGCACTGAATAGGCCTGACACGTCGCCTCTGACAGGACGCAGGCACACGAGGCGGCAGGCAACAGAGCCGCGTTTCGATGGGCGCACGGGATTGCGCCCACAGCCCAGCCGCCATCGCCAGCTGTAGCAGGGCTCGATGCGCACACCGGCCACACCCGATTACGGCGCTATTCGGTGCCCGATCAGCGCAGTTTCAGTGCAGGCTGCTCCTAAGCGCCTGTCGTCATCTGAAAATGTCGTCCACCTGGGCTGACGTGATGCCCTTTGGTGAGGGGCCGAACCGGTTTTCCCCTTGCGTGCCATCCAGGAAGCCGAGTTCAATAAGGAGCCAGATCCCGCCGAGCACCGCAAAGCCGAGGAGCGCCTGCTGCATGATTTCTTCCATGACAATCGCACGAACAATCGGAATAAGACTGATCAGCTGAAACCAGCCCGAGCGGTCCCGATCATGGCACCGTTTCGCAGTAATACAAATTACCATCCATGCATGTGAAACAAAAGCAATCAGGAAGAGACCCATTGTAACGCCGTCAATCTCACCCGGAGGCAGGCCGCGCGCAGCTGGAATCATGCCGATCAGTAAGAATATTACAAAGAAAACAACACCAATCGCAATCGAATAGCCCCAATACTGACTTCGGCGCATCCGTCCCTGGATGCTGAACAGTTTCTGAACAAGCGTCACGTGCGCAATCCCTGATCCCTGATCCATTGGTTGAATGAAATAAATATTCCAGCGTGGTCCATTAAGTCAGGCACCAGAACCTGTCAAGGCGAAGGGGCGACGGGCGGAAGGCGCCGGAAGGCGCGAACCCGCCTCCCCACGCGCATTCCAACAGATGCACCGCACCAGGGCCGGGATCTGTGCAGCAGCGGACAACGATGGCTTCCACGACCCCGTTAGAAGCACAATCGAGGGGGCGAATTCACAAAAAAAGCGCACAAACACAAGGGCGGGTCATTTCGCGCGCAGGAGGCTGACGGTGGCGTACCGGGAGTTCGCGCAACGCGCAACCGAGCTGGTGTCGGTGCCAAATTCGGGAAGTCGGCCCAAGGGAATTTCTGGAGCGGAACCGGGAACCGCTTTGAATGCGTCGAGGCTTGCCGCGAAGCGTTTCCTATCTATCTATCTAGTGTCTATCCCAAAATTGATATCCAATTGAATTTTCACGCAATTTCGGATTTTTCCGCAAGGCGATCCTTCTCTCCAATTTCTTCCACGCGCATATCCGAACTGATTCAATGCGCGCTCC